>Ga0316193_10000116_pt1 | contig 41799 bp, 38 predicted proteins | sample MerIslsedime2_MG_FD_207735 | JGI IMG/M metagenome (GOLD analysis project Ga0316193, IMG submission 207735) | Coastal sediment microbial communities from Maine, United States - Merrow Island sediment 2 | ecosystem: Environmental > Aquatic > Marine > Coastal > Sediment | place: USA: Maine... | reverse complement strand
TCTCGACCAACGAGACCGACCCCATCCCTCTGCGAGAGGCCCTGGAACCTTGGGACCTCCGCTTGAACGCGCTCGCGAAGCGCTGCGACGAAGAGCAGGTCCATCTGCTCAATCGATATCGGCATCGTGTCGAACTCAACCTGCAACGCTACATGAGCGAAGATGCGCCCTTGGCTGAGCGGGTGACCCGAACACTCGATTCCACTGCCAACTCACCACCCACCGAAGCGGAGCCCACTCCATGAGCGAGACGCCCGAAGAGATCGAAGGCGCCCAAACATTCGCAGAGCTAGGCCTGACCGACGACGTGCTCAAAGCACTCGACGAGATGGGCTGGGAGACCCCCACACCGGTTCAGCGTGACTCTTATCCATTGGCCATCGCGGGGCACGACCTCATCGTGCAGTCGCGTACTGGTACCGGCAAGACCGGCGCGTTCGGGATCCCGATCGTCGACAAGCTGATCACGGAGGACGGTGACGAGCAGGCGCTCGTTCTTGCGCCGACGCGTGAGCTCGCACTTCAGAGCGCAGCGGAGATCGCGAAGCTCGGAGCGCACAGGGACATCGACACGGTCGCTGTCTACGGTGGCGCATCGATGGAACGACAAGTCCAAGCCCTTGAGAAGGGCGCACGCGTCATCAGCGGAACGCCGGGACGGGTGCTGGATCACCTGAAGCGCGGGACGATGAACGCGTCGAGGCTTCGGATTCTCGTGCTCGACGAAGCCGATGAGATGCTCTCGATGGGTTTCGCCAAAGAACTCCATGCCATCATGGAACGGCTCCCCAAGAAGCGGCAAACCCTGCTGTTTTCGGCGACCGTCGACCGCGCCATCAAGCGCGTGGCCGAGAAGCACATGAATGAGCCCGACTTCCTGGGCCTCTCGGGCGACCACGTTGGCGCCCTGGGCATCGAGCACTTCGTGTACATGGTGAGCGGCGTCGGACGCGTCGCAAACCTGATGACCGTGCTCGACACGGAAGATCCCGAAAGTGCGTTGATCTTCTGCAACACGAAGGCGGAGACGGAGGAAGTCTCGGCCGCCCTTCAGCGCGCCGGATTCAACGCCGAGTGGTTGAATGGAGACCGACCGCAGCGCGAGCGCGAAGAGGTTTTGGGACGTGTGCGTCGCGAGGAGTTGCGGTTCTTGGTCGCCACCGATGTCGCCGCACGTGGCATCGACGTCTCGCACCTGACCCATGTGATCAACTTCTCCCTACCCGTGAACGTTGAACAGTACGTGCACCGAACCGGCCGCACCGGGCGTGCGGGTCGAACAGGCACGGCGATTACACTCGTCGGACCGACCGAGCTCGGCATCCTCTACTACCTTCGACTTCAGTACCGGATCTTCCCTGTCGAACGAACCTTGCCCAGCGAGGGCGAGCAACGCACGAGGCGGGAGGCCGACCGCATCGCGCTCATCGACGCCGCCTACCCCAACGCTCCGAACGAGAGCGAGCTCGCCTTGGCACGCCGCTTGATCACCCACGCCGACGCCGAGCGGATTCTCGCCGGTCTGCTGGGTGCCTTCTTCGGGACCGAGAGCGCTGACATCGACAAGACTGCCGCGGCGAAGCGACGCCGAGGGAAGGAACACCCGGACCCGAAGCCCGACGCGGGGGCGACAGCGGAGGCCCCCGCCGAGGAGCCGCAGGACACCGCGACGCTCTCCGTCAATATTGGTCGCGAGGACGAGCTCAAGGCATCGGAGCTCGGCCGGCTTCTCAGGGACCGAACCGGGCTGAAGCGCAAAGAAATCGGGCGGATACGCGTTCGCGACAAGCACTCGCTGGTGGACGTGCCGGAGGCTCGGGTGGCAGAGATTATCGATTCCATGGCCGGAGCGGTGCTCCGCGACCGGGAGCTCGAGCTCGAGCTCGCCAAGAGCGGCTAGCCCAAATTTGGGAGCGAGCCCTGCGGTCGTCTATGTTGAACATGGATGCCGGAGGGGATCGCATCGACAAGGCCGGAGCCTTCGGGGTTACACCCAGGCGCCGTGGTTGGGGGACGGTTCGAGGTCGTTGACCGGATCGACGAAGACCCTCAAGCGATCGTTTGGTCCGCAAAGGACCAGCAGACCAAACGCGCCATCTTGGTCCGCGTCATTCGGCCCGAGCTCGTCTCAGCGAGTTCCGCACCGGAGTTTCGCGAAGCCTGCCGCAACGCAGCAACGCTCTCACATCGGAACATTGCTCGCGTATTCGGAGTCGGGAAGACGCCGAAGGGGGAGCACTTCATTGCGGGCGAATGGATCGACGGAACTCGACTCTCCGACTTCATCAAGGAGCGAGACCGGGAAGGCGAACCGATCTCGCTTCGCGGGATCTACAACGTCATCGCGCATCTTTGCAGCGCGCTCAGCTACGCACAGGACCGCGGTCCACACGGAACGCTACGACCGAGCGTCGTCTGGGTGACCCGTGGAGGCCGCGTGAAGCTTCACGACTTCGGCGTCGGCCAGGTGCTACTCGAGTCGGCCGGTCCGAGTGCCTTCAAGAGTGCCGACCACGCGTGTCTCGCTCCCGAGGTGAAGAATGGGGAGCCGCCCACACCCCGAAGCGATGTCTTCGGCATCGGGGCGATCCTATACGAGCTCCTGACCACCCGCGCGCCAGGGGCGGGCTTCGTCGCACCCTCACACGTTCGCGAGGATATTCCGGCCGAGATGGACGGGATTCTATTCCAGTGCTTGGCTGCCGATCCGAAGGATCGCTTCGAGTCACCAGAGGCCGTGCGGAACGCGCTGCTGCCCTTCGTGACACTGGCCAATTCGATGCCGCCGACGGGCGACGCGGCTGTGAGCGTCGACATTGACCTCGGCTCGGTGCTTCCGCCTGCTGACCTCGACATCCCCGCGATGCTCGTGCCAAAGGCCCCGCCGCTTGCTCCGCCAAGCGCCCCGAAGCGCCGACGAATCCAGAGCCTGATCCACGAGCTTTCGTCGGACACAAAGCAGCGATGGATGGTCGCGCGCGACAAGATGGACCACGGCCCCTTCAACGCGCGAGAGCTCATCGAGCGTGTGAACGTAGGTGGGTTCACCGGCGAAGATCCGACGATGAACACGGACACGGGCGAGCGAAAGAAGCTTGCGGAGTGGCCGGAGTTTCGCGAGTTCGTTCTTCAGCGAGAGCATCAGAATACCACCGCTGCCGAACAAGCCGCGCGCGTCAACGCGAGTCGTGCTGAGAAGCGCTCATCGGCGATGAAGTGGCTGATCGCCCTATCCTTGATCGGCGTTACCGTCATGGCGGTGGGCGCGTTCTTGCTATCGCGCTCGAGCGGCGCACGCGAACTGGCGGACCTCGAGCTCGGCGACTTGTTCAAGCTCGGGAAGATCACCACTGGCGAGGCAGGTCTGCTGCCGGACGAGCCAGTCAGGAAGCGCAAGCGGCGCTCCGGCGGTAGTGGTGCAGCCCCAGTCAAGCGGAGCAGCAGCGGGTTCGCGAGCTACCAGGAAGCGATGAGCCGCGCCGTGGAGATCGGCGACGCCTCTCAAGGGGGCGGCGAAGGTCGGCTCAGCGGTGGCGAGGTGGCCGGCGTAATGAACCGCAATCTCAACCGCTTCTACAACAAGTGCGTCATCCCCGAGGTGAAGAGCGGCGCAAAGCCGGGGAGCGTGAAAGTCGATCTTGCGATCGCGGGCAGCGGCTCGGTACTTGGCGCCTCCGTATACGGAGGGAGCTCCCCGTTCCAGGCCTGCATGGCCAGTCAAATCAAGTCCGTCCGATTCCCCACCTTCGGCGCCCCCCGCATGGGCGCCCGCTACACCTTCACAGTCAACTAGGGGACACGCAGCCCCCCGAAAACCCCAGTCGTTACTCAACTAGGGGACACGCAGCCCCCCGAAAACTCCAGTCGTTACGGTGGTATAGGGACCGAAGTGCGCACTTTCCGCACCGCGATGAAACTGCGCGATTGGCTCCGCAGGTGTTCGCAATGATTGCGGTTTTCGGGGGGCTGCGTGTCCCCTACAGGGATGGGGCTACGTGGGGGAGTTTGGCGAAGCCGTCTTTGTCGGCGGCTTTTTCTAGGGCGTCCTGGGGGGAGACGGTGCCGTCCGCGACCAGCGACGAGAGAACTGCGTCGATGCTCTGCATACCCACGTTGCCACCGCCCTGGATCAGGCTTTGGAGCATCGTGGTCTTGCCCTCCCGGATAGCCGACGCCACACCGGATGTGCCGATCAGAATCTCGTGCGCAGCCACACGTCCGCTTGCATCGGCTCGCCGGAGCAGCTGTTGGGCCACGATCCCAGCAAGCGAATCGGAGAGCATGCCCCGAATCTGCGGTTGTTGGCTCGCGGGAAACGCGTTGACGAAACGGTCGATGGTCGCCGGCGCTGAGTTCGTGTGAACGGTCGCGAAGATCAGGATACCAAAGCTCGCGAGCTGGAGGGCCATCTTCATCGTCTCGCGTCCACGAAGCTCGCCCACGAGAATGACGTCTGCGTTCTCTCGACCAGCGCTTCGAATGGCATCCGCGAAGCTCGGGGTGTGAATCCCAACCTCGCGATGGGTGATCTGGCATTTCCTCGGCCGGTGGACGAACTCGACCGGATCCTCGATCGTGAGGATGTGCCCTTCGCGATTGCGATTGATGTGATCGAGCATCGCCGCAAGCGTAGTGCTCTTGCCGCTTCCAGTGGGGCCGGTCACCAGCACGAGGCCCGAGCGCCTCTGAGCCAGCTGAACGACGGCGCCGGGAAGGCCGAGTTGCTCGGCCGTCAGGATCTCGCTTGGAATCGTCCGAAACACGGCTCCCGGGCCGCTGGTCTTGTAGAGGTAGTTGGCTCGGAACCGGGCCTTGTCCTCATAGCCGTACGCGAAGTCTAGATCGTGGTGCGTATGGAAGTGCTCCTGCTGATCGCGCCCGAGCAGCTCGTCCATCAGGTGTCGAATCTTTCGCTCGTCGAGCGGCTGCCTGTCGATTTGGACGAGGTCACCCTTGAGCCGAATGGTCGCTGGATGTCCGATCGAGAGGTGGAGGTCCGACCCCCCTTTTTCGAGCAAGATGTCGAAGTAGTAGTCGATGGCCGGCATCTCAGCTTCCCTTCCTCGAGAAGAGTCCGCGCCCGTTTCCTTTGCGGCGCGCGGGCTCTTCGGGAGTCGGTCGAACTCCCGGGTTTATGGCCTGTCCGATGAGCCGTGGGTCATCGGCATAGAGCTTCGCGGACTCGGCCGTAATGCTCCCCGACGCGACCAGCGCGTTGAGTGAATCCTCGATACGAATCATCCCGAACCCCCGCCCCCGCTGGAGCAAGCTCGGAAGCTGGAACAGCTTGTCGTCCCGGATGAGACTCCAAAGCGCCATGCTTCCAGTGAGCAACTCGACCGCGGCGACTTGCCCCTTGCCATCGGCACGCCCAATGAGCCGCTGGCTCACCACGAATTTCAGGGCCCCCGCAAGCGTAGCGCGCACCTGCGACTGGTCGTCGGGCGGGAACATGTCGATGAGACGGTCGATGGTAGTGGCGCCCGACGGAGTGCTCATCGTAGCGAAGACCAAGTGACCCGTCTCCGCAGCCTCGAGTGCCTTCTCGACTGTCTCACGGTCCCGTAGCTCGCCGATCGCGATCACGTCCGGGTCCTCGCGCAGGGAACCTTTCAGCGCCGAGTGAAAACTCTTCGTGTGCGCGCCTACCTCGCGTTGCGTCACGATAGCCTTCTTGATCGGATGCATGATCTCGACCGGGTCCTCCACGGTGATGATGTGCACGGACCGCTCTGCATTGAACATATCGACGAGCGCCGCGAGTGTGGTTGTCTTGCCCGCCCCACTCGGCCCGGACACCACGACCAGCCCCTGATGGTAGTCGAGTATCTGGCGAAGCTCGCTCGGCATGCCAATCGCATCCAGAGTTGGCGGTTCGTCCATGATCAAGCGAAAGCATCCCTTGATGCCTGTACGCTGCTTGTTCACGTTCACCCGAAGGCGACCCGCGCCCTCGACTTCGCACGCGAAGTCCGCGTATCCGAGCTCGGCGAGCTGCGCCTCACTGCGCGGATCGAGCAATGGCATGACAAGCGCCCTCGCCTGCTCGTCGTTCAACGCCCTGCCTTGAGCGACGAGGTAGCCGCCACTGCGAAACCGGAGCGGCTCGCCCGACATCACATGGACGTCGCTTGCGCCGTGGTTGCGCGCTGCCGCAAGGACCTTGCGAAGCCCATCGGAGCCCGCGACGGGAACGCTCCGAGAGGGAGCCGCCGAAATGGGAGATACCGCGGGAGGCGGTCGATACGATTGATGCGCATCAGCCCTCTGGATCTCCGGAGGATCCGCTTCCAGGCGAGGGGCGTCCGCGATCGTTTCTTCCTCCGGCAATGGCGCGGCCGCGGCAGGTTCCACTCGGCTCGGCGCGGGTGCCGGAGGAATCGTGTCCTGACCCTCGCGGCGCACGCGCAGCACCAGCGTCGAGCCCGATCGCTCCATCCTCGCGATGTAGACGACGCCATCGATCCGCGTCGACACCGGAGCGGAAGAGCCGTCACGCTCGGGCACGATCGACTGAAGCGGAGTGTTCTGCACCAGCCGCAAGATGTGCTTCGGACTCAGGGGCTCCCTCGTCACCGCCTTGAGCTTCCCGCGCTGCTTCGCCCGCGCTGTGGAGCCGCTTTGGAAAACGATCTCGGTGACATCGCCGCGATCGAGGTATTGAAGAAACTTCGCCAGTTCTGACACGAGTTCAATCTTACCGCTAAAATGTAGTGTGAATCAAATCACAAGCTGGTGCTTTCGATACCAGAATTCGGGGTTCCGCTGAGGGTGGAAACCCAGCGAATCCATTCGTTTGACACGCTGCGGCGATACTTGGTAGCGTCACAATGCGTAAAACGACGGTTCTGCACTTGTCCGTAGGGAACGGAAAAGTGTAATATAAGTATCAGGATGTCCGAGGAAAAAGACTCTTCCGTTCTCTTCAATCTTCGTGAGCTGATGGGCCTCGAAGAGGACCGCGTTCGCACCGAAGAAGAAGCGAGGCTCGAGCGCGAGGCCGCAGAGCGCGAGCGACTGGCAGCAGATGCCCAACGCCGACAGGACGAAGAGCAAGCACGCCTCCAATCGGAAGAACAAGCGCGGCAGGCCGAGGCACGCCGCCAGCGCGACGACGAGGAGCAGCTTGCCCGCGAGCGTGAGCAAGCCGAGCTACGGGTTCGCCTCGAACAGGATGCTGCAGAGAAGGCAGAGGCACATCGACGGCAGCTCGACCACGAGCGAGAGCTCGCCGCAATCGCAGCGAAGCAGCGCAAGGGCATTCACCCTGCGATTTTCGCAGCGGCAGCCGTGCTGCTGATCGGAACGGGAAGCGGTTGGTACTTCGGGATCTACAAGCCAGAGGTGCAGCGTCGAGAGGCGGAGGCACTCGAAGCCAAGATGGATGCCGAGCGGGCCGCACGTGAAGCCGAGGAGGCGCGCGCCGAGGCGGAGATCCAGGCGCAGAAACGCGCTGAAGCGGAGGCAGAGAAGACGCGGCTCGCCGAGGAGGCGCGACGCGAGGCTCAGGCCGCCGCCGCCGCTCGTAGAGCTGCCACAGCTCCGAGTCGTCCCGCGAAACGTCGAGGCTCCAAGCCTCGCAAAGCGGATACCGACGATCCATTGGCGGGGCTGGACAGTCTCTAGTCGGCACCGTAGCGTTGCCGCGGTGATTCATGAGTAACAACGACCCGAGGTCGCGCATCGCGTTGGCCCTCGACGTGCCCGATCTCGATGCGGCCAAGCGCCTCATCGAGCAGACGCAAGCGCACGTGGGCGTGTTCAAGGTGGGCCTCGAACTCTACATTTCGATCGGACCGAAGGCCGTGGAGGTGGTGCACGCGGCCGGCGCCGAGTGTTTCCTGGACCTCAAGCTCCACGACATCCCGGCAACGATGGGCCGCGCAGTCGCACGCGCGAGCGAGATGGGCGTCGCTTACCTCACCGTCCACGCGGCGGCCGGTCGAGAAGCGCTGCAAGCCGCGTCCGACCATGCCGGAACGACTCGGCTCCTCGCAGTGACGGTGCTCACCAGCCTCGACGCGACGGCGCTCGATGAGATCGGACTCGAGGGGGATCCTCGCGGCGCCGCAGATCGTCTCGGAAAGCTCACTTGGAGCTCCGGGATTCGAGGGTTCGTCACCTCCCCTCTCGAATGCGCAGGACTGCGCGACCTCTTCGGTCACGAGGCGTTCATCGTCACGCCGGGAATCCGGCCAGCCGGCACGGACATAGGGGACCAGAAGCGCGTGATGACACCCTCCGATGCCATCACAGCCGGAGCAGACCTCTTGGTCGTTGGTAGGCCGATCCGCGATGCTCCAGATCCCGCAGCGGCGGCTCGTGACATCGCTCTTCAGGTCGACGCGGCACTTTCATCATGACCCGCGTACTTGCAGGTCGGCGCCCCGTGCTCGAAGCGCTTCGCGGGAACACGAAGATTCGCCGAATCTACGTGGAACCACAACGTTCGGATGAAGAGATTCAGACGGCAGCGGATGCCCGAGAGATCCAGGTGACTCATCGCGATCGCGCCGAACTGGATCGAATGTGTGAAGGCATTCGTCACCAAGGCGTCGTCGCCGTCGCGGACGACTACCCGTTTCGCGAGATTGAGGACTTGTTGGTCGGTGAAGGCCGTCCGCTGGCTCTGGTAGCGCTCGACCAGGTGACCGACCCGCAGAACCTCGGTGCCATCGTGCGAAGCGCAGTCACCCTAGGACTCGACGGCGTGATCATTCAGAAGCACCGCGCCGCCAGCATTACGCCGTCCGTCGTGCGCGCTTCGGCGGGCGCGACCGAGCACGCTTCCATCGCACGCGTGACCAACCTCCAACGCACTCTACTCATGCTTTCGAAGGCGGGCCTCGAAATCATTGGTCTCGATGCGGCAGGCGACACGGACGTCCGCACGCTCGAGCCGAGCCGCTCAGGGCGAGTGCTCGTCGTGGGGTCGGAGGGCCAGGGACTTCGTCGCATGGTGCGCGAGCGCTGTGATACGCTGGTACAAATCCATCAGGAGGGGCCGATGGATTCATTGAATGCCTCGGTAGCCGCCGCCATCGCCATGTACGAGATCACCGGGAAGAGAATCGACGATGACCGATGACAATCTCGCGAGGGAACGAGAGCACGAACAGCTTCGCCGTGTCCTAGTGCTCACCGGCGGTGACGATGCGCCAGGGCTCAATGCGGTGCTCCGGGCATTCGTCAAGACGGCCGTAGACCTCGGGATGCGCGTATACGGGTCCGAGGACGGTTTCGCCGGCCTGATCGAGGAGCCGGCGCGCGTGGTTCGGCTTCGCCCGTCGAGCGTCCAGGGCATCCTGCCGAAGGGCGGCAGCATCCTCGGTTGCTCGAACCAGGCTAACCCGTTTTCCTATCCCGTTCGGACCGCCGATGGGACGACGAAGGCGGGTGACGTCTCCCAGCGAGTCAAGGACGTCCTCGCCGAACGCGAGATCGACACCCTCGTGTTGGTGGGCGGCGGCGGCACGCTGGAAATCGGTATGCGGCTCGCAAAGTTGGGCATACCTATCGTCGGCGTACCGAAGGCTATCGACAATGACCTCGCTGCGACCGACCTCGCGTTCGGTTTGGACACTGCGGTGTCGACCGCGACTCAAGCGATCGACGCTCTTCATTCGACAGGCGAGGCGCACGATCGAGTGATGATTCTCGAGGTCATGGGCCGTCATGCAGGATGGATCTCACTGATGTCCGGCATCGCCGGTGGCGCCGACGTGATTCTGCTGCCCGAAATCCTCTACGACATCGACCGCGTGACCGACAAGATTCGAGCGCGAACGGCGTCGGGGAACCGCTTCACCATCATCGTCGTCGGCGAAGGCAGCAAGCCCATCGGCGGCACGGTGTCCAGCATCAACGAAGCACACGACGCCATCCCAATGCGGCACATGGGCGCCGGGCTGCAACTTGCCCGCCTTCTCGAAGGCAGAATCGATCACGAAGTGCAGGTCACCGTACTCGGGCACTTGCAGCGCGGCGGCTCGCCCTCCTCTTTCGATCGGCTCCTCGGCACGAGGTTCGGCGTCCACGCGGCCGGGCTTTGCTACCACGACAACACCAATCAGATCGTCGCCCTTCGCGGTCAAGAGATCATCGCCATACCACTCGAAGCCGCAGTGGCGAATCAGAAGCGGGTTCCGCCTGACGGCGAGCTCGTCGCTGTGGCGCGGGCAATCGGCATCGAAATGGGACAGGAGTGACATGCCCAGAACCGCAGCAGCCCTAGTCATCGGCAACGAGATTCTATCCGGCAAGATCGCCGACACGAACACGACCTTTCTAGCGCGCGGTCTCTTCGAACTCGGCATCGAGCTCCGGCGTGTTGTCGTGTGCCCAGACGAGGTCGAAACGATTGGCAGCGAGTTGAGCGAGCTGCGCGAGAAATACGACATGGTGTTTACCAGCGGCGGGGTCGGCCCAACGCACGATGACGTCACCATTGAAGGCGTGGCCTCGTCTTTCGAGAGCCCTGTGGTGCAATCCGAGGCGGTCGCGAAGCTGATCCGGCACTACTACGGTGAACGAACGACCGATGCACATTTGCGCATGGCCAACATGCCAGAAGGCGCCGAGATGATTCGCAGCTCGGATGCTCCTTGGCCGACGGTCGTGATCGACAATGTCTTCGTGCTTCCGGGAGTGCCGGAGATCTTCGAGCTCAAGTTCACCGACCTGCGCAAGCGTCTCGACGAAGGGCAAGAGTTCCACTCGCAAGCGGTCTTTACGCTCAGCGGCGAAGGCGAAATCGCAAGTCTGCTCGAACGTATCGCCGAGGCGTTCCCCGGCGTGATGGTCGGCAGCTACGTGAAGTGGAAGGCCGAGGACTACAGAACGAAAGTGACGTTTGACGGCAACGATGCGCAGGCGGTCGGCCAAGCCGCCGACATGCTCATCGGCGAGCTTGCACCTGCGCTCTTTGTCCGTCGCGAGTGATTACGGCGTGTACCACTTCAGCTTCTGTTTGCTGGGCTCGGTAACCACCTTGGCGTCCTCGGGATCGCTTGGCTTCTCCTTCGGCTTTTCGTGGAACTCCTCGGCCTCTTCAGCGGGGTAGAGTTTCACCGTCGTGCGCCGTTCGATCCGGATGAGCTCCGACTCGCCCATGGGGGCTGGCTGCGAAACGCGCATTTGGGTCGTGGCCTCGGCCTCAGAGTACGGCGTGAAGTGCGAGAGCCGCACAGTCGCCGAGCCCAGGACGGACGACTGGTATGCCTCGACTCGACCGATGTCGATTTGCTGAGGCTCGGCCGTCTGGCGCGCGCTGATCTGAAGATCGAGCTGGTCCTCGCGGTACCGCACGATGTTGTAGGTCACGACTTGGTCGACCCAGATCCCCGAGAGCTGGATTTTGCGCTCCACCTCCCAGCGAGCTCGTGCGCCGACCGGCTCGTCCGGAAATGGCACGGTGAGAAGAGCGCTTCGAATGTTGCCAAGCATCACGTTGAGGTCGGGCGGCACCGCGTCCGCTCCCTTGAACTCGCCGCGCCGGATACGCCCCTGCACATCCATCTCGCTCCAGCCCTCGACTTGAAGCAGCGGCGCGAGGGACTTCTCCACTTGTTCGCGCTGTGCTGGACTCATCTGGTCGGCTGCCTTGGAAAGGCGCACTTGGATAATTTCCACGGGGTGTCGAATGAAGCCCTCTCGGGTCCCGGACGCTGGCCCCATCTTCACCTCGAGCTGGACCGGCGGGAGTCCGGCTTGAGACGTCTGGCCGCGCGCCTCCATGGCCTGGGCTCGCACGAGCTCGACATAGAGTGTCTCTACCTGTCCCGGCTGAACGCGATAGCGCAGCGGGCGTCGCGGCGTCATGCCGGGGTCGAGGACGCGAATGGTCGGAAGGACTCGCTGAGGCGGACCTGGGTCCGCGACCTGGACGGTCTGGGGTGGGTACTTCGTGCGGCAAGAGGTAGTAGTCGCCAGCAGTAAGCCGGCAAGCATCAAGATACGGACCATGATCTACCTTTCTTCGACCTTCGATTTGAGCTTCACGACCGAACGCCGCGTGGACTGAAGTGGTTCGGTCTGCTCTGGAGACACGAGCGCGATATCCGCGGCAGATGTCGATTCCATCTCGGCCTCCAACGCTAGCGGGAGACCGAGGTCGGCGAGCGCCTGCCCAGTCGCCCTGAGCTCGTAGCCTCGGACGTGCATCTCGAGCTTCGGGTTGAGGTCGGCGGTTTGGGGAGCGGCGGTCTGCTGAACGGTGATGGCGACGCGGAAGCTGTCTCCCTGCCGGTCGACCAATTTGTAGCGAGTCACCTGCGCTACGCGTGCGCTCCAAATTCGAAGAGGACGACGCACTTCCCACACCGCACCGATACCGATGGGTTCGGCTGGAAGCGGAATCGTAGCGATCGCCGAGCGCACGTTGCCGATGGTGATTGCCACTCGGGGATGGATCCGTTCCTGACCCTGCGACCAGGGCACGTCGGAGTCCACCACGATCCCCTGACGATTGAGATCGAAGCGCCCGCGCATCCCGTGAAGTGCGCGAACGCCTTGCTGTGCTTCATCGATCTGGCGAGAGGTCACACCCTCCGGCAGGATGGACTCCGCCTTCGAGATTCGAAGAACGTACCTGGTCCCATTGGGCAGGGCGACGGTCGGGCCCGCATGAAGCAAGAGCTTCAGGCCGGGCAGCACACCAAAGGCATCGCCCGCGTCTTCGGATTCCTCTGTCTGACTTTCGAGGTCGCGGACAGTCAGGATGCTCTTCATCGCCGTCTCGGGCGCAATCGCGTACTGCATCGTTTGAAGGGGCGCCTCGCCCGGGTCAACGAGCGTGACGGAGAGCTCCGGTGGTGGCGGCTTCGTCTTGTTCTTTTTGCAACCGACTACGGCAAAACAGGCGACGAAGACTACGGCAACGATCGTGATTCTCTTGGTCAAGTGGCTGGCTCTCCCCTCGGGGTCCTTCTAGAGAGGAATCGACCCCAGGGCAAGGACGGATCCTAGCGTTCTTCGCCGTTCGCCTCCTCCCAAGCCATCGTGCTAGCGAATCGTTTCGATGCCGGTCTGCGTGGTGCCCTGAATCGCGCCCTGGTCTGCGCCGTCGAGGTTCTTATCGCGTTCCGACTCGAGCTTCTCCAGCTTGGCGTCGGCCTCGTCGACCGCGTCCTCAGCCGCATTGAGGTTCTCACGGGCCTCGATGGCCCGCTCCTTGGCCCTTTTGATGACGGGGTCTTCTTCCTCCTCCATCGATGCCTGCGCCTCCGCCCGCTTCTCGGCTTCCTCCGCGTCAATGGCTTGCTGGGCCTTCTTGTCTTGGACTCGGGTCTTGACCACGTCAGCCGTCTGCCCGATGTCGCCACCGATCGAGATGATCAGAATCCGTTCCTTCACGTTGGTTCGAATGAAGTTCTGATCGTTGATGAAGGCTTCGTCCCGGAAGTCGAGTCCGTTGCCCTGCCCTTTGCCAAAGAGCATCGAGGCACCGGCAGAAAGGCCCTTGCCGTTCTTGTGACCCCCGACGGACGCGCTGAAACCGATGCGATTGATCTTCAGCGGACGGATGGCGCCAGCCGCAGTCGCAGCAGAGTCCGGGGCACTGCTATTGTCGGTCAGAAAGCCGAAGCGCGTGAAGATAAATTTCGTGATCTGAATCTCGGAGCCCAGGGATACGTTCCAGGTGAAGTCACGCTTCGTGGAGTCGGCGAGGAGAATCCCCGACGCATTGGCGCGGCCCTCGAGTTGGGGAAGATCCGGAGTGATGGAACCGTCCTTGATTGCTCCAACGAGCTGGAGGTCGGCCGCGAGGACGACCCTGCTAGAAATCACATACGAGACGCCGACCCGAAGTTCCCACGGGATCGGCGAATTCGAACCGCGCTCGATCTGCGCAAAGACGGAATCAGAAAGGTCGGGGTTGACGGGGTCCGTACTCGAGCGAACGTCCGAGAGCTCAAACCGCAGCTGGGACTTCCCGCCGACTTTGAGTCCCGGAGGCTGGAACATGACGCCAAATCGCCAGCGTTCTCCGAAGAGATTGAGAAGGCCGATCCGGGCCGTGAGGTCCCAAGAACTCATGGTGAAGACCGTGTTGCGATTGTTCTGGCGGGCGTCGAAAACGCAGAAGGGAATGGTCGGGCTGCTCGGGCAGGGGCTGCCGCGGCTCGGGTCCTGGGTTCCTCCGAAAGCGAGTGATGCCGTTTCGACGTGCTCGAGGTTTCGGTTCCTCGCGAGCAGGGTAATCCCAAGAGAGACGGCGCGGTTGATCCGACCGCCAACGCCTGCACCAAACCAGGTCGCCGAGTCCTTCTGATAGAACTGAACGCTGTTGGTGCGTCCGAACGAATCCTGGAAGTTGACGTCTCCGCCTACAGAGTAGTTGTAGGTCTGGAACGCCGAGATCGCGAACTGCACGGGCTTGCGATCGCCAAGGGCTTCCTTGCGCTTGCCGACCGCGAAGCTGGCGACCGCGAAGCCGGGCAGTGACGGCGACGACTTGATTTGGAAATCCTCGACTTGGTCTTCGCCGCCTGGGCCGTCAGGCCCGTCGGAGACGACGGCGCCCTCGATATCGAGGGTTCGCTGCTGGATCAGCGACAAGCTGCCCTGGAGCAGCTTGGGCTCGAGCAGGGGAAGACCGGCAGGATTGTACCAAATGGCTGCGCCATCCGCCGCGAAGGCGGTGAACGCAGCGGCCATACCGCGCGAACGTTCGCCAAGTTGAAGGGTCTGGTAGTGCGTCGCATCCGCGCGACCTAGGCTCGGCGCCAGGAGCGTCGCGAGGAGCACCACACATGCCATTCGGCTCGCACTATCCCTGCCGCGACCCACGTGCCGACTGTACCCCAAATCTGGGTGAAGGCATGTGCCAAATCAGAGAGCTGTGCGCGCGCTTCTGAATCGTTGGCGGCCCCTCAATACTGGATCCGCGCGCCAAGGCTCCAGCTGAAGCGGCCATCGTCGGTCCCCTGCACGTAGATGTATGGCATCACCGCAAGCATGAAGAAGTTGATGCGGTAGCCAACCCCAACGCGTGCCTGGGTGGCGCGACCACCATCGTCGAAAAGCGCGCCGGCTTGAGCGAAGACCTTGAGCTCTCGGATCGGCCACCAAGCAATCCCGGCGCCGACCCACCAACCATCGGGGGCCTGAAAGAACTCGCCGATCTTCTGACCGAGCACCTCGACGGAGACCCCATTGAATCGTCGGTCGATGTAGTACTCGTAGCCGAGTCCAATCGTGAGCCCGCTTGCACCGGGGTCCTTCAACCGAGTGGTGCCAAAATCGAGGTGAACATGGTGGCCACGATCGTAGAATTTGAGCCTGTAGTCCTGAAGTTTGGCAGGGGTCGGCGCAACGCCGACGGCGTTGAGAAGCACGATCATCAGCCCCATCAACATGGCGGCCTAGCCCTACTCGTTCGCAAGCTCTTCGCCCGCAGGCTCTCGATAGAGTCCATCCGTCTTGCACCGCGTGCACTCCGACGGGCTCAATCGAATGATGGTGCCGTGCACCCATCTCCCGGACACCGCGATCGACGGGATGGCCGCATCACCGCCCGCCTTGCACACATACTCGTCCATCACGTGGCGGAAACGTTCTTCGTTGCTCGGGAGCTGACGCACGCTGAACGCATCGATATCGACGACCCCGATTTCTTCGTAGGGCTCGACGATACGATTGCGGATCACCCGATAGTCGCAGTCCGGCCCGCGGGCAGCGTAGGTGCCGCCGGTCTTGCGGTACTCACCTACGCCTCCACACGCCGTCAGGCTCACCAGCGCCAGAGTTCCAATCAAACGATAGAGCACCACGACTGTCCAGGCGGATCGTGCCAGCTCTGATCCGACTCTACAAGGGTGCTCAACGCATCACGGGCCGTTGACGCTCTGAACTCGAACGTCTACACCTCCAATTGGCCGGTTTATACTTGGAGGGAGGCCTCGTGAAGCGACTCAGCTCGTCCTCGATCGTTGTGCTTCTCATCAGCGCGTGCAGCTCCGCCAGCGGTCCACCCGCGTATTCCACTAAGTCATCCCTGAACGCCGAGCCGACGAACGTTTTCTGGGGCGACACCCATCTGCACACGAGCTACTCGCCCGACGCCTTCTTCTTCGGCAATGAGACCGCGGACCCTGACACGGCCTACCGGTACGCCAAGGGCTACCCTGTGCTGCATCCCTACCATGGAGGGCGCATTCAAATCGGCACACCGCTCGACTTCCTCGTCGTCGCCGACCACGCCGAGATGATGGGCGTGCCCTTCCGGCTCGGTCGCGGGGACGAGATGGTCCTCAATACAGCGAGCGGGAAGCGCCTGGCGAAGCTGCTGAAAGCCGGCAAGGGGCAAGAGGTCTTCGTGGAGTTTCTCGCCAGGATCAACAGCAGCAGCCCCTATGAAGATCTCAACACGGAAGAGATTCGGAGCTCGGTCTGGTCCGAGACCGTCGCGATTAGCGAGCGTCACAATTCACCTGGGCAGTTCACCTCATTCATCGGCTGGGAGTGGACCTCGACGCCCGGCGGGAAGAACCTTCACCGAGTCGTGTTCATGCCGCAGGGGGGCAGTGTCGCGGCCAAGTTCATTCCGTACAGCTCGTTCGACAGCGACGAACCGGAGGACCTCTGGGCCTGGCTCGAGCAGACCTCCACTGAGACCGGCGCGCAGTTCACGGCGATCCCGCACAACTCGAACATCAGCGGCGGACTGATGTTCAACGATGTGGATAGCGAAGGTCGTCCGATCACCGCCGAGTACGCACGCACCCGAATGAAGTGGGAGCCCGTCATCGAGGTGACGCAGATCAAGGGTGACTCGGAGACCGATCCAATTCTCTCGCCGAACGACGAGTTCGCGGACTTCGAGCCATTCATGCATGTGCTGGATTCGGAAGACATCGGAGCTGGGTCGGAGCCGAAGCTCGGACCCGGCGACTTCGCGCGAGCCGCGCTCCGACGTGGCCTCGAGCTCGAGGCGAAGGTCGGCGCCAATCCATACAAGTTCGGGATGGTCGGTTCGACCGACTCTCATACGGGGATGGCATCCGCCGAGGAAGATAACTTCCACGGCAAGACCGCCTACGACTCGATTCCAGAGCACCGCTTCGATTCCTTCTTGGGCATCGAAGGCTTCGGCTCGGACATGTCTGCCGCGGGGCTCGCGGCCGTCTGGTCGCCATCGAACGATCGAGCGACCCTCTTCGAGGCGTTCCAGCGCAAAGAAGTCTACGCCTCGACGGGCCCACGGATTCGCGTTCGCCTCTTTGGCGGCTGGGATTTCTCAGATGACGATGCGTCCAAGGGCGACCTAGCTAGCACCGGTTACGACAGGGGCGTGCCCATGGGTGGCGACCTCACGAAGGGGCCCGAGGGTGAAGCCCCCACATTCTTGGTTTACGCCATCAAAGACCCGGTCAGCGCAAACCTCGACCGCATTCAAATGGTAAAGGGCTGGCTGACCGCGGACGGCTCCTCCGAGGAGCAGGTGTACGACATCGCTTGGTCGGATGGTCGCGAGCTCGCCGAGGACGGCTCGCTGCCAGCCGTCGGCAACACGGTCGACCTGGCGACGGGCAGGTTCTCGAACAGCATCGGGGATGCCCAATTGTCGACGGTATGGCGCGACCCAGATTTCGATCCGAGCGTTCGCGCGTTCTACTACCTGCGCGTGATGGAGATTCCTACCCCGCGACACACGCTCTACGACGCGATCGCGCTCGGGATGAAGCCGGAGGACACGGGGCACCCCGCAACGATTCAGGAGCGGGCCTACTCTTCGCCTATCTGGTACACCCCCTGACTCTTGAAGAAGCTTCTCAAAGAGCCACTGGTGCACTTCCTGGCGGCGGGCCTCGGACTGTTCGTCTTGTTTGGAGTCGTCAACGACGACAAGGCCGAAGACGATCCCTATGTGATCACCGTCGACCACGAGACCTTGCTCACGTTCGTCCAGTATCGGATCAAGGCGTTCGACCCCGACCTAGCCGAGAACAAGCTCGCCGGGCTCACGGATGAAGAGCTTCAGCGCCTCATCGACGATTTCGTTCGTGAAGAAGTCCTGCACCGCGAAGCCCTCGCGCTTGGCCTCGCCGAAGACGACTACGTGATTCGCCGCCGGCTCGTGCAGAAGCTCGAGTTCATCACGGAAGGTTTCGCGGAGGGCACGGTCAAGCCCGACGAGGCGGCCCTCCGGCGCTATTTCGAATCCCACAAGCCCGATTACTACGTCGAACCGTACGTCACGTTCACCCACGTCTTCTTCGAGACAGAGGATCGGCCGCGCGAGGAAGCCCGCGCGAAAGCCCAAAGGAAGCTCGCCGAGCTCAACCGCAAAAGCACCCCGTTCAGTGATGCGCCGAAGCACGGGGACCGCTTTCTCTACCACGTGAACTACGTCGAGCGGACGCCCGACTACGTCGCAAGCCACTTGGGCGCGCCGATGGCGAAGGCGATCTTCGAGCTGGAGCCGAATGAGTTCGTCTGGCGGGGCCCATTCGACTCGCCTTATGGCGTCCACCTCGTCTTGCTGGCGGTCAAGGAGCCGGGGCGTGACCCCGAGCTCGCCGAGATCGAGGGACGGGTCGTCGAGGACTGGCGGCGCTCGGAGATTGCGAAGATAACCGAAGCAGCAGTCGCCGATATCGTCGATGCCTACGAGGTGCGCGTCACGTACGAACGCGAACCCCCGACGCAGGCACAGGCCGACGGTCCATCGGCGCCATGAAGCGCCACCTCGTCGCAGCGGCCTGCTCGATTGCCGTGATGGCCTCGCTGTCCACCTCGGCGCGAGCCCACGAAAGCCGCCCGCTCTACGTCGAAATCACCGAGACCGCGCCGCTGTCGTTCGCCGTCCGATGGAAGATCCCGCCGACGGTCGACGTTCGCAATGCCCCCGAGATCACGATGCCGCCCGGCTGTGTGGCGCCGACTGACCTTGGCTCCGGGCGCGGCAGCCTCCGGAAGATGACGTTTCACTGCGAAAGCGAACCGGCAGGTCAGGCGCTCGGTATCCGGTATCCGGCCTTCAACCCGTCGGTGACAGCCTTGGTGCGAATCGAGCGAGCGTCCGGCGAGAAGCATTCGATCTTGGCCTCGCCCGACCAAGTCGAGGTGATCATCCCGGAGCGAGAGAGTTTCGGAGCGGTCGCGCGCGACTACATGGAGCTCGGCGTCGAGCACATCCTCGAGGGCTACGACCATCTTCTCTTTCTCGTCTGCCTTCTCCTCATCGCCGGCACGGGGCGCCGCATCCTAGTCACGATTACCGGCTTCACCCTTGCGCACTCGGTCACCCTTGCGTTGAGTGCCCTCGGCATCGTCCGCGTTCCGGTGCCGCCGGTCGAAGCGGCCATCGCCCTGAGCATCGTCTTCTTGGCGGTCGAGATCGTCCGCGGAGACAAGAACAGCCTGACCTATCGCTATCCGATCGCCGTCTCGGCTTCATTCGGTCTGCTGCACGGTTTTGGATTCGCGGCCGTGCTGGGCGAGACCGGGCTGCCGCAGACCGAGATCCCCACCGCCCTGCTCTTCTTCAACCTCGGCGTCGAAGTAGGACAAATCATCTTCGTCGCAGCAGTCGTTCTTGCGTATCAAGCCGTGCGTCTGGCCGGCAACGCGCTTCTTCATCGCGACATCTCGCTCGATGCCCTGCGCCCACTGCAGAAGCCAGCGGCCTATGCAGTTGGGATCCTAGCGGCGTTCTGGATGGTCGAGCGGGTCGCCGGGTTTTGGGTGAGCTGAGCAGCTCAGCTGGCTTCCGGCTCCGGGCTTTCGCTCGAGTCACGGAGGAGCTTAGTCGTCGAGGTCGGTGGCACCAATTCGATGCCCGCCTCGGCTAGTCGACGCACGATCTCGAGGTTGACCCGCTCAGAAAATTCGCAGAACGCCCAGTAGTCTGGGGGGGCGTACCAACAGAAGATGACGATCTTGAGGGAGTCGGGGTCGAACTCGTGGAAGTACACCCGAGGTGGTCGGTCGGCCGGCATGCCCTCGTGGTCCCGTAGCGCATCTCCTACGAGCGCCACCGCCTGCTCGATCTTCTCGCGAGGTGTGCCGATGGCGATTCGCAGGTTCGTCTTGCGGCGGATGTATTGGCGTCGCTCGACGTTCTCGATGTTCATGGTGGCCATCTTCTCGTTGGGAATCGCCGTGAGATGCCCATCGAGTTGTCTGATTCGAGTGGAGCGAAGCCCGATGGTCTCGACGACCCCATCGTGACTCCCAGCGACGATCCGCTCGCCGACACGATACGGCTGGTCGATGAAGATCATGAGGCTGCCAAGAAGATTCTTGAGCGTGTCCTGAGCAGCGAGGGCGACGGCGAGCCCCCCGATGCTGACGCTCGCGACGAGGCCGACCAGTGGAATGCCAACTGCAGTGGCCCCCTGAAACACCAAGACGACGACTGCAGCGATGGCGATGAGTCGCGCGGTCAATCGGATGAGGCTTGCGTCGAGACTCTCTGCGCGAACCCGCGGTCTGCTCACCAGCCACTCCGCGGCCGCAAGAATCAGGGTCCAGACCATCCACGCGAGCGACAGGTAAGCTATCGCCGAGGTGGCTAGATTCACGTACTTCGCCACGTCTCCGGTCAGCAGGATGGCCGAGGCTAGCTCTGGAATTCCGACGAGCGAGGCGACGAACAATAGGGCCGGCACGCTTAGTCTCGATAGATACCGAGCTGCCGACCGAGGCTCCTCTCGTCCCCGGGTGACGCGGTGGAGCCCAAGCAGAGCCGCCAAGAAGAATACGATCGTCGAGAACAGAGCCATCCATTTCCATAGGGCCTGTTCCGCTACGACATTGCGCATCCACGCAGGCAAAGCGTCGACCCACGAAAGTGGAATGGCCCAGCCCCCATAGACTTCGAGGAACTGGCTGACGTGTTCAATCGGAGGGCTGGTTTTGTACGGCAGCAGTTTGACGCGCTCATAGAACTCCTCTGCGCGTTCGACGGTGTCGGGTGAGAACAGATACTCGCCCTGTCGCGGCCCTTCGAAGACTCGGTGGACGGTGATTTCGGTATGCGGGAGCGTCCAGCTCTCTAGGTCCAGTCCTTCTTCGATCTCCGCGTCGCCAGGAATCTCGCTGAGTGGCGGCAGTTCGAGCCGCATCAACACCTCGTACAAGAAAACGACGGCATCATTGGCTGTCTCGTCCCGCGCTTCGGGTGCGAACTCGCTTAGATCGAAAGTGCCTTTGGTACGCGCATCGAGCTCCATCAGCTTCTCGAAACCGTCGGCGCTTCTTCGTCCAGAGCCCGCGTCCCGTACCAAGGTCCACGTCGCCTCCTGCGAAGCCAGAAAGGTCTGGAAGGTTTCCCTGGGGCTCGATGTGACGGCGGGCTCGAGAGGGTGTTCGACCGGCTCCGCAGCGGCAGGAGCAATCCACACGGAGCTCAGTAGCAGCAGCGCAAGGGCTGCCGCATGCAGCGGTCTTCCGCTTCTCGAAGTGTCGCCCATGAGGATTTGTACCTCAAAATGCGCCGTTCCGGCGCGCGCTCTCAGAAAAATTGGTGCTACCTTAGCGCCCGTGGATAACCTCAGCCTCCTGCTCGTCGCGTTCATGTTCATTACGATTCTCACCTTGGGAATCGCGAGCATTCTCGCGGAGCTTGCGGAGGTCGTCCGGCACGTAGAGCGCAAAGACCGGGATGGGCTCCTGGTGGGGTGGACCCTGCTGCTGCTGTTCGCCTATTTCAGTTTGTTCTGGCACACCGCCGACATCGCCCTGCTCGAGGACTGGGACTTTCCCCTGTTCTTGTTCGCAGAGACGGGGCCGGTTCTTCTTCTTTTCGCGACTCAGATCATGCTTGGCGCCTTGTCCGCAGCGGGTGAAGGCGAGGAGATTTCCTGTGTGCGGCAGAGCCGCTTTTTCTTGATCTTCGCTCTGGTGCAGGCCTGGTCGATCGCCGCTGGCTTCGTCGTGGGGCTGGGCTTCACGATCGACTCGGTGATCGACGCCATTGCGATGGTGACCTGTCTGGCCCTCGCCTCCTCGACGAGCCGCCCGCTTCACGTTGCAGGGCTCACCGTGGTGTGGATCGCCTACATCGTCGGTGCTCTGCTCGAGAGTTTCGGCTAGTCGCCGTTCGAGAAGTTGCCCGGGTCGGCATCCGGCGCTCGACCGTGAAGGCTAACGAGGCGCGCGATCATGACCGCGAGATAGAGCGTCCCGAAGACGCCTTCAAGCGACGCCGTGGATCGAGCAAGCGCCGAAACTGGAAGGATATCCCCGTACCCCATGGTCGTGATGCAGACGAAACTGAAGTAGAGGAGTGCATTCTCAACCTCTCGCTGCACCCCAAGCGCGGAAACGCCATCGGCGGGAAGGCCACTAAACGAGCCCGGCTGAGCGAACTCGATGAGTTCGAATACGCTCGAGAACGCGACCGCCGCGAGCACATAGGCGACGATCGCTCCCAATATCGTGTTGGTATCGACTTGGTCCTTGCGAAACAGCTCCAGCACGACCAGTACGATCGCGTAGACGAGCCACAAGGTGACCAAGAGGATCGAACCGAGCGAGAACGCCGAGTGATCCAATGTCATGTCCGTCCAGCGCATCGCCAGCGTGGCCAGGGTAAGCATCAAGAACGGGTAACGATGCCTGCTCTGCCAAGCTGCTGAATACGCGCCGGTGATGAGAACGAGGTCGAAGAAGAACTCGACACCGTATCCCGCTCGGTCGGCGGGAAGCAATGGAGCGAGCACGAACAGAACGAGCAGAACCACGAGTAAGACCCCGTAGTGCGGGTCGGCGCGGCGTGAAGACATCGGCGAGTGGCGCATGGACTTACCTCGATGTTCGGGTCTAGCGGACCCGAACGAGATACCATGCTTGCTTGCGCCTTCTACTCAACCGGCGCGGGAACGACAGGCACGGGATCGGCAGGCACGGGATCGACAGGCACGGAGGACCCGGAATCCATCTTGCCCCGCTTCTCGGCCTTTATCGTCTGTTTATCGCCCCGTTTTCCTCGTCCCTTGTCGATGGGAGGCGGGACCTGATAGTCCGACGAGAGCGCTGTCACGGCCCCGTCGATGATCCAGGTGTCGGAGTCCGGGTAGTAGACGTAGACCGCCTTCTGCTCGCAACCGCGCACGGCTATCTGCGAAGCCATTTTCCGCGCGCCCTCGGTATCGATGACGTTGAGCCTGAGCTCTTCCTTCGGGCACGAGAGGTCGAATGCTGCGCGGCGAGTCACCGTGGTGGTCGCGCGCTTATTGTGCTTGCAGCCAGTGGCTGCGAGCAGGAGCAGAGCTGCGATGAGGAGACGAGTGACCACGTGTCGATGTATGCCTGTAGATGCGAAAGCGCGCCAGCTTTTTTTGGTCTGCCGCCGGGCCCTCGCCCTCGCGCAATTTTATCGTCCAAGCTGAAGTGGAAACTCGTTGCGCGGAGCAGTTCATGAGCACGCGCAAGGAAGGGGTGCAGTGGCGAGCGCAAGGCGCTATCGTCCGCGTAGAATGACGCGCTTGCTTCGGCTCACCACGCTGATGTTCGCCGGGGTCCTCGGCTCCTGCAACTCCCTCGACGTCCCCGCAGCGCCCAATCTTCAGCCCATACTCGACGCGTATGCGAACCCCACCGCCGAAGTCGGAAGCGCGATCATGTCCGAGGTCGCCGATGAGATAGCGGAGGCTGCGGATGCGATCGAGGATTCGGAGATCTTAGACGAGATCCTTCAAGTCATCATCGACATTCAAGAGGACCTCGATAGCGTTGCCGTCAAGACTTGCGACGGTGGAGCCATGAGTGGCAGCGCCTGCGCCAGCAACGAGGATTGCCCCGATGGAACTTGCGTGGCCAACGGCGACATCGTTGTCGGTGCGACTTGCACCGGCGGAACCAATGATGGGAGCGACTGCGCGACCGATGCGGATTGTCCTGAGGGCACTTGCGGAGGTGGGGCGACGCTCCCAACCCCAACCGGGGTGGTCCGGGTCAACTACATCTGCCCAGGTTGGGATGAAAGGCAGTTCGATCCCGACTACGAAGCCGACCCCGACCCCGAAGACGGCACCATCAACCTAACGATGACCCTCGACGGTGCGGGCATTGGCCGCGTCGTTTGGGGCAGCGCAAGCACCTGCCGGTATCTAGTTGGTGACCAAGACGAAAGCTTCCAAGCCTCGTACGACGGAGGCGTCGCAGTAGACTTGGGCGACGACACGGTGCCGACTGATGCGGACATCGCGGAGCTCCTCGTCACGTTCGTCATGGAGGGGAACATCGGGTTTGACGGAGAGGACTTCCGCATCAACCAAAGCTTTCGCGTAATCCTCGCTGCCGAGTCGGGGCTCGAGCTTCTGGTGGACCTCGCAGACCCGGCGCTATCCGAGACCTTCAACTACATCTTTGCGGGAAGCCGTCAGATCCTGCAAGACGCGACCGGCGCATTCCGGTGCAGCCTAGAGGAGAGTCGATGTTTCAACGAAAACGGCGACACGCTCTTCAGCTGGTAGCTGCCCTGCTCCTTTCGGGCCTGACCTGGGCGGGAATGGGGCTCGATCCAAGCCCGGCGCGCGCGTATCACACCTATGAGGAGCGGCTCCTCGACACCACGGCGTACAGCCTGCATCGGCGACGGGTCCGCCTCGGCTTGATGAACCTGAGCTACGGCATCATCGACCAACTACAGGTGACGACCTACACCATGCCTTGGATCCTCGGGGTGATCTTTCAGGATGTCGCCCCAAACCTCGAGCTCAAGTCGACCTTCTACGACCGCAGGCGCCTGGCGCTGAGCGTTTCGGCCGGATTCCTGACTGGCACCCTCCTGCAGAGCGACGATTCCAAAGTCCGGTATTTCCTGATGCCCATCTCCCTCGCTTCGTCGGTGCGAATCAATTCCGACGTGAGCATGCACCTCGGAGCGAGGTTCACCGCCGTCACCGGCGGCGCCGAGTCACAGCCAGAAGGCAGCGACCTCGAAGGCGCAGTCGTGGTCGACTTTCTTCAACTCTGGGCCATGGCCGAGTGGCGAATCTCTCGCGTGGTCGCGTTTACATTCACCGTCCGGTGGGTGCCTTACGTCAGTGACCTCAAGGTCAACGGCAGTATCGCCGGCAACCCTTCGGCAGACCTCGAGCTGTCGGCAAGTCTCGCCGAGTTGCAGAACGCTTTCGCCATCGTTCCCGGCTTCGTGTTCTCTTGGGACCGCGCAAATATCCGCCTCGGGGTGGGCTACAGCGATTTCTTCGTCGACGGTTTCTACCTCGTGGTGCCCGGGGACGTACTCAGCAACGTCTCCCCCGAGTTCGACGTCTTCGTCCGCTTCTAAATCTGGGGCCCCTGAAGAGCGTGTGCTAGCCTCGCCCCCATGATTCGAGCGGCGTTTATTCTTCTCTTGGGGCTGGCGCTCAGCGCCTGTTCTTCGTCTAAGTCCACCACGACGGACGGCTCGACGATCGGCGCAGGGATCGACGTCGAAAGCATGCGACCGCCCGAGGCTGCGCAGGTCGTGAGGGAGTTCCAGGATGCGTACGGGCTTCCCCCCGTCGCGCCTCCAGGCACACCGGTGACGTCGATGGCTCAGGTGCTCGAGATCATCCGCGGCGATCGCTTGCCAGAGTTCGAGAAGGCTCGACGTTTTGCATCCGGCCGACAGGGCGCAGAGGCTCTGACTCTCCGCGCATACCTCGACTTGAGCTACGCCGGCGCGCTGATGACGGCGGCATACATTCTCGATGAAGAGCGCCGCCAGGATCTCACCGAGCTTCGTCAGCTGACGCAGGCGCGGCCACTCGTAGACCCCGAAGGCGCCAAGGAGGACCAAGCGCGCGTCGCCGAGCTCACGGCGAAGACGGCGGACCTTCGTAAAGTAGTTCGTGCGCTTCGCGTGCTCTCCGAGGAACCGCTACGCTCCGGTTCGGACCTGGCCGAGCAAGCGATTCGTCAAGACGCCAAGGCCCAGCTGGCCTACCTCGCGAACGCCAACTACTTCCGTCTACGCGGCCAATGGCTCGAGTACGACCGGATGATGCGATACGCAGATGACATCCCGGGGGATCCTCCCGTTCGCACCTACCTCCGCGCGATGGAGTCGTTCGAACGATACGTGGATCCGGCTCGCTGCGAAGAGCTCCTGAAAGAGACGCTCGCCAAGCGACCCGATTTCGTCCGTGCCCAGGCCAACCTCGTCCTCATCGATGAAGGGACAGAGGCCAAGTACGAAGAGCTCCAGCGCCTCAAGGCGATGAGCCCCAACCATCTGGTGGTGAGGCTCGCTGGCCCGATGATCGAAGAAGAGTACCGGACTACGCGGGAACTCGACGCGGCATTCGCTGAGTAGCGCTCGCTAGGGCGGTATCGGCCTCAGCTCGATGGTCAGCGTGGTCTTCCCGGGCGGCAGGTCCAACTCCATGTCGTGCGGAAAGTGATCCTCGGCCTGCACCGTCATCAGATGGATGCCTGGCGCGAGTGCCTTGGGTTCCTGCGAGAGGACCGTGGCACGCCCGAAGTAGTGGCCATCGATGTAGATCGAGGCGTTGGGCGGAGTAGCGATGACCGCGAGCCTGGCCGGCTCCGGGGCGACGGTGCCCTGCTTGGCACAAGCGACGAGGGCCAGCGCCAGCAAGAGCGGGGCCGCCCTCATTCCCATTCGATCGTGGAGGGTGGCTTCGACGAAATGTCGTAGCAGACGCGATTGCAGCCGCGGACTTCATTGATGATTCGGGTGGAGATGCGGGCGAGCACCTCATGCGGAATCCGCGACCAGTCGGCGGTCATGCCGTCTCGCGAATCGACGGCTCGGATTGCGACCACGTAGTCGTAGGTGCGTTCGTCACCCATGACACCGACGGTGCGCACCGGGAGAATCACGCAGAACGCCTGCCAGATCTTGTCGTAGAGGTCCGCCGCGCGAAGCTCCTCCATGAAGATCGCGTCCGCCTCGCGAAGGATCTCGAGCTTCTCCTTCTCGATCGTGCCGGGGCAACGTACGGCGAGACCGGGACCCGGGAAAGGATGTCTCCAAAGGAGGTCATGCGGCATGCCCATGGCCTCGCCGACCTCGCGGACCTCGTCTTTGAAGAGAAGGCGAAGTGGCTCGATGAGCTCGAGGTGCAGCGTGTCCGGGAGCCCACCGACGTTGTGGTGGCTCTTGATGACTGCGCTCGGTCCCTTGAACGAAAGGCTTTCGATCACGTCGGGATAGAGCGTACCCTGGACGAGGTAGCCGACGTCATCGAGCTTCTCGGCCTCGCGCTGGAAAACGTCGATGAAGATCTTTCCGATGATCTTCCGCTTCTTCTCCGGGTCGCCTACTCCGTGAAGGGCCTCGAGGAACTCGTCCGCTGCGTCGACGTGAATCAGCTTGAGGCCGAAGTGGTCGCGATAGGTGTGCACGACGCTCTCGGCCTCGTCCTTCCGAAGCAGGCCGTTGTCGACGAAGATGCAGGTGAGCTTCTCGCCGATGGCCCTCGATACGAGCATCGCCGCCACCGATGAATCGACGCCGCCGGACAGTCCACAAACGGCAGCGCGGCCGCCGACCTGTCGCTTCACCGACTCGACGGTCTGCTCGACGAATGAGCCCGGGGTCCAGTTCGGCTTGCAACCCGCGACCTCGAAGAGAAAAGCCCGGAGCATCTCGACCCCGCGTGGGGTGTGGGCGACTTCCGGGTGGAACTGCACCCCGAAGATGCGCCGCTCGATGTGGGCGACGGCAGCGAAGGGGCTGTTGGATGTCTGGGCGATCGTCTCAAAGCCGTCGGGCAAGCTCTCGACCCGATCGCCGTGGCTCATCCAAACGTCGACGTGGGAGCCGACCTGAAAGCCGTGCAGCAGGCCCTCGGGCTTGACGACCTCGAGCCTCGCGGGGCCGTATTCGCGCTCGTCCGCTCGCTCGACCTTGCCGCCTAGAAGATGACTGGTGAGCTGCATGCCGTAGCAGATCCCGAGGACAGGTACGCCGAGCTCGAAGACACCGGCATCGACGCTGGGGGACCCATCGGCGAACACACTCGCGGGCCCGCCGCTCAAGATGATCGCGCGCGGGTCGATCGCCTTGATTTCATCGAGCGAATAGGTGCACGGCTGAATCTCGCAATAGACGTGCTGCTCGCGAATTCGGCGTGCGATGAGCTGTGTGTACTGCGACCCAAAGTCGAGAATCAAAACCCCATCGACGATCATGGCGGCGGTCTAACATGCACCCCCAACCCGGTCGAGACCCACCCTCCCAACGGGGACAGGCGGGGCCTCGAAAACCTCAGCTGTTTCCAATACCTGCAGACCCAATCGCGCATTTTGTCCGGACACCATGCTGGGGGCGTGCTCGCCGAACTCGAACCACCCCGCACCGGGCGCGATCCCCGCAACCCGGGCTCGCCAACTCCGCGCGGCTTTGCGGTGAGCCCCGCCCTCGAACCAACCCCAGCGCGGCGCTCGCATGAGCGGCGCTGCGGACGATGCCCGGCATTGAGTCCCACACCCCGAGATGTCTTGCAGACAAACTGCGCGATTGGGTCTGCAAGTGTCCGGAAACAAAGCGGCTTTCGGGGGGCTGCGTGTCCCCCCTGGGGCTATTGGCTGATTCGGTAGTTGGGGGCTTCCTTGGTGACCATCACGTCGTGGACGTGGCTCTCGTGGAGGCCGGCGTTGCTGATGCGCACGAACTTGGCGTTCTTTTGAAGCTCGGGAATCGAGGGACTACCGGTGTAACCCATCCCCGCGCGCAGTCCGCCGACGAGCTGATACACAACCGTCGACAAGGCCCCGCGGTACGGGACGCGACCCTCAATGCCCTCCGGAACGAGCTTGCCCACGTCGGAGACATCCGCCTGTGCGTAGCGATCCGACGAGCCTTCGCGCATCGCCCCGAGTGAGCCCATTCCGCGATAGGATTTGTAGGTCCGGCCCTGGTAAAGCACGAGCTCGCCCGGCGCTTCGTCGGTCCCGGCGAACAGTGAGCCAATCATCACGCTGCCCGCGCCCGCAGCGATCGCCTTCACGGCGTCACCCGAGTACTTCACGCCGCCGTCCGCGATGATGGGCACTCCGTGCTCACGCCCTACCCGAGCGCAATCCATCACAGCGGTGACCTGTGGCACGCCGATACCGGCCACGATGCGAGTGGTGCAAATCGAGCCGGGTCCCATCCCCACTTTCACGGCGTCGGCGCCCGCATCGATCAGCGCCTTCGTGGCTTCGGCGGTCGCGACATTGCCAGCGACGATCTGCACGCCGGGGAACATATCTTTGGTTTCACGAACCGCATCGATGACGCCCTTCGTGTGCCCGTGCGCGGTGTCGATGATCAACACGTCGACGCCTGCTTGCACCAGTGCATCCGTTCGCTCCAGGCGGTCCGGCCCAATGCCGAGGGCGGCCCCGACGCAGAGACGGCTGAGCGAATCCTTGATCGCGTCCGGATACCGGTCGGCCTGCAGCAAGTCCTTGATGGTGATCAGGCCTACCAGCTCGCCGCCGTCCCCGACCACGAGGAGTTTCTCGATTCGGTGCTTGTGCAGCAGCTCGCGCGCCTTGGCCTGCTCGACCCCCGGAGGCACCGTGACGAGCTCCTTCGTCATGAGCTGAGCGACCTTCTGATTGAGATTCTGCTCAAATCGCACGTCACGACTCGTCAGAATGCCCACGGGCCGATCTCCCTCGACCACCGGCAAACCCGAGATCTCGTGCCGGCGCATCAGCTCGAGGGCGTCGTGGAGCGACACCCCCGGCCCTATCGTGACCGGGTCGACGATCATACCGGTCTCGGCGCGCTTCACCTTCGTGACCTCGAGCGCCTGATGAGCCGGGCTCATGTTCTTGTGGAGGATGCCGATGCCGCCTTCACGCGCCATCGTTACGGCGGTGCGCCACTCGGTAACCGTGTCCATCGCACTCGAGATGAACGGAATCCGCAGCTCCAACTCGCGCGTAAAGCGCGTCGAAACGTCCGCGTTGGCGGGCAGGAAATCCGCGTACCCCGGCTGGAGCAACACGTCATCAAAGGTGAGCGCTTCCCGCAGGATGCTATCTGTCACCGGAACCTCCGAAGGACCTGAAAAATTGGCGGCGAGTATAGCGCCCCGGTGACGGCACGCTAGTAGGCGCGCGGGAGGTCCCGGATGTCCACCTGATCGAGGGCGAACCGGATGAGGGCGCTCCGGCTGATCCTCCGATGACCGCGCTTCTTGAGCTTGGCCACCATTTCGTCGAGCTGTGCAAGATCTTCCTTGTAAAGGGAGATGCAAATCACGTCGTAGTGGTCTGGCTTCTTTTTCTTCGCGCTCTTCTTGGTACGGCGTACGCGCTTCCCACCATTGTCGCCGTAAAAGCTGTCGCGCAGTACTGCGCTCACCTCGTCCTCTTCGAGAACTTCGTTCACCCCTGTTGCATCGCGCTTCTTCATCTACCCCCCCTAAGACGCAGCCGAAAGCGCCGCCCGAACCGACACCCTCTTACTGCTCGCAGCAACGGCCGTGACCCGTTGCACCAAACGCATGTAGTCCTCGGCGCCGTGACACTTCGGCGCGTACTCGAAGATGGTCTGCTTCGCACTCGGAGCCTCGCGAAGCTTCGTGTTGATCCGAATCGGATCGTAGCAACGTCCTTCGAAGTGCTTCCGAAGCGTTAGAATCGAATCGCGCGAGATTCGATTGCGAACGTCGAAGAACGTCGGCAACACCCCAAGCAATTGCACGTCGTGTTGCAGAAGCTCCCGAACGTTACGAATCGTTCGAAGGACCTGCTTGACGCCAACCAAAGAGAGATAGTCGCACGCCACCGGCACGATGACGCTGTCAGCGTAGACCATGGCATTCTGGTTCATCAGCGAGAGCGCCGGCGCACAGTCGATGACGACAGTGTCGTACTCACGGCAAGCATCGCCCAGGCGCTCGCGCATGATGCGGTCGCGGTTCGGCCGCTCGGCGAGGTAGAGCTCAGCTGCAGCCAAGGTCTCATTCGACGTCAGCACGTCGAGCCCTTCGCGAACCGGAACGGCGACATCCGATGCCTTCGCTCCATTTACGAGCACATGATAGAGCGAGCGCTGCCCGGCGATTCCGAGCGACGCGCCAACGTTGCCCTGCCCGTCCGCGTCGATCAGGAGAACGCGTCGACCCGCTTCGGCGAGGCCTGCGGCGAGATTGATCGACGTCGTCGTCTTCCCCGTCCCGCCCTTGTGGTTGAACACCGCAATGCGCTTTGGCGCGGCGCGAACGAGTCCGACCTGGCTATGTCGTTCCTGCCCGCGCTCGCGGCACGACGTCGAGCAGAAGTACTCGCGGCTGCCGTCGCTCACGCTCATCTGGTACGGAAACTCGATCTCGAACGTGGCGCCGCACGTATCACACGGGTGAACGCCGTCCGCGCCGAGGAGCAAGCGTTGCTGGCAATCGGTCGAGCAGACGTACACGTACTGTCCGCCCTCTTCCCGAACCTGGTAGCGAAAGCGAACCTCAAAGCTTCGTTCGCACACGTGACAATTGGACTGCATTAACCACTCCCCGAGTTATCGAAGTACTTCCTGAAGTGGTTCAACCAGAACCCCGCTACGCGGTCAAAAAAAGCGAGCCACTTTTTTCGGAATTTCAGACGTCGAGTTCGACGGCTTCGGCCCGAGGTGCTTGCTCCATGATGAAGGAGAAGCGTGCTGCCGGATCCTTGCCCATCAGCTCGCTGAAAACGCGATCCGCCTCGAGCTCACCGTCCACCATGACCCGAAGCGCACGCCGACGCGTCTTGTCGAGAGTCGTCTCTTTGAGCTCGGCAGCCGTCATCTCGCCGAGGCCCTTGAAACGGCTGATGTCGACCTTCGCGTTCTTCGGATAGTCGGCGATGATCCGGTCGCGCTCCTGGTCGTCGAGCGCCCAGTGCACGTCTTTGCCGATGTCGAGCCGGTAGAGCGGTGGCTGCGCGAGATAGATGTGCCCTGCCCTGATCAGCTGCGGGAGCATTCGATAGAAGAACGTGAGCAGCAGCGTCGCGATGTGGTGCCCATCGCTATCCGCATCCATCAAGAGGAACACACGGCCATAGCGAAGCTTGCTGATGTCGAAGTCCTTGCCGATGCCGCAGCCAAGCGCACTCACGATGTCTTGAAGCTCGCGATTGCCCAGAATCTGCGCCTGCGACGCTCGCTCGGCATTGAGCACCTTGCCACGCAGAGGCAAAATCGCCTGCGTCTTCCGGTCGCGGCCCTGCTTCGCGTTGCCGCCAGCGCTGTCACCCTCGACGAGAAATAGCTCGCTGTCGTTTGGGTTGGTGCTCGAACAATCGGCGAGCTTGCCGGGAAGATTCAAGCGATGACTCACCGCGGTCTTGCGCGACACCTGCTGACTGGCCGCTCGGCTCGCGGCCCTGGCCCGCGACGAGATGATGACGCGCGCGATGATCGACTCGGCGGACGTCTTGTTGTTGAGAAGCCACTGCTCGAATGCCGTCCGCACAGAAGTCTCCATCTGCGCAGTCACCTCGGGGTTGTTGAGGCGGTCCTTGGTCTGACCTTGGAACTGCGGCTCCGCGACGTAGACACTCACGAGGGCGACCAAGCCTTCGCGAATGTCGTCGGCGGTGATCTTCACGCCCTTCGGTGTGAGCTTCTGCGTGTCCATGTGGCTGCGGATCGCTTTCGCGAGACCCTGCTTGAACCCGTTTTCGTGCGTACCGCCGGACCCCGTGGGAATCCCATTGGCGTACGAACGAATCACCTCGTCGGTCGACTCGGTCCAGCGAAGCGCAACCTCGAAACGGGGCTCGCCCTCGGACTGGATGATGAAGGCATCCTTATGGACGGAGGGCTTCGCGCGTTCGGCGACGAGCTTGTCGAGAAAGTCGACGATGCCGCCGGGATGCTCGAACTCTTGCTTGTCGCCGCTCTTCTTGTCGACGAAGACGATCTTCAGACCGCTATGTAGATAGGTCTTCGCCTCGAGCCGCTCAGCGACGCGGGACGCATCGAACGCCAGACGCTTGCCGAAAATATCGACGTCGGGTCGAAAATGAATCGAGGTTCCGCGCTTGCTGGTCTTGGCGCCGACCTTGAGCTTCGCCTTGGCCTTTCCTCGTTGATAGGGCTGCGAATAGGTCTTCCCGCCACGCCACACAGTCGCCGTCATGTCCGACGACAGCGCGTTCACGACCGAGGACCCGACCCCGTGAAGGCCGCCCGCCACCTGATAGCTCTTACCCTCGAACTTCCCTCCGGCATGGAGCGTCGTCAGGATCAGCTCGAGCGCCGACTTCTTGAACTTCGGGTGAGTGTCGACCGGAATGCCACGTCCGTTGTCGGTGACGGTCGCCCCGCGGTGATCCGCGTCGAGCGCTACCTCGATGCGGGTCGCATGACCGTTGATCGCCTCGTCGACAGAGTTGTCCACGAGCTCCCACAAGAGATGGTGGTAGCCGTGCATGTCGGTACCGCCGATGTACATCGCAGGACGCTTCCGGACCGGCTCCAGGCCCTCGAGGACATCGATGTCTTTCGCGGTATACGCCACTAGTCCTCCGGAAAGATCGGAATCTCGGGTTCTTGGTAGACTTCAGTCTCGATGGCGCCGCGAGTGAAGAGCTGGAATCCCTTGCCACCTCTCGAGACGACATCGTACTTGCGAAGGGTCACGCGGTACTCACTCCCGCCCTCGCGCTTCGCGATGAGCACGTCATCGTCGTAGGCCAAGACCCGAGCGCCGACCACATGGTCGTCCTTGGCAAGCTTGATCAACATGACCCCGCGCCCTGCCCCAGCCAGAAGCGATACGTCGTCGGCCTCGCACACGAGCGCGCGGCGCTGCTTCGTAATGCAGGCGATGCACTCCTCAGCGAAGGCGGGCGCCACGTAAATCACCTCGTCGCCTGCCTTCGGACGCGTGAACTTCCTTCCGGTGCGGGTCGACGGCTCTCTGTGCGCGCGAAGCGAGAACCGAAGCGCGAGGCCGCCGCGCGTCACGGCGACGGCGAACGGCTCCTCCGGATCTTCCGACATCTCGTCAGGCGGCGGCACCTCCAAGAAGCGCGGGTCGAATCCCAGCGCCCCAACGATACGCTCTCCGTCGGCCATCTTGAACATGGTCTGAAGCGGAGTCCCGTGACCGGTGGTCGCCGGGATATCGACGATACGGGCGACGTAGCAGACCCCGTGGCTACTGAAGAACGCGACGGTGCTCTTGGTCGAGCCGGCGAGCACCGCCAGGACTCGATCCCCCTTGCGAACGCGCGTGGAAGCAACGTCCTTGACCTTCTGCTGGCGCTTCACCCACCCCTGCTCGGTCACCACCACCATCGCATCCTCGTCGACGATGAACGCTTCAGCGTCGAACTCGGGCTCGTCGAGCTTCGCAGTGATGCGCGTTCGCCTAGGGTCGGCATAGGTCGAGGCCAGCTCGAGGAGCTCGGCGCGCACGAGCTTCCAACGGGCAGCGGGGCTCTTCAGCAAGCGCTGCACTCGGCTGGCTTCCTTTTGCTTCTGTCCGAGCTCACTCCGAATCTCGAGCATCTGGAGCTTTGCGAGGCGGTAGAGCTTGAGCTCGAGAATCGCGTCTGCCTGGAGCTCATCCAGCTTGAAGCGCTTGATCAGCTTCGCCGCTGCGTCCGCCTTCCCCTCCGAACGGCGGATGATGCGAATCGCTTCGTCGAGCGCGTCGAAGATGATGACGAAGCCCTCGAGAATGTGAATGCGCTTCAGAAGCTGGTCGAGCTCGAACTCGAGGCGCTTGGTCACGACCTCCATCCGGAAGTCGAGGAAGTGGCGGAGGATTGCCTTCAGGCCGATACGCTGCGGAGCGGCGACCTCCGGGTTCTCGGTCGGCACCAGACAGGTGAGGTTGATCTGAACGTTGGTCTGAAGCGGAGTGTGCTTGTAGAGGTACGCCATGATGAGGTTCGGGTCGGCGCCCTTCTTCATCTCGCAGACGATGCGGCAGTCCTCGGTGCTCTCGTCGCGAACATCGATGAGACCGGGCAGCCTCTTGGCGATGATCACTTCAGCGATCTTTTCGACCACCGCGCGTCGTTCGACGGAGTACGGAATCGAGTGGATGACGATCAGGGCGGGTCCGCTCTGCTGCTTCTCAGGTTTCCACTCGCCCCTGAGCTTCAGCGACCCCTGCCCGTTCTCGTAGGCCGTCGCCAGCTCCTGCTTGCCGCTGATGAGCTCGCCACCGGTTGGGAAGTCGGGCCCCTTCACGTACTTCATCAGCTGCTTGGTCGTCAGGTCGCCATCGATGAGCGCCACGCTTGCCTGAATCACCTCGTTCAAATTGTGAGGTGGAATCGAGGTTGCCATCCCAACTGCAATGCCCTGCGAGCCATTCACGAGGAGATTCGGGAAGCGCGCAGGCAGGACGACCGGTTCGAACAGGCGACCGTCGTAGTTGGGTCTGAAGGCGACGGTCTTCTTCGCCAGCTCTACGAGGAGCTCATCAGAGAGCTTTTGTAGGCGGGCCTCCGTGTAGCGCATCGCTGCCGCGGAGTCGCCGTCGGGCGAGCCAAAGTTCCCGCGCCCATCGACCAGCGGCTCCCGCATCGTGAACGATTGAGCCATACGGACGAGGGCATCGTAGATGGCTGTATCGCCGTGCGGATGGAACTTGCCCATCACGTCGCCCACGATGGCGGCTGACTTGCGGTGCTTGACGTCGCTACGGAGCCGAAGCTCGTTGTACATCGTATAAAGGATGCGTCGCTGGACTGGCTTCAGGCCGTCCCGCACATCGGGCAGCGCCCGCGACGTGATGACGCTCAGCGCGTAATTGAGGTAGCGCCGCTGAGCCTCGACAACAAGCGAGGCGTCCTCGATGCTGTCCATGGGCAGCTCGATCTGCGGAGCCCCCTTCTTCTTCCGACGACGCGCCATCCGAGAACCCGTTGCATGTAGCAGCCTCGCAAATGAGCGGGCAACAAAAGCGTCTCGAAAACCTCCGAACTCTTCAAGGTTTGTTTCGCACCTCGAAGAGATGATTGACGGGCAACGCATCTTGCCCAACGACGAACGCTTCGCGTAGAGCAGCGGTGAGCCAGGTCTTTGCGGCCTTCACGGCGACCGGAATGTCGTCCCCCAAGGCCAGGCGGGTGGCGATCGCAGCCGACAACGCGCACCCGGTTCCATGAAAGCGGCCCTTCACTACCTGGTCGGCCGGGAGCTCCGACATCACCCCATCGCAGAGCAGCACGTCGGTCCCGCGCTCGTCTCCTTCGAGATGGCCGCCCTTGAGCAAGACCGCCTTGGCGCCGAGCGCTGCAATCGCGAGGGCCGCCTCACGCGCCTCGATGACCGAGCGGACGGGCTGTTCGCAGAGCAGCGCGGCCTCTTGGACATTCGGGGTCAGGAGAGCCGCGAACGGCAGAATGGCCTCCTTGTAGGCATCGACGACATCGCCGTGCGCCAGGGGTTGGCCCCGGCTCGGAAGCCACACGGGGTCGACCACCCAGGGAAAGGCGCTCTCGGCCATGAACGAGCCAACGACATGAACGACCGCCCTGGACCCGAGGGCGCCGGTCTTGGCCGCTCGGGGCGTAAGGTCAGCGAGCAGGTTCGCTAGCTGGGCGCGGACCAGGTCCGGGCTCAGGTGTTCCACCCGTTCGACACCCAAGGTGTTCTGAACGGTGATCAGGGTCGGCACGGCCGTGCCATAGCCTCCGTGACGCTGGATCGTCTTCAAGTCACCTTGGATCCCGGCGCCGCCCGAGGGGTCGGAGCCAGCAACCGTCAACACGACCGGTGGAGACTGGGTCATTCCTTCTCGAGCCGTTCTCTGCATTCGGACAGCGCCGCTTGTGCCTTCTCGTCGAGCTGGGGAAAGTCGACCCCGAGGGACTCGAGGGTTTCTTGGACGATGCGGGCCACCTGCAATCGCATGTAGGGCTTGCTGTCTGCCGGGATCGCATACCAAGGGGCCCACGGCCGCGAGGTGGCGTTGAGCGCCTCTTCGAACGCGTGCATGTAATCCGGCCATCGCTGGCGCTCGTCGATATCCGCAGCACTGAACTTCCAGTTCTTGCTCGCTCGATCGATGCGGCGAAGAAAGCGGCGCTTCTGTTGCTCTCGCGAAACGTTCAGAAAGAACTTCACGACCACGGTGCCATTGTCCGCAAGATGCTTCTCGAAGCTGCGAATGGACTCGAACCGCTGCTCCCAAACGGTGTCGAGATCGTAGCGCGGGAGCTTCTGTGACTCGAGGAACTCCGGGTGAACGCGGACTACGAGCACCTCTTCGTAGTGGCTTCGGTTGAAGACACCGATACGCCCTCGTTCTGGTAGCCGCTTCGCGATGCGCCAGAGGAAATCGTGGTCGCGTTCCTCGTCGGACGGAGCCTTGAATGACGACACCTGAAAGCCGGCAGGGTTCACACCGGTGAAGACGCTTCGAATCGTGCTGTCCTTGCCTCCAGCGTCCATCGCTTGAAAGACGAACAGCACTGAGAAGCGGTCGTCCGCGTAGAGCTTGCGTTGAAGATCCCCAATGGCTTGCGTCCGCTCTCGACGCGCCGCCTCGAGCTCGGACTTGTCGACCTTGCCCGAGGGCTCCGTTGACGCGCGCGAGATGCGAAAGCTGCCGTCAAACGGAACGAGAAACTCGCTCGAGGGCGCGGCCCAGTTGCGATCGTCGTGCATTGGGCGGACTATACACCATGGCTAGCATCGCTGCGGAGGACCCCCATCCTAGGAAGCGCGTCAGCGTCGAAGACAGTGAGATTTCGTACGTGGACACCGGGGGTGATGGCCCGCTTGCCGTCTTCCTGCACGGGAACCCCACTTCTTCCTATCTCTGGCGCAACGTGATCAAACAGGTGGCGCCCGTCGCGCGTTGCTTGGCGCCCGACCTCATCGGAATGGGTGACTCTGGAGAGAGCACGTCCGGCTACACGTTCCTCGATCACCGCCGCTACCTCGACGCCTGGTTCGACGCGGTGGTTGGCGAGCAGTCCGTCTTCTTGGTCATCCACGACTGGGGCTCGGGGCTCGGTTTCGACTGGGCACACCGTCACCAAGACCAGGTCGAGGGCATCGTCTACATGGAGGCGATCGTTCAGCCGCTCTCAGGCTGGGACAAGTGGGCGGAGCCTGCTCGGAAGATCTTTCAGGCGATGCGATCGCCCGCAGGCGAGGAGATCATCCTCGAAAAGAACGTCTTCATCGAGCGCATCTTGCCCTCGTCGATCATGCGACCGCTGAGCGATGAGGAGATGGGCCGCTACCGTGCGCGCTTTGCCGAGCCGGGTGAATCGCGGCGCCCCACCCTCACCTGGCCTCGCCAAATCCCGATCGGTGGCGAGCCGGCGGACGTCCACGACATCGTCGATGCGTACTCGAAATGGTTGGCGCAGAGCGATTCGCTTCCGAAGCTCTTCGTCAACGCGGACCCCGGCATCGTCTTGATCGGTGACCAGCGTGAGTTTGCCCGTCGCTGGCCGAACCAGGAAGAGATCACGGTGAAGGGGCTTCACTTCATTCAAGAAGACTCACCCGAGGAAATCGGTCAGGCCGCCCGGGCTTTCATCGAGAAGCACGCCTAGGGAAGCGCCTCGGGGTTGATCCACTCGTCGGGCGGCGGCTCACATTGCGGGTCTTTGCCGGCCGCGCGCGCCGCCTCGAACTCCGCCATCGCTCTTGGGAGGTTGTCGTGGAGACGTTGGATCCGGGTCGAGTCCGAGGGGTGCGTCGACTTCCACTGCTTGGGCGCTTCGCCGCCTTGTGTGGCCATGTTCTGCCAGAGGACGATCGCTTCAGCTGGATAGAAGCCCGCCTGCGCCATGAACATCTGGCCGATCTGGTCCGCCTCGCTCTCGTGCTTACGGCTGAACGGAAGCAATACACCGAACTGAGCGCCGACGCCCAAGCCCCCGACGATCATGTCCTGGTACTGCGGGGCGGCGGCACCTGCCGCGGCCGAAGCTGCGTTCACGGTCGCGTCGGCAAGAATGGACTGAGACATCCGCTCGTTGCCGTGATTCAAGAGTACGTGGGACACTTCGTGGCCGAGCACCGCAGCGAGTTGCCCGGGCGTAGTTGCAACTTCGAGCATGCCCGAGTGCACACCGATCTTGCCGCCCGGCAGCGCGAACGCATTGGGCGTATTGTCCTCGAAGACCAGCACCTCCCAGCGACCGTCATCCGGGCCATACTCCGGTGGGACCACCTCGAGGATCGCCTTGGTGACGCAGACGACATACTCCGTGACGCCCGGGTCCTCGCTGAGCTTTCCGTCCGCCTTGAGGCTCGAAAAGGCTGCGATCCCCATCGCGTCCATCTTGTCTTCGCTGATGAGGGTGAGCTGCCTCCGCCCGGTCATCGTCGTCGTGCACGCAGCGACGAGAAGAGACACGAACACGGCCAGAATCGCAATCCTCACGTCCCAACGATAGCGCCGCCCCAGCCGCGCGGCATCCCGCCCGCTGCGAGTGTGCAGCGCAGAGGTTGCGGCCGAAATCCGGCTCCCACCGGGCCGAGCTAATGGCCACCAGGGAGGCCCCTTTGGACGGCCCAGCGACAAATTGCGCGTTAGGGCTTGTAGGGGGCTGGAATGGTTTGGGTTTTGAGGGGGCTGCGTGTCCCCATGCTAGGCTGCGGGCATGGTGCAAGAGGGGCAATCGATGTTTCCGGGGACTCGGATGCGGCGGAATCGGGCTGACCAATGGGTGCGGCGGCTCACACGGGAATCGAGCGTTACGCCGGACGATTTGATCTGGCCTCTGTTCGTCCAGGAGGGAACCGGCGAGCGTACCCCGGTGCCGTCGATGCCCGGAGTCGAACGCCTGAGCATCGACCTCGTCGTCGACGCGGTTGGCGAGGCCAAAAGGCTTGGCATCCCCGCAGTCGCCATCTTCCCGGTGACGCCGCAGGAGTTGAAGACACCGGACGGCAAGGAGTCGACGAACTCGGACAATCTCGTCTGCCGTACGGTGCGTGCCATCAAAGAGAAGCACGACGGGGTCGGGGTCATCTGCGACGTCGCCCTCGATCCCTACACGACGCATGGCCAAGACGGCATCGTACGCGACGGCAAAATCCTCAACGACGAGACCGTCGAGGTGCTGTGTCAGCAGGCATTCGTGCAGGCGCGCGCGGGCTGTGACGTCATCGCGCCGAGCGACATGATGGACGGGCGCGTCGGCGCAATTCGCAATGCGCTCGACGAAGAAGGCCTCACCGAGGTGAGCTTGCTGGCCTACTCCGCCAAGTACGCATCCGCGTTCTACGGCCCGTTCCGAGACGCCGTTGGGTCCGCTCAAAGCCTCGGCAGTGCCGACAAGCGCACCTATCAAATGGACCCCGCCAACACCGACGAGGCGCTCCGCGAGGTCGCGCTCGATGTGGCAGAAGGCGCCGATATGGTGATGGTCAAGCCGGGCATGCCCTACCTAGACATCGTGCGCCGGGTGAAGGACACGTTTGGGCTCCCGACGTTCGCGTATCAGGTCAGCGGTGAGTACGCGATGCTCCGAGGCGCAGCGGACCAGGGCTGGCTCGATTGGGAAAAAGGGATCGTGGAGAGCATGGTCTGTTTCAAGCGGGCGGGTGCCGACGGCGTCCTAACCTACGCGGCGCCTGAAATTGCACGACTTCTCGGCGCCTGAGACTCGGCTTGCCGGGGTCCGACCCATGTGCCAAATCCGGTTCTCGCACGAGGAGTCCCTGAATGTACCGATGTAAGTTTTGCAATCGAGTGTCGCGCCCCGGAGAGCGGGCGACGAAGGTGGTGACCGAGCGTCGTCCCGCCGAATACCCGAGCCGTGGCAAAGCACAGCGGGCAAGCTCCGGCCGTCGGTCGAAGTTCCAGGACGATCCGGGCGGCGCAGGCTACGAAATCGCGAAAGAAGCGATGGTGTGCCCAACGTGCGCGCAAGAGCAACTCGCCAAAGACGCAGCCCAAGAGGCTGACAGCCTAGGCATCTAGCGGAACCTCAACCCTCCGGGGTGTGGTAAGCACGCTGCGTGCTCTGGCCGATCACGATCGTCGTAGGCTCCGTCGCCGCTGGCGCCGTCCTCGGGCTGGTTGCGCCTGGTCGCGGTCGCTGGCTCGATGCCGTGCGGACTTTCGCGATAGTCTCAGCGGTCGCCGTCGTGGTTGGACGGCTGATTCCCGACGCGATGAGCGCAGCCGGACCGTCGGTGTTGATCGTGGTAGCGGCGGCGTTTCTCGCTCCGTGGCTCATCGAGCGAGCCGGGCACGAAGACCCGGAGCACGACCATTCGTCCACCAAGGGACTCGAGCTCAGCTATTGGGGGCTCGCTCTCCACAAGCTCGGCGATGGCTTTGCGCTGGGCGCCTTCACCGGCGAGGCGCACGCAGGACACCACCACGGCGACACGCTGACCGCGATCGCCGCGCACTCGGTGCCCGTGACAGCGCTGATCACGCTTGCCTTCACCTCGGCACACGGGCGCAAGAGCGGCATCCGACGGGCGGCAGGCCTAGCGCTCATCGGCGCTCTCGGCGTCGTCTTGGCGCAGCAAACATCGCTCGGCGATTGGACCCGGGGTGAAGCGTGGATCGAAGCCGCGGTGAGTGGCCTCCTTCTTCACGTCGTCACACACGATTGGGCACACGAACACGAGCGCCCCGCCCTGCCCGGTTGGCCGCAAGTGCTTGCGATCGCCGCCGGCGTCGGCGTGCTGTTGCTCGGGCGCTAGCCAGCGAGCGCTTCGTGACTTGCCGCGATCGCTTCTTGGAGCGCGGTCGTCACGAACTCGGCGCGACGCTCCGGAGCCTCGGAAAGGATCCGGCTCGCTGTGAACACCGCACCCGTCCAGCCATCGGTGTGCCAATGCGCAGCGCCGCTTTCGAGCGATGGAAGCGCGTCTGCCGATGGATAAGGCCAGGGGTTCACGTAGAAATACGGCTCGGCATAGGAGCCGTCGCCGGGCGAAAAGCCGATGCCGATGCTGCG
>Ga0316193_10000115_pt1 | contig 41911 bp, 41 predicted proteins | sample MerIslsedime2_MG_FD_207735 | JGI IMG/M metagenome (GOLD analysis project Ga0316193, IMG submission 207735) | Coastal sediment microbial communities from Maine, United States - Merrow Island sediment 2 | ecosystem: Environmental > Aquatic > Marine > Coastal > Sediment | place: USA: Maine... | reverse complement strand
GTACCAGGCCATAGAGTTTGCCCTTGTTTTCCTTTTTGATCTTGGAGATGGCGTTGCGCAGGTCCTTGGTGGTGCGTTTCTGGAACTGTGATATACGGACATAACCAAAACCCTTGTCCAGGGTGCGGTAGCGTACGCTTTTAACCTTGATCTTGGCCCGCTTGACGGTGAATTTAAGCGGCTTGTCTTCACCTTCACGGGCAACGAGCAGATCGATTGTACTGCCTGGTTTTCCGCGCATGATTTTTACCGCTTCGTCCAGGCTCATGCCTTTCACCGGGGTTTCATTCAGGCGGATGATCAAGTCTCCAGCCTTGATGCCGGCACGTTGTGCCGGTGTGTCATCAATGGGTGAAATGACTTTGACAAAACCATCTTCCATACCGACAACAATACCGAGACCACCAAATTCACCCGAGGTCCCGACGCGCAGCTCTTTAAATGAGGCCGCATCCAGGTAAGTCGAGTGGGGGTCAAGGCCGGTGAGCATACCGCGTATTGCATTTTCCAGCAGGGTCTTGTCAGGAATGTCTTCGACGTAGTTGTCTTTAATCTTGCCAAATACTTCGCTCAGGCTGCGAATCTGCTCTAATGGGATGGCGCCATTATCGTTGCGTGCACCAACAACGCTTTGGCCGATGGTCGTGATGACACCGAGGGTTAAACCAAGAAAAACGAATAATGCCTTACGTGTAAATGAATTCATTCCCATTATCCTGTGGGTATTGGAAGAGTAAGAGAAAATGTAATAATTATCATATGTTAGAGGTTTTAGCGCAATCTGTACAGCATAACGCCCTGTTATACATAGGGCTTATTGTTCGGCGTTTCAAGCACGCTGTTGTTTCCGGCACCAGTGTACCGGGTTGGTGGGTTTACCCTGATGGCGTATTTCGAAGTAGAGACCACTATGTTGTTGGCCACCGCTATTGCCAACCGTGGCAATAATTTCATTGGCTTCAACCCAGTCACCGGTATCCTTAAACAGGCTTTGGTTATGGCCATACAGACTCATATAGCCATGACCGTGATCAATAATGAGCAAGAGCCCATAGCCGCGCAGCCAGTCGGCATAAGCGACGCGCCCGTGTGAGATGGCGTGTACCTGGCGCCCCTCTTTTGCATTAATGACTACACCGTTCCAACGTATGTTGGTGTTATCACGCTGATGGCCAAACAGTGGCTCGACTGTACCCCTCACGGGCCAGAGCAATTGGCCCTTCAGTGCAGAGAAGCGCCGGTGGTTTTGCTTTATCGTGAGTTCATCCGGCATCACCTGCTGAATGGTGTTGAGCAAATGTTGTAGCTGCTTTTCATCCCTGCGCAGTCGTTGCAAGGTTTGGCGCTGATCCTTCAGCTCTGTGCCGAGCTTTGCCAGGACCAGGGATTTATTTTTAGATGCATATTCGAGTTGCTGTTTTTTGTCCCGGTGTTCTTGTTTCAGTGTGCGGAGTTGTTCCTGCTCGCGCGCAATATCCAGCTTGATCTGTGCAACATGCTCAAGTGCACTTGTTGTGTTATTAATGTGCCTGCTGCGGGATGCGGTAAAGTAACGATAGTAGGTCATGGTACGACCGGCGACATCCGCATTGTTCTGATTCAATAATAGTTTGATCCAGGGCTGTTGCCCCATCATGTAGGCGAGCTTTACCTGTTGGCCAAGTAGCTGTTGTTGTTGTGACAGGGTTTTATCCAGGCTGCGTTTTTCCCTGGCCAGCTTGGACAAACGGCGGTCCTGTTGAGTCATACGGTGGCGGATGTACTTCAATTCATGTACCTGTTTGCCAATGTGCGTTTCGATCTCCTTCAGTTTGCTGCTCACCTGATCGTGCTGGCTACGGGTTTTATTTAGTTCTTGCTGTAGTTTTTTGATTTGTTGGCGAAGCTGGCCCAGCTGTTTTGCGTTGTCTGCCGGACGCGTATTGGCATGGATAGGATTGTTGTGAATGAATATAAAGGCGAGCAGTGTGAGAATGGTCAACAGGGCCTTGCCTTGCTGAGGCATACCCTGTCGTTGTTGTGCATGTGGACAGGGTTGCATCGGCATACTCAAGCTTGGTCGGCAATATTGTCCAGGTTGTGGTTAAGCAGGGAGCGGCCGCTCATCTCGAACGGTTTGTCCAGCCCCATCAAAAACAACATGGTGGGCGTAACATCGGAGAGGGCGCCGTGATCCTGAAACACCATATCCCGCTTACCGACATAGATAAGGGGTACCGGATTAATCGTGTGGGCGGTATGGGCCTGCTCGGTTTCGGTATTTTTCATCTGTTCGGCATTGCCATGGTCCGCGGTGATCAACAGCTCACCCTCAGTCGCTTCCACCGCCTTGACCACCTCGTCAAGGCAATGATCCAGGGCCTCGATGGCCTTTACCGTGGCCTCAAAGTTACCCGAGTGGCCCACCATGTCTGGGTTGGCATAGTTACAGATGATGGCATCATATTTATTACTCTTGATCGCCGCCGTGAGCTTTTCGGTCAATAATGGCGCATTCATGGCCGGTTGCAGGTCATAGGTGGCCACATTGGGTGAGCTGATCAGTTCGCGGTCTTCAAACTCAAATGGCTCTTCCCGGCCACCGTTAAAGAAGAAGGTGACGTGTGCATACTTTTCTGTTTCGGCGATGCGCAGTTGCCGCAGGCCAAGACCGGCAATATATTCACCAAACACGTTATTGAGCCGCTCTGGCGGGTAGGCCACCGGTATATCAAAGTCGGCCTTGTATTCCGTCAGGCTGACAAACATTCCCAACTTTGGTATCTGGCGGCGATCGAATTCACTAAAGTTGTCTTCGATATAGGGGCGGGTGATTTGGCGCGCGCGGTCAGAACGGTAATTCATAAAGATGACCACATCGCCATCATGAATTTTTACCGCCTCTTCATTGGCAGGCACAATGGTGGTGGCCTTGACGAACTCATCGCTTTCTCCGCGATCATAGGCCATTTGCAAGGCGGTGAGGGGGTCATCGGCCTGGTATTCGGCTTCACCGTGGGTGATCAGGTCATAGGCCTGCTGGATACGCGGCCAGCGATGGTCACGATCCATGGCAAAGTAACGACCGATGATGGAGGCAATACGGCCACGTCCCAGCTCGGCAAATTTATCCTGCATATTTTTAATGGAGGAGGCTGCACTCTTCGGTGCGGTGTCACGGCCATCGAGAAAGGCGTGCACATAAATCTTCGGCACCCCTTCATTGGCGGCCAGTTCGGCCATGGCATGGATGTGTCCTTCGTGGCTATGCACGCCACCGGGCGACAAAAGACCTAGAATATGTATGGCCTTATTCGTCTCCCTGGCCAGGCGTACGGCATCGACCAGGGTCTGATTGGTAAAGAAGGAGCCGGTTTTGATGGAGCGGCTCACCCGGGTGTATTCCTGATAGACCACACGCCCGGCACCAAGATTGAGGTGGCCGACTTCAGAGTTACCCATTTGGCCGGCAGGGAGTCCAACTTCTGCGCCAGAGGCACGGAGCAGGGTGTGCGGGTATTGTTTCCACAGTTTATCCCAGACAGGTTTTTTGGCGGCCATGATGGCGTTGCCATCACTTTTTTCAGAATAGCCCCAGCCATCGAGGACGATTAAGACGGTTGGTCGGTGATGCAAAGACATAAATACGTCGGTCTGTTTATCCTAGTTTCGTTTGTATATTTTAGACTAAGTCTAACTGTCAGAATAGCCCGCAATGGTCTCAGGGCTGATTTTTCATAAGAATTTTGCCATTTCCCTCGAATACAGGCGGTTTTTACCCACAGCAATGCATTTTGTATTGGCATAAGGGCTTCTAAAGCGGTACATTATTGTATAATGTTTTACTCATAAAGGGCACTGCCTGCGCGGGAGGGTTTGTTAAGTTTAAACAATATTAAGCTTCGCAAAATAAGGGGCTCTACCTTTTATAATAATCAGGGTGTAATACTACTATGAATCAACTGAATCCATTTGACGCTGTTACTGTACTGATGTCTCGTGATGAAGATATCGACCGCGCCGCGCGTTCGCTGAAGGCCATGTCGCACCCATTGCGCCTGAAAATACTTTGTACTCTTGGTCCAAACGAGGTTAGTGTACAGGATATTGTCGAGAATGTGGGGACATCGCAGAGCAACATCTCACAACATCTGGCCATATTACGAGATAAGGGGATCCTGGATTCCCGCAAGGATGCCAATCGTGTCTATTATCGTGTTGGTGATGCCCGCACCCTGCGTTTGATTGGGATGATGCGGGAAGTCTTTTGCTCGAGCGAATAAAAAACCGCAACAATTCAACTGATGGCGCCTCGCTACACTACATGGTCGATCGAGTCTATGCGTCATGCCGGTGCGGTGGTAAAATACGCAATTAGAGCAGAATATCCGCCTGGGTATTGCCGTTTAATGGTTTGAAGCTATGGAACAACTGATAGAATTTATTACCAATCATATTATTTTAACTTCCGCGTTTTTTGCCCTGACCGTCCTGCTGTTACTGGACATTTTTGGCGCGAATCTGCGTGGTTTTCAATCGGCGTCACCCGGCGATGCGACCCAGCTCATTAACCATGAAGATGCCGTCGTACTGGATATCCGTGAGGACAACGAATATCACGCGGGGCATATCGTCAATTCACTGCATATCCCTCTGAGTTATCTGAAGGACAGGATGACTGAGTTGGAACGCCACAAGTCCAAACCCATCATTGTCGGCTGCCGTTCTGGTAGCCGTTCCAGTAAGGCATGTTCACTATTGAAGAAACAGGGATTTGAACATATCTATAATCTCAAGGGTGGCATCATGGCCTGGCAACATGCCAACCTCCCCGTTACCAAGGGTTAATCACAAAAATCAAGTCATAAGGAGTTTGGCATGCCCAATGTTGTCATGTATTGCACCCCCTATTGTCCCTATTGCGTCCGTGCAAAAATATTACTCACGAATAAAGGCGTCGAATTCACCGAGCACCGTATTGATGTTGATGGGGCACTTCGTGCAGAGATGGAGCAACGGAGTGGCCGTACCAGCGTGCCGCAAATCTTTATTGATGATTTTCATGTGGGAGGCTGTGATGAGCTGTTTGCCCTGGAGGCATCAAGCCAACTGGATGGGTATCTTGAACATAGTGGTGACAAGGTCTGATGGCCGAAAATCTCCATATTGTTTGTCCGCACTGCTTTAGCGTCAATCGTCTACCCCAGGACAAGCTGGCCCATGGCGGCAAATGTGGCAAGTGCCGGGCAGCCTTGCTCAGTGGCCAGGTGGTCAATCTGAATAGTCAGAACTTCAGTCGTTTTATCTCGCGTAATGAACTGCCGGTGCTGGTCGATTTTTGGGCGCCGTGGTGTGGTCCGTGCAAGATGATGGCACCGGTGTTTGCCCAGGCGGCGCAGCAACTTCGCGCCGAGATCCTGCTGGCCAAGGTGGATACCGAGGCGGAGCAGGACCTGGCCATGCAGTTTGGTATTCGCAGTATTCCCTCACTTGTGATGTTCAAGGGTGGCAATGAGGTCGGGCGCATGGCCGGGGCGATGGACCTGAACGGGCTCATGAGCTGGGCCAGACAGCCGCGCTAAACGGTGTTGCCCCAGGCTTTCTGCTATCATGGGTCAGAGGCTGAGTCGGCGGTAGGCATTTTTTCCAACATATAATGAAAGTGAAGCAGTGACATGAGTAGTGAAGAGAACAAACAGGCCAACAAACAACACTTTGATATCCAGAAGATCTACGTCAAGGATATCTCCTTTGAGGCACCCGACACACCGGAGGGTTTCTCCCGGGAATGGAAGCCGGAGGTTAATCTACAACTAAATTCGCAAGCTAAACCGGTAGGTGACAGGCACTATGAAGTGGTTTTATCCATCACCGTAACGGTAAAAAATGGTGACAAGACCGCCTTCCTGGTGGAAATCCAGCAGGCCGGTGTCTTTCATATGGAAGGTTTTGCCGAGCAGGAGCGGGGTGGCATGCTGGGTAGCTTCTGTCCCAATATCCTCTTCCCCTATGCGCGGGAGGCGATCTCGGATCTGGTCACACGCGGCGGTTTTCCACAACTATTGCTGGCACCGGTCAATTTCGATGCGCTGTATGCCGAACACCTGAGACAACAGGCCGAGCAGCCAAAAGAAGAAACAGCCACCACGCATTAAGGTCTGCAAAAATAAACTCGCGTAACAACGTAAGGGATATGACGGAAGACTCAGCACAAACCATCGCCGTTATCGGTGCCGGTTCATGGGGTACCGCGCTGGCAATCCTGCTCGCCAAAAATGGCCACCATGTGCGCCTGTGGGCCCATCGCCCGGCCCATATCGAGGCAATGCAGGCGGCGCGCTGCAACAGCCGTTACCTGCCCGACATTCCGCTCCCCGACAAGCTCGAACCCATCGCCGATATTGGCCATGTGTTGCACGGTGTGGATCTGGTCCTCGTCGTGGTACCCAGCCATGCCTTTCGCGACACCCTCGCCACCATGAGGCCGTATATTTCACACCACCAGCATATCGCCTGGGGGAGCAAGGGCCTGGAACCGGAAACAAACAAGTTCCTGCATGAAATTTGTCAGGAAGAGCTGGGTGGATCGATCTCCACGGTGGTGGTTTCCGGCCCGACCTTTGCGCGAGAAGTGGCTATGGGACAGCCCTCGGCGGTGACCGTTGCCTGTGCCGACGAACACTATGCCGAGCATGTTGCCAGGATGCTGCACAACGATGTCTTTCGTGCCTATATCAGCACCGACATCATCGGTGTACAGATCGGTGGGGCGGTGAAAAATGTCCTTGCCATTGCCGCCGGCATTGCCGCCGGCCTGGGTTATGGCGCCAATACCAGTGCAGCCCTGATTACCCGGGCACTGGCCGAGGTGATGCGCTTTGGTGTCAGCCTCGGTGGCCAGCGTGAAACCTTCATGGGGCTGGCGGGGCTGGGGGATCTGGTCCTCACCGCCACCGATAACCAGTCACGCAACCGGCGCCTGGGTCTGGCACTGGGGCAGGGCAAGACACAACAACAGGCGGCGGCGGAGATTGGTCAGGTTACCGAAGGCCTGCACACGGCCAAGGAGATCTACACCATTGCGCAACAGCATGGTGTCGATATGCCCATCACCGAACAGGTCTACCAGGTCTTGTTTGAAGGCCTGTCACCGGCAGACAGTGTGCAAGCCTTGTTGTCCAGGGATTTGAAGCCTGAGTTGAGTTAAACGCGCTAACCCGTTTAAGCACGCCGTCACACAGAAAACAGCGACTTCATACTGGTGTATTTCCTCCCGCTATTGCGCGCCACCAAAGCCCACCTGCCGCCAGGCCTCATACAGCACGATGGCCACGGTATTGGCAAGATTGAGGCTGCGGCTTTCCTTCATCATGGGCAGGCGCAACACATTTTTCTTTCCAAGTAAGCCTCTCACCGATTCAGGCAGGCCACGAGTTTCAGGGCCAAACAAAAAGGCATCACCATCCATAAAGCGGGTCTCAAAAAAGCAGCTTTGCCCATGGGTGGAGAGGGCAAAAAGACGCTTCGGGGCCACCTGTTGTATGAAAGCCTCCAGATTGTCATGTTCCCGCACCTGTGCAAATTCATGGTAATCGAGACCGGCGCGTTTGAGCCTGCTGTCATCCAGCTCGAAGGCCAGGGGCCGGATGAGATGGAGCTGCATGCCGGTGTTGGCACAGAGGCGGATGATATTCCCCGTGTTGGGGGGGATTTCCGGTTCATAGAGGACAATGTGGAACATGCTATTAATAAAAGAGGCGTTTGGGTCGATAAGGTTTTATGGAAATTTAGGGTTGTTATCCTGAGGCAGGTAAGGGTTTCAATATGATACAACAAACGGGATTTCGTATATGGCTGATTTAGAAAAATTAGAGTATCCGGTTGTTTCGGCTAACTGCCTCAAGGCAATTGATATGATAACCGCGGGAGATACCGATATCCTGCAGCTGGAGAAGGTGATCTCGCAGGATGCCATGCTCTCACTGGCCGTTATCCGTTTGGGCAATTCGCCTATGCACCGCCGTCAGAGTGAGATCGAGGATGTCAGCACAGCCATCAATATCCTTGGTACAACGAATATATTAAATGCGCTGGTGTTGGAAACTATCCGGGGGTATACCGAAAATGGCGGCAAGACCAGTGAGCGCATCATCCAACATGGTGCCGTGATTGCAGCGCTTTCCCATTTTATTGCCGACAAGGCATTCAAGCAGGCGAAATCGGTCATGGACCTATTGGGTATCCTGCATGATTTGCCGTCACTGGTGCTCTGCCACAATTTCCGCCCCGAGTACCGTGAGCTGATGACAAATATCACCAGGCTGGGGCGGCCACTGGAAGAGCTGGAACAAGAAATATTTGGGATTTTGCGGGAAGATATCATTAAACGAAGTGTTGAGGAGTTTCACCTGAGTGAAAATATAACCAATGCGCTGATGTTATATAGCCAGGGTGCAAAGCTTGAGACGGCAAACACCAAGGCAGAAAAATATGTCTCCATTTTACGTCTGGCACACCTCATGGAATCCAAGGTGGCCTCGGATCAAATCCGCATGCACGACTCCATACCCGATGCCGAGGAGCAGCTATTGGACAATCTGGGCCTGAAGAAATCCGATTATGAGGATATGCTGGATAATTGCGCGGAGGTGGTGAGTGAACACATTTCCAAAGTGGCCTGATGAATCGATGCCAGGCATTCAGTCCCCTCTCGTGGATTTCTAGCAGACTTCCCCACCAAGATTAATCCATCCATGGGCGAGATTTGATACACTTGCGCCATGAAAATTCCTGAATTGAGCAAGACCGAGAAAGAAAAATTGGCCGTGGAATTTTGCGGCATGGACTTTCAAACACCCCTGGTGCTCCTGTCCGGCTGTGTTGGCTTTGGTGAGGAATACACCCGCGTGAAGGGTTTTTCCAATCATGACGTGGGCGGAGTATGTCTCAAGGGCACCACCCTGGAGCCTCGCCTGGGAAACAAACCCCATCGCGTGTGTGAAACGCCCATGGGGATGATCAACGCCATCGGCCTGCAAAATCCCGGTTCCCGCTACGTCGTGGATACAATCTTGCCGCAACTCGACTTCAGTGAGACCCACTTTATTGCCAACCTCTCTGGCTCCACCGTGGAAGAGTATGCCGAGGTGGCACGTATCTTTGATAACTCCCCCATCGATGCCATGGAGGTCAATATCTCCTGTCCCAATGTAAAAGAGGGGGGCGTGGCCTTTGGCAATGATCCGGACATGTCGGCGCGGGTGGTCGCGGCCTGCCGTGCGGTAACGGAAAAACCGATCATCACCAAGCTCTCGCCGAACCAGACTGATATTGCGGAAAACGCCCGGCGTTGTATCGAGGCCGGCACCGATGGCTTTGCCGTGATCAATACCTTGATGGGGATGGCGATCGATATTGATGAGCGAGTGCCCATCATCGGCAATAACCAGGGTGGTTTATCCGGCCCGGCCATCAAGCCGATTGCCCTGCTCAAGGTGCATCAGGTTTATCAGGTCTGTCGTGAGCATGATATTCCGATTATCGGCCAGGGTGGGATCACCACAGCGGAAGATGCGCTTGAGTTTATTATTGCGGGCGCCAGTGCGGTGGGGATTGGTACGGCCTTGTTTTACGACCCCTTGGTTTGTCCGAAGATCAATAAAGGGCTGGTCGACTATCTGGAACAACATGAATTGGCCAATATCAGCCAGCTGGTGGGTAGCTTGCGTTTGAATGACGGCTAATTGCAAACTTAATTGATTGCCGCCTGATAGGATGAATTGGAAATGTAGTCGATGAATTCATGCACCGGCATTGGTTTTGCGAACAGGTAGCCCTGCACCGTATCACAGCCAAGGCGGGTCACCAGATCCCAATCTTCTTTTGTCTCGACACCTTCTGCCACCACATGCATGTCGAGTTTCTTTGCCAGGGAAACACTGGATTCAATGATCGCCCGTGAAGGGTGGCTCCTGCTTGCGCCGGTTATAAAGCTTTTATCGATCTTTAATTCCTGAAAGGGAAAATTCTGTAATTGCGCGAGTGAAGAAAAGCCGGTACCAAAGTCATCAATAGATAAACCAAAACCTTTTAGGCGCAGGCGTGCCATGATCTCGAGCACCAGTTTGAAGTTTTTCACGATACGGTTTTCGGTAATCTCAAAAATGATGTTTGATGTTTTAATACCTGCACCAGTACAACGATGATGCAACATATTAGGCAGGTCCCAATGGTCGAGGCAGTCGGCACAGATATTAATGGCCAGCTTGAAATCGGGATGGGTCTGACAAATTTCGTATGTGCTGCTGATGGCCTGATCAAGCAGGACATCAGTGAGATCATAAATCAGATGCTTTTCTTCCAGATAGGGGATAAAGGATGAGGCCTCAATCAGGCCAAGTTTGGGATGGACCCAACGGGCCAGTGCTTCGGCACCAATAACTTCCAGTGTCTTGATATCGACCTTTGGCTGTAAATGAATAATAAATTCTTTGCGCGCCAGGGCACGATGAAATTCTCCCATCGTGAAGTTGTGCAAGGTAATGGCATGCTCCTGGCGATTCGTGATCATTTTTTGCGTCAACAAGGCTTGTAGTTGTTCTGCACTAACCGGTTTTTGCAGGGCGCCAAGTATATTAATACGATGTGCCTCTGCCAAACGTGCAACTGAATCGATCACGCGTTTGTGTTCACTACTAACCAGTACAACCTTGCCGGTATAGGTTTTATATTCTGCAAGATAACGCAGAAATTCAATGCCATCCATCTCGGGCATATTGATATCACATAGAATAAGATCGATGTCTCTACGCCGGCTGATAATCTCAAGTGCCTGTTCACCATTGTGAACCGTTGCGACAGACTCGGCACCAAGACCTTCAAGTATGATCTTAAAATATTTCAGAACGGGTTCTGAGACATCAACAATCAGTGCGTTGGAAAATAGGGGTATAGTGGATTTTAGACTCATTATTAATGTGTCGAAGTGGATTGGGACCCTGGAAATGTACAATTAAGTATAGAGTGCTCATTATTTAAACATAGGGTCGAAGCATAATTTTTGGCTGAAAATGACAAAAATATACAAAGCCAAGCAACTCTAAAAGGCGGGGTTTAAGGGGGGACAGCAGGACACCTTCCAGCGGGGGCTGTTGGGTTAAGAGAGAAGTGAATTGGTGTGCTGTAAAGGAAAGGCCTGTGAGATAAAAAGGCAGGCTTTAAGCGTAGTAATCGATACCGCGCTTGTGTTTGTTATTTTCGTTACCGTCTTTCCAGCGACGGCCATCTTCTCGGCGGCGTGAGCGGTTAGAGCGCGTGTCGAGGAAAACGACTTTATTCTCTTTACGTCGATCTTCAACACGACGTTCTGCAGAGCAAGGTCGTGCCTGCGCACGTCTTTCTTCATGCGTGCGATAGAGGTCATCAAGCAGGCGGGACACATGCTTGGTATCCACCTTGCTCAGGTCAGGACTGGTAATGTAGCGTGTGTATTTCATATGTTGTAGTTTGATTTGAGTTTAAGCAGCCTTTGGTGCGTTATTATACTGGGGTTGTCGCACAAAAAATAGGTATATTTTCGGATATTAACCATGTAAAATACAATGTTATTTACAGGCTTTAGCTTGGTCGATGTGGAATCAAGCAAGGGCTCCAGGATACAGAACCCTCACAGGGAAACCAACACAGCGCTGGCCATAACAGGCGCTCTCACTAAAAACCGGACACCTTTGTCATGATATGGCAGAGGTGTCAGGCTACAGGTATTTTCCCTACTCGACTTCCTCCAGCACCTTATTCTGGTTCTTGTCCTTCAGTTTGACAATGCCCAAGGCCTTGAGGATGTACTTCTCGTATACCGGCTCCGAGCTGCCCTTTTTCATCTTGCGAATGAAATATTTCTCAAAGCCGATCTTGGCCGCATGCACCCACTTGCCCTTCTTCATCCAGGCGGTATTGCGCGGCGGGATCTGTGGGATGGCGACAAAGGCGGCTCCGGTATCGCCCATATCCGCGAGACAAATGGCGTTCCAGGTGGCGCGGTGGTCCGGTGCATAACCCATGATGTCGTGCTTGATGTTGTATTTCACTGCCTCCACCATAGACTCGATCATGTAACCGGTCTTGGGGGCGCCAGTGGGTACCGGGGTGGCCTCTACCGGTGGGATGGCGATGCACACGCCCACGGAGAAGATATTCTTCCACTTGGGGTTGCGCTGGAATTCGTCCACCTTGACGAAGCCACGAGGGTTGACCAGGTCTTCGCCCACGTTTGCAACGGCCTCCACACCCTTGAAGGCGGGTAGAATCATGGAGAACTTGTGTGGCACTTCATGTTGTTTCACCACCTCGCCCGCGCCATTGTATTCATCGACAAAGATCTTGCCCGGTTCACACTTGGTGATCTTGGCATTGGTGATCCACTTGATGTCGTGGTGACGCATTTCCGACTCCAGCAGTCCCTTGGAATCACCCACGCCGCCCAGACCCAGGTGGCCGATATAGGGTTCAGAGGAGATGAAGGTCATCGGGACCTTATCGCGTATTTTGCGTTTTCTCAGATCGGTATCCATGATGAAGGCAAACTCATAGGCCGGGCCGAAGCAGGAGGCAAAGGGTGCGGCGCCGACTACAATGGGGCCGGGGTCCTTGACGAAGGCCTGCCAGTTTTCATAGGCCTTCTCGGCATGGCCCAGGGTACAGACGGAATTGGTATGGCCCTCTGGCCCAAGTCCCTCGATCTCTTCGAAGGCCAATTTGGGACCGGTCGCAATGACCAGATAGTCGTAATCGATGACCTGTCCATCGGCAAGGACGACTTGGTTATCATCCGGCTTCAGTGTCTGTGCGCCCTGCGGGATAAAGTTGATATTTTTGCGCTTCAGAGAAGGTGCGAGAGGAAAGCTGGTATCCTTGCGCGAACGCCAGCCTACCGCCACCCATGGGTTGGAGGGAACGAAATGAAAGGTGTCGGTATTGGAGACTACCGTAACCTCGTGTTCTTTACCCAATAACTCCTTAATCTCATATGCAGCCGGGAGTCCCCCGGTGCTGGCGCCGATAATAACTACGTGGGCCATAAGTGCTCTCCTCTCGATAATGGTTGCCTGCCGCGACTGATCATCGTCAGTTACTGACAGTAATGTAGACATTTATTGTGCCAGGATGGGGTGGAGCTCTAGTAGAGGCACTCATCATAAAATTGACACAACTCTTGCAGGAACCCCCATCATAAAATTGACAAGGCAATGAATCAAGCGTTGTGTTGCTATATAAGAGTTTGATGATAAAGTAATTAACCCTGTTTAAGGCCGCTAGACTCAATCTACTTTGAGCCTCTCACTCTTACCATCGTGTTGGATGTACTTTTATATATGGCCATGATGAAGTATCCGGTCAGAGTGCATCAACAATAAATGGAAGACAAGCGGCATTAGTTTGAAAGGAGTTGGTATGACGGCAAAGATTATCACGCCATGCTGAGTAAACATGGCATAGGGTACAGTACAAGCGGCATGGTAAATAGTTATGCTAATGCAGTTGCGAAAGGTTTTTTCACCCCTCAAAACGGAATAGGTGTAGCGTTGCAAATAGACAAGGCGCGAAGCGGCTAAGACTAGTGTATTTGAATACATTGAAATATTGGGCTGAAAAAAATCCGATAGTCCCGTTGTAACATCGATTAAAATTTTACCTTTGGCAATAGAAAACCACCTGTAACCTTCTGTAACAAATATGATCGGTTAACTTTTGTTAATAGTCATGTCTTGTCATTTTTTATGTACTAAACAGATTAGTACTACTACACAAAAGGGTAGTTTAAAGGATTCTAAAATGAAGAAGGCACATCTGCAAACTGGCGGCAAAGGCAATGAATTGATTTTTCCCAGTAATGGTCCGGTAAAGCCGATCATGAGTACTGATAACCCTAGAGAAAAGTCAATTAACAAGCCATGGAAGGTCATGATCATTGATGATGAAGTTGTTGTTCATCAGGTCACACTGTTGGTGCTTGCAGATTATACTTTTCTTGGCCGTCCGGTTGAGGTCATTCAGGGATACTCAGGTAAAGACTGCCGTAATTTGATGAAGAAACATCCGGATACGGCGGTGTTATTACTCGACGTAGTAATGGAGACTGACACAGCCGGCCTGGAAACGGTGAAATATATTCGTGACAAGCTCAATAATCACTTTGTCCGAATCATTCTGCGAACCGGACAACCCGGTCAAGCACCTGAAAAAGAAGTCATTACCCAGTTTGACATCAATGACTACAAGGAGAAAACTGACTTAACGGCACAACGGCTGTTTACTTCTATTACAACGGCATTGCGAGCCTATAGTGACATAAAAAAAATTCAGGAATTGGCTATTAACAATATAAATCTCGAGCAGCGGGTGCGGGAACGGACTCTGGAGATCATGAAGATCAATGAAGAGCTACAGGGAGAGGTCATTGAGCGTAACAAGGCTTACCAGAAACTTAAAGAGAGTGAGGCCAGGCTCCATGAGGCTCAGCATATCGCCAAGATCGGTAACTGGGAATGGAATATCATCACTGACGAAATTATCTGGTCTGATCAAATTTATATTATTACTGGAATTAATCCCTCGACTCCTCGCACAACTTTTAATGACATGCTTGAGGTAGTAGTTCAGGAAGACAAGCCGGCTGTCAAGGCGGCTTTTGAAAAGACCCTGCAGGATGGTAAACCCTATGATATCGAGCACAGAGTGGTTCGTGCCAATGGGCAACTGCACCATATCCATCAGCAGGGGCAGGCCGGGGTTGATGACACAGGCAAGGTCATTCGTATAGCGGGCACCTTGCAGGATATAACACAACGCCATCAAACAGAAATACAAATGCGTAAGTTATCCGGTGCGGTGGAGCAAATTGCAGATGCTGTAATGATTACCGATCGCAACGGGATTGTGGAATATGTAAACCCGGCCTTTGAATTAATGACCGGATACTCAAGGGAAGAAGCTATCGGTAATACGCCGCGTATTTTAAAGTCAGGTAAACAAAGTCCGCCGTTTTATGATCGGCTGTGGCAAACTATCCTGGCCGGAGAAGTGTTTTGTGATGTCATTATCAATCGTAAAAAGACGGGTGAATTCTATTACGAAGAGAAAACCATTACTCCACAAAGAGATCGGCATGGTAATATTATGCATTTCATCTCGACGGGTAAAGATGTCACAGAGCGTATCGAGGCACAGGAACATCTGCATTATCTCGCCCACCATGACCCTCTTACCAACTTGCCTAACCGGGTCTTGTTGCAGGACCGCCTGTCCCATGCGCTCGCACGGGGGCCCTGGCGGGATCGCAATATTGCCGTGATGTTTATGGATATTGATCGCTTCAAGGTGATCAATGATACCCTCGGCCATGATGTGGGTGATGAGTTATTAAAGATCGTTTCACAACGTTTGTTATCCTGCGTTCGTGAAGGGGACACTGTGGCAAGACTGGGTGGTGATGAATTTGCCATCATATTAGAGGATATAGCCTCACAGCAGGATGTACCACCCATCGCGGAGAAGATAGTTACTTCATTGTCAGAACCTGTGGAAATAGATGGCCAGGAATTGTTTATCACCTCCAGTATTGGTATCAGCCTATTTCCCCGTGATGGCAAAGACAGCAATGAGTTATTGAAAAAGGCCGATGTGGCCATGTATCGCGCGAAGGCCCAGGGTAAGGATAATTTTCAACTTTATAATTCCGATGATGAAAGCCAGGCAATGGAGCGACTCTCCATGGAAAGCCGTTTACGCCGTGCGCTGGATAAAGATGAATTTTTGCTGAATTTTCAGCCACAAGTGTCGATTCGTGATGGTTCCGTTATCGGGTTTGAGGCCCTGTTACGTTGGCACAATCCGGAATTGCCGAATGTCTCACCGATGCATTTTATTCCCATCCTTGAAGAGACGGGCATGATCAACCAGGTCGGTGACTGGGTCTTGCGTACGGCCTGCCAACAGGCCAAGGCCTGGCAGGATGCCGGTATGAAGCCCAACCGGATTGCCGTCAATATTTCCATCCGTCAATTCCAGGGACAGGGGCTTGTGAAGCGGATCGACGATATCCTGAACGAGACCGGCTTGGCAGCGCAATATCTTGAATTGGAAATCACGGAAGGCCTGTTGATCGATCAAATTACCGAGACCGCCAAGATATTGCACGAATTTCACGAAATGGGAATCTGCCTGTCGATCGATGATTTTGGTACAGGTTATTCCTCAATGAATTATCTCAAGCGCCTGCCGTTTGATACCCTGAAGATCGATCGTATGTTTGTACGTGATATCACCTTTAACCCCGATGATGCGGCCATTGCTTCGGCAATTATTTCACTGGCGCATACCCTTGGCATGACTGTCATTGCTGAGGGGGTAGAGACCAACGAGCAACTGGCGTATTTACGCGCACAGGAATGCAATACCATCCAGGGTTATCTATTTAGCCCACCATTGGCGGCCGAGGCCGTGATGACCTTGATCAACCAGAATGGCGGGCCACGCATCATCTTACCTGAACATGATAAGGGCTTTGGCAATTAACCTGTTTTACGAAGGAGGCCGCTATGGCACAAACACAAATCAAACATACCACGTTGACAGATATCGATGTTCCGCTGGAGCGGGATATGTTTATGCGCAACCTGATCCGGGAATTGTCCGGGCTGTTACAGGATGTGGTCGGACTTGAGGAGGCATCCGGTTTTATCAGTATCGTTGGCCAGAACATTGGCCATGAAATCAACGATACTTATAAGCAGGTCTTAAAGATCTCAAAACTCAGCCACGAACAGATCGGTCAGGTCTTGCAGGATCTGAAGCAGCGTATCCAGGGCGATTTCTATATCATTGAGGCGAATGCCAACAAGATCGTGTTTGGTAACCGCGCCTGCCCCTTTGGTGATAAGGTCAAGGACCGGCCAGCCTTGTGCATGATGACCTCGAATGTCTTTGGCACCATTGCTGCGGAAAATGCCGGTTATGCCAAGGTTATGTTAGAGGAGACTATAGCTTATGGTGACAAGGGGTGCCGGGTGGTCGTCTATCTCGAGCCCAGTGAGGAGGCACAGGCGAGCGAAGGCAAGGAATATTACCAGACAGGTGATTAAGTGACGGCTGACAATTTTCTCCAGTTCGCATCGGCCCTGTCGGCACCACTCTTTCTGCTAACCGCACAGGGACAGATTCTGGCAGCCAATCCGGCCGCCTCCAAACTTCTTGGTATCGATGGGAAACTGCTTGCTGAGCGCAAGTTGCAGGAACTGGTGGTGCCGGAACAGGTGCAAAAGCTCACCCAACATTTGCGCAACTGGTCGGCCAGCCACCAGGCGCTGCCGGCCACCCTGAAACTCCGTCAGGGCAATGGTGAATATCTGGAATACCATTGTCAGGGCAGCCTGTTGCAGCCACGTACCGAGGAAAACCCGGCATTGATTGTCTTGTATGGTAAAAAGACATCAAATATGACCGTGGGTTTTATCTCACTCAATGGAAAAATTGCCCAACTGGAAAAAGAAATTACAGAACGCCGGCAATTCGAACAAGCCCTGGCTGAAAGTGAAGCACAGGTAAGGTTGTTACTCGACTCCACCGGGGATGCTATCTATGGTATTGACATGCAAGGTGAATGTACCTTCGTTAATGCCACTTGCCGGCATCTTTTGGGCTATGACACTAGTGATGAATTGTTGGGCAAGAACATGCATGAGCTTATTCACCATACCCATGTAGATGGAAGTCCATATCCGGCGAAATCTTGTCAAATCTATCAGGCCTATATTACTGGCCAGCACGTCAAAGTGGATGACGAGGTGTTCTGGCGCAAGGATGGCAGTGCCTTCCCGGCAGAGTATTTTTCCCATCCCATCTGGCGCGAAGGTAAGATAATCGGAGCAGTTATTACTTTTCGGGATATCACTGAGCATAAGGCTATAGAAGGTGCCCTGGAACGGGCACAAGCCATTGCCCATATTGGTAGTTGGGAATGGGACCTGGTGACTAATGAGGTTGCCCAATCTGATGAAACAAAGCGTATATTTTTGGGTGATAATTTTCATGAGTATGACGACGATTTTGAGTCAATGATGGTTCGTATTCATCCAGATGATCAGGATATGGTCGATGAATTACTCAGCCAAACGATGACGAAACAGAGTAAAACTCATTGTATGGAGTATCGTATCGTGCAACCTGATGGCAGTGAACGTATTATCATTTCCCGTGGTGAAGTCGACTGGAATGATGCCAATGAACCTGTCCGTATGATTGGTACGGTACAGGATGTCACCGAGCAAAAATGGGCCGAGGAAGAGATCAGGAAACTCAATGAAGAGCTGGAGGAGCGCGTCGAGATACGTACCGGCGAACTCCGCCTCGTCAATGAGGATCTGCAGAGCTCCCTGCAACAGTTAAAAAAGACACAGGAGCAACTGGTGCAATCCGAGAAGATGGCCTCCCTTGGCGGCTTGGTGGCCGGAGTGGCGCATGAGATCAATACGCCGGTGGGGGTCGGTGTTACAGCCATTTCCCATTTACAAATGAAAGTGGAAGAGTATGCGGCGCTCTACCACTCAGGCCAACTGACTCGAGACGATTTTGAGTCTCTGCTGAAGTCTACCACCGAATCAAGCAAGATCATTCATAACAATCTCGATCGTGCAGCAGAGTTAATACGCAGCTTCAAGCAGGTGGCAGTCGATCAAACCAGTAACGAGCTGCGCAACTTTAACCTGAAGGGATATCTTGATGAAATATTGCAAAGCCTCAAACCCAAACTGAAGAACGGTGCATATGAGGTTACAATAAGTTGTCCGGAGGGGATTAGCTTGTATAATCATCCCGGCGCCCTGTCGCAAGTTATGACCAACCTGATGATGAATTCCATTATCCATGGCTTTGAAGACTGTGAAAGCGGTGCCATCAACATCAAGGTAAGTGAAAAATCTGATGGTACTGTCCATCTGGACTATAGCGATAACGGCAAGGGGATCTCGGCGGAGAATGTGAAAAGGATCTTCGAGCCCTTCTTCACTACCCGTCGCGGTCAGGGTGGCAGTGGTCTAGGCATGCACATTGTCTTTAACCTCGTGACCCAGACCCTAGGTGGGCAGATCCATTGTAGCAGTATAGAAGGGCAAGGTGCGTTATTTCAAATTGAACTGCCTGGCGCTGTCAAGCAACCCGTGTTGGCTGAACCAATGCAAAATCTGGGATAAGACAGTTAGTTTGGGCCAGAAAGATCAGTATCCTCATATTGTCGGTAGAATAGACTTGTTATAAACATAAGTCTGTCATCTTGGTCCGTGCATGGATTGATGACCTATAGTATAAAGTCCTGGCTTCGGAAGCAGCGTGCAAACCAGGCTTGGCTCGGTAGTTGTACATCCTCCTCTTTGCCATCCCATAAGACAAGAAACCCCTTTTGTGCCGGCCTGTTTTGCTGCCAGTACAGATTCGGCCATCCTTGTGGAGACAGTTGTCCATTATGGCATTCTGTGATCCGAAGCGGTGATGACCAGTCGGTCCAGTTGCTTGATGTTGTATAGACGATGTCTTTCGGCCATTGCGGCCAAAAAATATTCGGCTCATCGTAACTGACAACATAAGCAACATAGAGTACATCATTCTTGTTGATGGTCAGGCTTGGCATATGCATAAACATCTTTGCATCGTAGACACTGTCGACCACGATGTACTGCCATGTGTCGGACCAATTATTTTCCTGCCATTGAATATGAATGGCCCGATAGACCTCCGGGCCAAGGCTGCCTCCTTCGGCCAGGTAAGCAATGACGGGCCGGTCCTGGCCATCGACAGCAATGCTTGGGTAATGCCCCCTTGCCCTTGTGCTGCCAAAAACTTTCTTTTTGGTCCAGCTTGCGCCTTGATCCTGGCTTCGACAACAAAACAGGTTTAGGTATTCGGAATAGGCGATATAAATTGTGCCATCACTTGCTATTGCCATTGATGGACGCGTGTCCTCACCAGAGGATTGGGCGATTTGCTCAGGTGATGTCCAGTTTTTACCGTTATCGGTGGATCTGGCGACATACAGGGAATCGGCAAAATCAAAGGCAATATAAACCTCGTCTTGACTCCCGGCGCCAATTACGGGGTAGCCGTGATAATAGACCTGTCCGTTTACCGGTGGTATCAATACCGGCTTGCTCCATTTAACGCCATCTTTGGACTGCGTATACCATATCAGCGTATATGGTGCAGTATCTGCACCGAAGGCACGGAAAGCAAGATGGAGCATGCCATACTTGTCAACGGCCAGAGCCGGATTAAAGGCGTTTTTGATGCCGGGGATGGAAAACCGGGAAAGTATGTCAGAAGCAAGCTTCCAGTGCCCACCTGTATCTGTAGATAAGGCGATACTAAGCTCAGCTGTTCCTGTATAGAATGCCGTTACGAGCGTGCCATCAGGCAACTGTGCAATCTTTCTTTGCGAACTTGCAGAAACCGGCAGTTTGTCGGTAAAGACGTAGTCCTGATAATATCCGTCTCTGGTCTGGATAATATTGTGCTTTTTGCCGGCTATAGGGCACATGCTTCCTCCTTGATACATGATGGTGACAGGAATCGTAGGCTAAGATTAGAAGCTTTATTTTACATTTTCAACTTTAGCGCCAGGATGCAATCAACAAATGAGACAGGTTTCACAAGAAAGCTTTAAAGGTATTAATAAAATAATTGTTCAAGTGACAAGGCATTGTTTTCGTAACAAACCCAGAGAAAGCAATATTGCTATATTATATTAATCTAATAGGTCGATGTTTTTACAGGTGCAAGGGTTTGGGGAAGTTTGCCGTTTCTTGCGTCAACTTGGTCCAATGGTTAGTTGGTCAATACGCCTATAAAAACGATAGAAGCAGGTATTTTTGTCTTTGGATTTATGGGTTCCAATATTTTACTGAGCCTGAAGCCATTCTGCAGAAATAAGGACTTCCACGTTTCCAAGGTTCTAAAATACCATGGTGCCGGATCCCGGAATTTACTACTGAACCCCGTCCAGGAACCTTCTCTCCAGCCATCCTCGTATTTTTCTTCCCCGCACGCGGCTACGGGGTGAATGGTTTGAACGATAAATGAACCAGCCTTATGCAATAAGAATGGTGCTTGTTGAAACAAATGGCTAACGGATTCATCACCAAGCAGAGAAAAATTACAGGCAATCACATCAAATTTCTCCTTGAGAACATCCGGGGATAGCTGCTCAAAAGATAATTGTCTAAATCTTCCACCACCTTCTTTTTCGGCAAAGGCGATTAATTCCGGAATAACATCAACGCCCAATGAGTTTATGCCCGCCTTTCCCAATTCTCTGACTAGCCAACCTTCACCACATCCGACATCGAGAACGGTTTTAGGTGCGCCTGCCAAAATGGCGTCAATTATTACCTTGTTTGTGACAAGCAACCTGCTTTCTATTTCACCCTCACGCACAGCCGACACCCAAGGCTGAGCATTCTTTTTCCAGGATTCTATGATTTGTTGGTCAGAAAATTTTTTCATTTCTCTTTGTCTCTTGCGTGAATTTACAGTCTAGCTGTTAAGGCGAGGGGCGTATAGAGAGTAAAGCCTGCTTGCCGGGCATCGCTCTCGACAGCAGTATTAGGGCGGATGCAATGGGAATAGTGATTAATCACTTGCCTTGCTCCGGCCTTGACGAATAATCACCCAAACACCTCCCAGAACAAAAATACAGCCCACCATGAACATCAGCGAAAGGCTTTCGCCAAGGATCAAGAAGGCAAACAGCCCGGCAAATACAGGAATGAAAAGGGAGATCGTTGCCGTAATGATTGCGGGCAAATGCCTTGATGCAAGCGCGAAACCTATAGTGGGGAGAGCGGTAGAAAATACGCCAAGACCAAGTAGCACGAACAGGGTGTCTTCATTCAGGCTCATTAACCCGGAGGGTGTCGGCATCGCAGAGAGCAGCAAAACCAGGAAGGTGCCTCCGCTCACAAACGTTAGCAAGGCCACGCCGCTTGTTTCCGGAGCGCTGCCGCTCTTGGCCAGAATTCGGTAGATGTACGCATAGAATGCGATCAACGCTGCGGCACAAATTGCAATAATATTTCCATAGAGATGGTGCAGTGGCAGGTCGCCAGCGAAGGAGATTTTGGGAACCAGGATCATGGCCATTCCGCCCATTGACACTAGGGCGCCACCGATTTCAGCGCGGGCGGGGGCGTCGCCTCGAATTTGGCGAAAGGCAAGTATAAAAAGCGGAGGGGTACTGAGTAACAAGGCCACCTCGGCTACCGGAGCCATTTGAAAAGCCGCCGTCGCCAACAGGTAATATCCGGCGAGAAGCAAGGCGAGAACATAGGCCATGGGATGCCGCAAGGCGGTTTTAAAACCATGGCGTGTGTCGCGGAACAAAATGAGAATGGGCAGAACAGCCACTAAGGCGATCAGGAGTCGCCCAGCCGTAATGGTCCGCGGGGAAATAGGGGGCAGCAAGCGCACAAAAACTCCCGTGAGGCCCCAGGTTAAAGAGGTCATCGCAGCAATGAATAAGGCACTTCTTTCCGTCATGAGGGCAGTTTGTGGGCCGGCCGTATGGCCTTGCTAAGCATGGTGGTCTGCCAGTGCTTCCAATACCGAGGACATGATTTGATTGATGTTCGAAAATCTCTGTGGGGAGGATAACATTTCCTTTTCTGACTGCACATACTGTGATCCGTCGAGCTCATCACGACCATTCTCAATAAGCGCTTTAGCGGACTGTAGTGTTGTTTCCAGGTGAAACTGAAATGCCACAACGCGATCATCCATAATGAAGCCCTGGTTCTGGCAGGCGGTACTTTCAGCAAGGGGCCTGGCACCCTGCGGAATATCAAAGGTATCGCCATGCCAGTGAAATACTTCGGCCTGTTCCGGGATTGCCTTGTACAATATTGTGTCTTCAGCCTCTAATGAACGCTTGATATTGAACCAGCCTATTTCCCTATATTTGTTCTTGTACACCTTTACATCCAGTGCATCGGCAATGAGTTGAGCGCCAAGACAAATTCCCAAGACAATTTTGCCGGCAGAAATAACATCTTTTATAAACCTCTTTTCTGCGCCTAGCCAGGGATAGGTTTCCTCGTCATATATCCCCATCGGGCCGCCCATGACAATCAAGCAATCAATATCCTTGACCAAAGAAAAGGACTGATTATCGTACAAATGAGTAGACGTTAACCGGTGTCCCTTGTCTTTTAGAACGGGCTCTATACTGCCCAGACTTTCAAATGGCACATGCTGTAAATGGTGAATCCTCATTTTCTTTTCTGCTGGCCTAACATCTACTTTAATCCTCGATCAAACGTGAGGCGAAGTACCGCTTTTTCGAGTCGGCGTTAAGAGTGCTGTTATACATTGCCTTTTTTCTTCTCGCCAATCTTCGCGTCAAATTTTTCTTTATTGATTACAAACCGCTCATGCTGTCCTCTGGAGATCAAATCTACCCCGTCGTGGGCCTCTACATTAAACACAAGCTTTCTTCCATCGACCTTGATTAGCTCGACTATTGCTGTAATCTCAAGGCCTGGCGGCGTGGCAGCCTCATGGCTTACATCGATGTGTGTCCCAACGGTCTGTTCTCTTGGCCAGTCAAGGTGGGGCTTGATGGCCTTTATGCAGGCCCATTCCAGAAAACCGACCAGGAAACCGGTAGCAAAGACTTCCGGCATTGCCACAAACTCTTCCGCTTCCGGATAGAGAGCCGGCACGGTTTTCGATGAGGGGACTACGAACTTGTGTTCATACTTGATACCTGATTTCAAGGTTTCTTTCACATGGACCTCCCGGTGCATATTTTAGTATTCATCACTTCACGACTTTTAATAATTTTACAATCTTGTTTTCATCAATATCGGCGAGTGAATATATTTTGATATGCCGCATGTATTTGCCTTTACCTTCAAATAAGCCCATTTCATCTTGGGTGAGGCCCTCGACAGAAAAGCCGATATTGACATGATCTTTGAACCCAACGATATAGTACTTGCATTCGTACCAGGGTACCCCATTTTTAAATGACTCGTGTAAATCCGGAAAAGTTTTTATAATAATTTGTCGAACCTTTGTGCAAATTTCCCTTTGTGGCGACGGCAGATTATTGAGATAAGCTTTTACTTTCTTGTCCATGGAACGATTATTCTCTATTGCAAACTAAGGATCAAATTCATTCGACGCTTGTTAAGCTGTCTGTTTGTCTTCCTCGATTATCCTGTAACCCTCGGTCCAATCCGCATAAACCTGCCAAAGCTTGATCTTGCCGTCTGCCACTAAAGCTTTCCAGGCGGCGGGCATTTCAATCCTGTTTTCCGGCACAAGCCCGCGCTTGCCGTTGTAGGTTCCGCAAGCCGAGCCAAAAACCGCCACCAGGGCTTGGTCTCCCAGAATGCTCTCGACGTGTATTTCATAATCCGGAAACATGCGGAAATAGGCCGCCCATCCAGCGGTCATATTCCCGCGCCCGGACTCGATTCTGCCGGTGGAGTCTATGAAGGTGTGACCCTCTGTCATGAGCTCGGAGATCTCAGCAGGGTTTCGCCGGTTGATCGCTGTGACGAAGTCCTTTACGACATTAATTTCCTTGGATGTCATGGTTTTTATTCCATTGGGCTAACGCGAGTTTCAGCCCTAGCCCACTCATGAGTTTAAGGCTTGTCTCGCTTTATATGAAAAAAGGGTAATGATAGTCCCGAGTATCAAGCCGGAAAGAGCGTCTCCAATATAGACTATTGCTGGAAGACCTGTGTTGGATCCGACAAGCAAGGATAATAAGCCAAATATTATTAATCCGTATGCACCCAAATCCAACATTGGGCCATAGCCCAGGGGGTTTCTGGCAAGAATAATAAAATATATGCCAATCAAGCCAAATATCCCACAGACAACCCTGAAAAGGTACATTGCGATAGGCACATTCGGGATGGGTTCAACCCCGAACCATAAAACAAGATTTTCAACAACAGCCCAGGGTAAAATGACGAATGGAACGGCGGTCAAACATCCTATGGCAGCGATCCAAAGTGCTATTTTAAGACCTTTCATTGGCTTTACCTCCTCTCAAAAATAATATCGATCTTCAACGCGCGCTGAAGGGCTATTGGAACCTGTTAATTTCTTCAAGTATTTTTTCATTCATTAATCTCCTCTCATCATCCGGGTCTTGAATTGATGCAATCCCCTCCAGATATAAAATATAGTGCTCTGGAAATTGATGATATCGTGCCCCGGCCAGAACAAACCGTTTGTACCAGTGATAAGGATTAAGAGAAGCATCGATTGCCCTTGCTGCGGCAATGTAGGTAAATGCTGAGTATTCTGAATTGGCCATAGGGCACCGCACGAATTGCTTGTCGTAACCTTTGCCACAACCCTCGGCCTCATCAAGCAAGGCCACCTCGTCTGGCTTAATGGCAAATAACGCAGCATATGCAAGCGGGTTGTTAATTTCATCCTTGATCATCATACATTTTCCAGAGCGATCATCGCTTCGTTTATGAAAGACAATTCTTGTTTCAGCGAGCTCAACTTTGCCTATAAGTGTTGCCGAGGGTACCCGCTTGATTAATCGAGTGGGATGCAGGTTTGAGCCATATGCCAAATAGTAGAGTCTTTTCATATTTGTTCTGGTGTTGCAAATAAGCGGTTCGAGCTTGCGAGTGTCCTGCCTGGCCTTCTGGCCCCTTTGCTGTGCCAGTAACTTTAATTTCCTATAGCAAAAAAGAGTATCCCAAACCAACTACAGCAGATACGGCAATAACGGTAACAATGCCCACTTTGTATCCGAACAGCGCAACAAACGCAGCCGTCCCAATTAAGGCAGAAAACCATTCGAAGCTTTCTTCGAAACCTTGGGGCCAAAGCACATGGTAGGCAAAAAAGACCGCCAGGTTGATCACGACACCAACCACGGCGGCAGTAATACCGGTTAAAGGTGCCGTGAATTTGACTTCATGTCTCGTTGCCTCAACCGTTGGCCCGCCCAATAGTATAAATAGAAAGGACGGTAAAAATGTGAAGAATGTAGCAATACCAGCCGCAGCGGCACCGGCTAAGGGCAGCGCTTCCGGTCCGAAAAGTTCCTTGGTCCAGCCGCCCACAAAACCCACGAAGGCGACAACCATGATCAGCGGTCCCGGGGTGGTTTCGCCCAGCGCAAGCCCGTCAATCATTTGTGGGCCGCTCAACCAGGCGTAGTGCTCAACACCGCCTTGATAAACATAGGGCAAAACGGCATAGGCACCACCAAAGGTGACGAGTGCGGCTTTGGTAAAAAACCAGCCCATTTTTGTAAGTGTGCCTTCCCATCCGTATGCCATGTAAAGCATAAGCATGACGGCACACCAGATAAGAAATCCTATCAAGGCGAATACGATGAAGCGGCTCCATTTGAAACGGGCATGGGGAGCAACAGGTGTATCGTCATCAATGAGTGCCGGGCCATAGTCATTGTTTGATCCGGCATGATGCCCGCCCGTCTTGAATTTATCCGGTGCAAAATGTGAACCGGCATAACCGATGATGCCGGCCATGAGCACGATATAGGGGAAAGGTACATCAAAGACAAAAATCGCGATAAATGCCAGGACTGACATGGCGCGAAGCACATTGTTTTTTAGCGCCCGTGAACCGATGCGATAGGCGGCAAAAACCACTATGGCCGTTACCGCGGGTTTGATACCGTATAAAATACCGGCCACTGCGGGTACATCACCGTATGCCAGATAGATCCAGGTTAAGGCAATCAGAATAAATAAAGAGGGAAGCACAAACAGAACGCCGGCGGCGATACCACCCCATACGCCGTGCATGAGCCAGCCAATATAGGTCGCCAGTTGTTGCGCCTCAGGCCCTGGCAGCACCATCGTGTAGTTAAGCGCGTGCAAAAAGCGATGCTCGGAAATCCATCTCCGTTTCTCAACCAGCTCCTGATGCATCATGCTTATTTGCCCCGCCGGTCCGCCAAAACTTATGAATCCCAGCTTGAGCCAATAAGTAAATGCTTCCCAAAATGATACTGGCCCTGGCTGCCCCGTTACTTCTTGTGAAATTGTCGACACGTAACTGATTATTCCCGTGTTTGTTTTTAAGGGCTAAGGTTTCGCATCAGTTTATCCAGCTTGGTGCGATCGTTAGCTTATGTTCTTTGCTTTGTCCCATTCTCGGGCCTCTTTGAGAGTTTAGTCAATGTTTGTCCATCAAGGCGGTATTAGTTCAGTAGCCCGGTTGAGCAGAATGGAGTTTGCTACAGACGCCGACAGAAAGAATATGAAGTTGTCGTTGGTGACACCGGCGATGGTGCGAGATTGCAGGATGGGGTGGCCATCATTTCAAGGGACAGCATGCGAAATATTTCACCGCATCCGTCAATCACGGTCTCTAATAATGCGTGGACCGGTTTCGCTAAGTTACCTTGACCTTGACCAGCTCCTCACCGTCAGGATCAGTGACATGCACCGCGCAGGCGATACAGGGATCGAAGCTGTGGATGGTACGCAGGATCTCCACCGGCTGTTTGGGATCGTGTAGCGTATGTCCCTTGAGCGCCGCCTCGTAGGGCCCGCTCTGACCCTTGGCATCGCGCGGGCCGGCGTTCCAGGTACTCGGGACGACGGCCTGGTAGTTGTCGATCTTTCCGTCCTTGATCACCACCCAGTGCGCCAGGGCACCACGCGGTGCCTCGGTAAAGCCCACACCCTTGGCGGTCTTGGGCCAGGTGGATGGGTCCCACTTCTGTTCGTTGAAGGTGCGGACATCACCTGCCTTGATGTTGGCAATTAGCTGGCTGTACCAGCCGTCCATGGCATCGACGAATATTTTGGTTTCCAGGGTGCGCGCCGCGGTGCGGCCCAGGGTGGAGAACAGCGCGCTGACGGGGACACCAAGCTGGTGCAGCGTCATATTCACCAGCTCACGGGTTTGCTCATGGCCCTTGGCATACATGGTCAGCACCCGTGCCAGCGGACCGACCTCCATGGGCTTGCCTTTCCAGCGTGGTGACTTGAGCCAGGAATAACCCTTGTCCACATCGAGCTGCTCATAAGGTGGTTGCGGGCCGGTGAAGTTGAACTCGGTCTCGCCATTGTAGGGATGCAGGCCCTTGTCGCTGCCGCCGCGGTACTTGTACCAGGAGTGCGCCACGTATTCCTCGATCTGGTCTTCGGCATTGAGGTCGATGTCGTGCACGGTGGACAGGTCGCGGTTCAGGATCACGCCACGTGGCACCAGGAAGCTGGCTGGGTCGTTGGTGCCCTTGTCTGGGAAATCGCCGTAGCACAGGAAATTGCCCACGCCTTCGCCCTGTGCACCCCAGTCCTTGTAGAAGCTGGCGATGGCCAGGGTATCGGGCACATAGACCTGGTCGACGAACTCGCGCATCTTTTCGATGACGTTCTTGATTTTCTCCAGGCCGGTGACGTTGAGCGCCGTGGCCCCGGCACCGCTCGAGCCTTGCGTGTGTACACTGATGGCCGAGGGGACACCACCGACCAGGAAGTTCGGGTGCGGGTTCTTGCCGCCGAAGATGGTGTGCAGTTGTACCACGTCACGTTGCCAGACGAGGGCCTCGAGATAATGCGCCACCGCCATGAGGTTCGCCTCCGGTGGCAGTTTGTAGGCCGGATGGCCCCAGTAACCGTTGGCGAAGATGCCGAGCTGGCCGGATTCGACGAAGCCCTTGATCTTCTGCTGCATGTCAGCGAAATAGGCCGGCGAGGACTTGGGGTAACGACTGATGCTTTGTGCCAGTACCGAGGTCGCCTTGGGGTCGGCCTTCAATGCCGATACCACGTCCACCCAGTCGAGGGCGTGCAAGTGATAGAAGTGCATCACGTGATCGTGCACGAACTGCGCGCCGATCATGAGATTGCGAATCAGCTGGGCGTTGGCAGGGATGTCGTATTGCAGTGCATCCTCTACTGCGCGCACCGAGGCAATGCCGTGCACCAGGGTGCACACGCCACAGATGCGCTGGGCAAAGGCCCAGGCATCGCGCGGGTCACGGCCGCGCAGGATGATCTCGATACCCCGTACCATGGTGCCGGAAGAGAACGCCTCGGCGATCTGGTCGCCGTTCATCTGCGCCTCGATGCGCAGATGGCCCTCGATGCGGGTGATGGGATCGACAACAACGCGTTGGTTCATGATGAGGGTACCTCCGTGGCAGCGGTCTTGGTTGTGGCAGGCAGGTGCTCGGCGATGGTCTCCACCATGCCGACAACGTCGAGCTCCATGTGGGTGGCCTCGATACCGTCCTCCAGCATGATGCGGCAGTTGGCGCAGGCGGTGACCATGGTCTTCACACCCAGTTCATCGAGTTGCGCCTTCTTGCGACTGAACACCTTGAGGCGCAATTCTTCGGCGCGCTCATTGGCACTGACGCCGCCACCGCCGCCGCAGCACCAGTTCCACACGCCGTGATCTTCCATTTCCACGAAATTGCTGGCCACCATCTTGAGCAGTTTGCGCGGTTGCTCCACCACACCGCCGCGACGCACCAGCTGGCAGGGATCGTGGAAGGTCAGCTTCGCCTCTTCCATACCCTCGGTTTTAAGACGTCCTGCGGCGCGCAACTCATCGAGCAGTTCCAGGATGTGCAGTACGTGGAAGGGATACGGCCGGCCGATGAGGTTGGGCCCTTCCCAGCGCAGGGCGGTGTAGGCATGACCGCACTCGGGGCTGATAACGGTCTTGACCTTGAGCTTCTCCGCGCCGTCGACGATGCGCTGTATCAGTTCGGCGGCGATATCCGATGAGCCGATCTGGATACCGCTGTTGGTGGCCTCGAAGGCCTCCGAACACAGGGTCCAGCTGACACCGGCCTGCTCGAAGATGCGCGCCAGGGCGGCGAGGTACTCGGGGTAGTTCACCACCTCCATGGACGACATCAGCACCAGATATTCCGCGCCCACCTGGTCTATGGGAATGCTAATGCCGGTATCCTTTTCCGTGTGCGCGATCTGCGCCTGCAGAGTCTTCAAGGTCACACCCATGGGACTGCCGATGGTGATGGCCCGCACACTGGCGTCCTTTAAGCCCTGCGGTGCATGGCCTGCGGCCACCATACCCTCGCGCGCCTTGCGCACCATGTAGGTGATGTCGTTGCCCACCGGACAGACCATGGAGCAGCGGCCGCACAGGGTGCAGGTGTCATAGATCAGCGGTTCCCATTCCTCGAGCTCGGCATCGGTTACCGGCTTGCTGATGCCCAAGGTGGCGGCGAGTTTGCCCCAGAAGGTGAAATTCTGCTTCCATACCCGGCGCATGGGTTCGAGTTTGTGGATGGGCGTGTACTTCGGGTCGCCGGTCTCGGTGTAGAACAAGCAGGCCTCGGCGCACATGCCGCAGTGCACGCAGCTGTTGAAGAACGCCGCCATCGGGGCGTCGATCTGTTCGACGAAGGCATTGATGCCGTTTTCCAGACCCGTGTTGCTCATGGCGCCACCTCCGCAGCTACGGTGTCGAGTGATAGATTGCATGGTCGGCGGCTGGCGTCATTCGCGGCCGTTCGCATCCCCACTATGTGGGGCCCCTGCTCTCTGCTCATGACGCCACCTCCGCAACTATGGTGTTGGGTGATAGGTTGCCTGGTCGGTGGCTGGCGTCATTCGCGGCCGTTCGCATCCCCACTATGTGGGGCCCCTGCTCTCTGCTCATGACGCCACCCCCTTTCTTCCGGCCATGGCGCCGTTGTACCAGCGGGAGAAAATGAAGGAGAAGGTGTGGATCAGCTTGGTGAACGGCAATACCACCAGCAACAGTTCGACACTGAGGATATGGATCGCCAGCATCTGCGTGTACGGCAGGGCCAAACGGTGCACCGCAAGGTAACCGGTAATGAGCGGCAGGAAGGACACGGTCCAGGCGATGTAATCGCCGCTGTTCGATAGAAAGCGTCGCACCGGATCCACCAGGCGATGCACCAACAACGCAATCATGGCGGCGATGGTCACCACGGCGGTGAGATCCACCAGCGAGCCGGGCAGGCCCGGCCAGCGCATGCCCCACAGGCCATGGAACAGTTCGATATGGGGCACGAAGAAAACCAGCGTAATCAGAAACCCGAGATGGAATATGTAACCACCGATAAACACCAGCGGCGCCTGTTTCATTACCCCCGGCGTCGGCAGCGAGCGATGGAACACGGTACGCCAGCCGGCGGCCGCGCCTCCCTTGCGTGCGGCGGCGAAATCGGTTGCGCGCCCCAATAGCCACATCTCTGTGAGGCGCACCGTAATACCGAGTAAAAAGATGACCACCGTGATTTGCAATCCCGGGCCGCGTGCCCAGGCCAACAGTTCCTCCGGGCTCATACGTCCTCCTTTTGCTGCAGTTCCTCTGCGGTAACTCGGTGATGCGCACGCTTGGCGGTGGCACGCTTGCGCAGGCTGCTGGCGCCGATGGCGGCACCGGCGACGGCGCCCGCCGCCACGGCGGCACCCGCCCAACTCGACAAAGGCCGCGTCGCGGTGCTGAGCGCTTCGTAGAAACCGCCGGCATCCCAGAAGTTCGGTTCCGAACAACCGAGGCAGGGATGACCCGACTCGATGGGAAAGCTCGCACCGCCATTCCACTTGGTGGTGGCGCAGGCGTTGTGTGTGGTCGGGCCCTTGCAGCCAAGCTCATACAGACACCAGCCGTTGCGCGCACCCTCGTCATCGAAGCTCTTGGCAAACTTGCCCTGGTCATAGAATGGCCGCCGGTAGCAACGGTCATGGATCGACTCGCCGAAGAAGGCCGACGGTCGGCCCAGGCTGTCGAGCGGTGGTATTTCACCAAAGGTCAGGTAATGCGCCAACACACCGGTGATGACCACCGGGATCGGCGGGCAACCGGAGACATTGATGATCGGCTTGTCCTTCACCAACTCGCTCACCGGCACGGCGCCGGTGGGGTTGGGCCGGGCGTAGGGAATGCCGCCGAAGGCGGCACAGGTGCCGACCGCGACGATTGCAGCGGCGCCGGCGGCGGCTTCCTGCAACATGTCGAGATTGGTGCGCCCGGCGATGGTGGAATAGATGCCGTTGTCCCGGGTTGGAATGGAACCGTCGACGATCAGCAGGTACTTGCCGTAAAACTTCTCCATGGCCTTTTCACGTGCCGCTTCTGCCGCGGTGCCCGAGGCGGCCTGCAGGGTGTGGTGATAATCCAGCGAGATGGCGTTGAAGATCAGGCTTTCCAGGGTCGGTGCATGGGAGCGCGTCAGCGATTCGGTGCAGCCGGTACACTCCTGGAACGACAGCCAGATCACCGATGGTCGCAGGGCCTTTTCCAGGGCGGCGGCAACGCGCGGGATCATGGCCGGCGGCAGCGCCATCATCGAGGTGGTCACCGCGCAGAGTTTGAGAAAGCTGCGGCGGCTGATGCCCTGCTGTTTGAGCTGATCACCGAGGGTTATGGGTTTGTTCATTTTTCACCTCACGATCCATTGTTCAGTTAAGAATGCTGATTATGCTTATTTATAATTTTTTCAGACGACTTATCACCAGCCGCAGGCGCCTTCAGTTTCAGTGGCCAGCGTCCGCAAGCTGCATACGCAATCTTTCCAGGCCATCGTCGATATCTTCGGGCGGCGACATCAGCAGCTCCGGAATGCGCGTCACCTCGATGAACTCGGCGATAATCTCGTCGCTGTCGCCGTAGTGTGACACCCACCACACACCCGGCATGCCGGTTTCCACAATCACCGTCGGACCGTTGCCGCCGTCGATCTCGGCGTAGACCTCGCCGCCGCCAAGCGCGCCTTCCAGCCCTTCATAGTCAGCGGGCAGCAGTGGCAGGCTGCGGATGTCGATGATGTCGCCTTCACCCGATTCCAACAGCTTGCCGAGCAGGGTTTCGATTTCATGCAGGATGGCGCGAACGTTTGCCCGCAACTCACCGCTAGTGCTAGTGGTTTCGACGATGCTGATGCTGATATCTTCCAGTCCATTCATATCTCACACTCCTGTCGTGAGGTGATTGCGAGGTGATCCAGGGAAGGCATGGGTATCCCGGTCCAGCGACTCACCAGGTCCATGACGTGATCGCATACTACGGGGATCGCTTGTTTCACAGCCGGCGTTGGTATGTCCGACCAGTCAATCTTTTTTGGCTGTACGCCGATGAGTGCCCGTTGTTGTGGCAGATGACCACTCAGCGCCGCGACCGCCATGAGGTCCAGCAGGCTTACCTCGTGCACGCTCGAGCGTTTGCCGGTGCCGAGGAAATGGTCCATGTCCTCGCCTTCGAATACACGCACCGTACCGGGCGCCGCATCAAGGCGAGTGGCATCGATCACGATGAGGCGCGCGCTGTCCTCGATGATACCGGCCAGTGTAAAGCTCAATGTGCCGCCGTCGACTAACTGAAGATTGTTTTGAAGCTTGCTTGAAGATTCTGCCAGAATGGCGCGAAGATGTTCGACGACATGAATGCCGACGCCCTCGTCGGCGAGTAGGTTATTACCAATACCTAATATAAGCGTCTTGCTATTCACTTCGCCACCCTTCCTAAGTCAAACCGAACTGATATAGCTGAGAAAAAGATGCCACATATCACTTCAACATGCAACAAGCTATGGCAAACCTCGAAAAATATATTTACACCATACTAAGATGTTATAAATGATAACGGTCATAAAAGTTTCAAATTTTGACTAAAGAAAACGGCCAATAGATAAACAGCAAACCACTGGCGCAGGAAGACAGAAGGTTTATACTGTCAGCTCATTCAGCGAGGACAAGCCATGTGTCTCGGGATTCCCATGCAGATCGTATCGATGGACGGTTATACCGCACGGTGTGAAGCCAAGGGTGTGGGCCGTGACGTTAGTCTATTCATGTTGCAGGATGAGCCCCTCGCCCCGGGTGATTTTGTGATGGTGCATGTCGGTTACGCCATTCAGAAAATGACTGCACACGAAGCACACTCCACCTGGGAGTTGTTGGATGAAATCCTGGCGGCAGACACCGCACAAAATATGGAGCGCAGCGATGCATGAGCTTTCCGTCTGCCAGAGCATGCTCGACCAGGTCAGTGCCATTGCCGCGCAACACCGTGCGCGTAGCGTCAGCCGCATTACCCTGCGCATCGGTCCCATTTCCGGCATCGAGCCGCGCCTGCTGTCTGATGCCTTTAGCATCGCCCGCGCCGGTACCATCGCCGATGACGCCGAACTTACCATCGAGACCCAGGCGGTGCGCGTGCATTGCGAAACCTGCGGCGAAGAAACCGAAGCCGCCATCAATCGGCTGTTATGCGGTGCCTGCGGCGACTATCACACCCGGCTGATCAGCGGCGACGAACTGTTGCTTGCCAGCGTGGAACTCGAGAACGATTAACATGACAGAATCTGGCAGTGAATAATGAAACAAGTGAAGCATGAAGGCACTGCCAAGCCTCACTTCGCTTTCCATGTAAGGAGAAGACATTATGTGTGATACCTGTGGCTGTAATATCACTCACGGCAATCGTCACCTGGTGCTCGGCAATGGCAAACTGTCACGTGTGGCCGATGGCAAAACGGCGGTGAGTGTGTTGCGGGGTCTGCTGTTGGAAAACGACCACCAGGCGGCACACAACCGCGAGCACTTCGACCGCCGTGGCATCCTGGCCATCAACCTCATGTCATCACCGGGTTCCGGCAAGACCGCCTTGCTGGAGGCCACCATCGACGCACGCGGCACACGCTATGGCATCGCCGTGATCGAAGGCGATCTGGAAACGGAAAACGATGCCGCACGCATTCGCGCCAAGGGGGTGGAGGCGATACAGATCACCACCGGCAGCGCCTGCCATCTCGATGCCCACATGGTGCATGATGCCCTGCACCATATGGCGCTGGACAATATCGACATCCTGTTTATCGAGAACGTCGGCAACCTGGTGTGCCCCGCCAGTTTTGACCTGGGGCAACACCGCAACATAACCCTGCTCTCGGTCACCGAAGGCGATGACAAACCGGCCAAGTATCCGGTGATGTTCCGTGCCGCCGATGCCGTGGTGTTGAGCAAGACCGACCTGCTGCCGGTGCTGGACGACTTCGTCCCGGCGCGCGCCGAACACCACCTGCGTGAGCTCGCCAGCCGCGCCCCGGTGCTGCCCGTGGCCACGCGTAAGCAGGTCGACATAGACCGTTGGCTCGACTGGCTGGAACAGGAACTGGACGCCCATCGCGCGCGCCTGGCCAGCGGCCAGACCATCCGCCCGGCGATCCAGCCGGATGGCCTGCATTTGCACGGCGCCTGATGATGCGTTCAGCGCAACAAGCTATCCCATGTCATTAAGCGCCAAAGACTGGCTGCACCGCATTCGTGCGCTCGATCTGCCGCAGCGTGTGAAGATCATGAATGTGTGCGGCGGCCACGAACGCGCCATCACCATGGCCGGTCTGCGCAGCGCCTTGCCGGACACGATTGAACTGATTCCGGGACCCGGTTGTCCGGTGTGCATTTGCCCCGAGGAAGACATTTACGCTGCCATTCAATTGGCCCTGCACGAGGACGTGTCCCTGGTCGCCTTCGGCGACATGTTGCGGGTGCCGGTCAACGTGCCGAAGCGGGAGGCCCGCTCGCTGGACGAGGCCAAGGCCCGCGGTGCCGATGTCCGACCCATCGCCTCGCCCACCGAGGCGGTGCGCATTGCCCGTGACCATCCTGACCGCGCCGTGGTGTTTTTTGCCGCCGGCTTCGAAACCACCACCGCGCCGGTGGCGGCCATGCTCGCCGAGGGCGTGCCGGACAACCTGTTTTTATTGCTCTCCGGACGCCTGACCTGGCCCGCCGTCGCCATGCTGCTCGATAGCGGCGAGGCCAATTTCGATGCCTTGATCGCACCGGGTCATGTCGCCACGGTGATGGGGCCCGAGGAATGGCAATTCGTCGTCGAGCAACACCAGCTGCCGGCGGCGATCGCCGGCTTCACGCCGGTGAGCCTGCTGGCCGCCATGTACTCGGTATTGCGCCAGGTGCAGGAGGGCCAACGCTTTCTCGACAACTGCTACCCCGAGGTAGTGCGCCCCGGCGGCAACCTCACGGCGAGGCAACAGATGCATAAGGTGCTCGACGTGACCGATGCCAACTGGCGTGGCATTGGCGTGATCCGCTCATCAGGCTACGCGCTCAAGGCGGAATTGGCCGCACACGATGCCCGTCAGCACTTTCCGTTATACGCCGATGCCTCACGCAAGCGTGCCGGTGAAATGCCGCCCGGTTGCGACTGTGCCGGCGTGGTGCTGGGTCGTATCTATCCCGATCAATGCCGCTTGTACGGCCGTGCCTGCACGCCGCGCCATCCCATCGGGCCCTGCATGGTCTCGGATGAGGGCGCCTGCCGCATCTGGTGGGCCAGCGGTGTGCGCGAGTCGCGCGAAGCCGCTGTCGTCGACGCCTGAGTTTGGGCGCCGGCCGGCGCGTGCGGTTACAATGACACTATGGAAATACATAATTTCTTACTGCAGATCGTCGCGATCATCCTGACCGCACGCATATTCGCCGAATTTGCCGCGTGGATGGGTGCGCCAGCCATTATTGGTGAGTTGTGTGCCGGTATCGTTCTCGGACCCTCGCTGCTCGGCTGGATCGAACCGAATACCGTTATCAGCCTGCTGGCGGAGATCGGCATCATCCTGCTGCTGTTCGAGGTCGGGCTGGAAACCGACATCGGACGCCTGATGCGCTCCGGGGGCAAGGCCGCGGTGGTCGCGCTCGCCGGTTTTGTGTTTCCCTTTATCTTGGGCTTTGCCCTGAGCTACTACGTTTTTACCCTGCCGCTGCTGCCGGCACTGTTTGTGGGCGGCACGCTCACCGCTACCAGCATCGGCATCACGGTCCGCGTCCTGGCGGACCTGGGCCGTCACCGCAGCAACGAGGGGCAGATCGTGGTCGGCGCCGCGGTGGTGGACGACCTGCTGGGGATCTTTCTGCTGGCCGTGCTCTACCAGTTGTCCACCACCGGTGTCGTGGATGTGCTGTCAGTCGGGCATATCGTGCTTTATGTGAGCGTGTTCTTTTTCGCGGCACCGGTGGTGGCCAAGGTGCTCGCACCGGCCATCAAGCATTGTCACAATAACAGCGATATCCCTGGCATGATCCCCATTCTGTTGGTGTCGTTGGTGCTGTTGTTCGCAGCCACAGCCAAGTATGTCGGCGCACCAGAACTGCTCGGCGGTTTCGTCGCCGGTGTGGCACTATCGCGGCGTTTCTTCCTGCCCTTCGGTGCCGCCCTGACCATGGACCCCGTCTTCACCCAGCGTATTCACACTGAGATGAAGCCCATCATTCGTCTGTTTACGCCGATCTTTTTTGTCATGGTGGGCCTGTCACTGGACCTGCGCGCGGTGGACTGGAGTTCGGGATTCATCTGGGCGTTCTCTCTCTCCATCGCCGCAGTCGCGATTGCCGGCAAGCTTGCCGGGCCTTGGTTCATACGCGAGCCCATACCGTCACGCATCGCCATCGGCATGGCCATGGTGCCGCGCGGCGAGGTGGGCCTGGTATTCGCCGAGCTCGGCCGCGTCGGTAACGTATTCACCCAGGAAGTCTATGCCGGCATGATCCTGGTCATCATGTACACGACCCTGGCCGCGCCATTCTGGATAAAGAGTTATTACCGGTTCATTGGCGATCGACTGCCCAAGAACTCGGGCTAATGCCGTCCTCGTGCAAGTGATACCGGACCGATGCCATCACTCGTGACAAACCCTGTAAAGAAGACGCCGGCAGGTCACCAGGTCCGGGCGCAACGCATTCGCCTCGGTGGCCAGGTGCAGGGTGTCGGCTTTCGCCCCTTTGTCTATCGACTGGCCCATGCCTGCGGTGTCACCGGTTGGGTGCGCAACGAACTCGGCGAGGTGGAGATCCATGCCGAGGGGAGGGCGGCGGCACTGGCGCGATTCACCCGGGCACTGAGCCACGATGCACCGCCGCTGGCGCAAGCGCAACTGCTGCGACAACAAACCGTCCCATTGGAAGGGCACGCCCGCTTTTTTATCCTGCCGAGCCACGACAGCGGCGCTGCCGACATCCATGTGCCTGCCGACTATTTTATGTGTGACGATTGCCGGCGCGAACTGGACGATCCCGATGACCGGCGCTACCGTTACCCGTTTATCAATTGCACCCAGTGCGGACCGCGCTATACCTTGATCATGCGCCTGCCCTACGACCGTCAAAACACCACCCTGGCTGGCTTTCCCCTGTGTGACGACTGCCGGCGCGAATATGAGGACCCATTGAACCGGCGCTTCCATGCCGAACCCATCGCCTGCCCGGTCTGTGGCCCACAATTGCAGTTCCAAACTGAAACCGGAGAGGTCATCGACAATACTCAGGACGCCTTGCGGGCGGCCGAAGATGCCTTGCGCCGCGGCCTGATTGTTGCCGTGAAGGGGATCGGCGGTTATCACCTGATGTGCGATGCCGGCAACGATGAGGCCGTCCACCGGCTGCGCCTGCGCAAACACCGTCCGCACAAACCCTTTGCGGTGATGTTTCCGATGAGCGGTGACGATGGCCTCGACGCCGTACGCACGGAAACCCGTCCCGCCATGGTGCATGCCGCCTTGTTGCGCGATCCCATGCGGCCCATCGTGTTGCTGCCGCGGCGTGCCGACACGAGGCTGTCGCATGCGCTGGCCCCGGGCCTTGGCGAGCTCGGAGTGTTTCTTCCTTATAGTCCGCTACACCATTTATTACTCTCGGCCCTCAAGCGGCCACTGGTGGCGACCTCCGGTAATGTCAGTGGCGAACCGGTGATCACCGACAACAGTGAGGCACAGGCACGCCTGGGCAAGCTGGCCGAGGCCTTCCTGCATCATGACCGGCCGATACAGCGCCCCGCGGATGATGCCGTGTACCGCGTCATTGCCGGCCACGGTCGGCCGCTACGCCATGGTCGCGGCAGCGCGCCACTGGAGCTGACGTTGCCGTTTAGCTTGCGCAAACCTTTGCTGGCGATCGGCGGGCAGATGAAAAACAGCGTGGCACTGGCCTGGCAGAATCGCGTCGTGTTGTCGCCGCATATCGGTGATCTCGATGCGCCGCGCAGTCTCACGGTGTTCGAACAGCTCATTGTCGATCTGCAGGCCCTGTATCGCATCAAGGCCGAGACCATCGTCTGTGATGCCCATCCCACCTATACCGGCACCCGTTGGGCGGCACGGCAGGGACTTCCGCTGATGCGGGTATGGCACCATCATGCCCATGCCTCGGCGGTGGCCGGCGAGTATGCTGGCGAGGAAGCTTGGCTGGTGTTCGCCTGGGATGGCGTCGGTCTCGGTCCGGACAACACCCTGTGGGGTGGCGATGCCCTGTTCGGCAAACCCGGCGCATGGCGACATGCCGCCCGGCTGCGTCCGTTTCGCCTGCCGGGTGGTGACAAGGCGGCGCGCGAACCGTGGCGCAGCGCCCTGGCCCTGTGCTGGGAGGCGGGGCTTGAATGGTCCGGCGCGCCGCAAGACTCGGCCCTGTTGCGCGCCGCCTGGGAACGGGGCATGAACACGACAAGCACCACCGCCGTGGGACGCCTGTTCGATGCCGCCAGCGCCTTGACGGGAATATGCAGCAGCGCCAGTTACGAAGGCCAGGGCCCGATGCAACTGGAAGCCTTGTGTGATGAGCAAGCCGGCGAAGCCATGCTCCTGCCCTTGCAACAGACCGGCGACGGCGTGTGGCAATCCGATTGGGCGCCCTTGCTGCCCATGTTGCTGGATCAAACAGAAGATGTTGCCAGGCGCGCGGCGTGTTTTCACGCCAGCCTGGCCCGCGCCCTGTGCGATCAGGCGCAGGCCTTGCGCGAAGAGCATGGCGACTTTGCCGTGGGCCTGAGCGGCGGTGTGTTTCAGAATCGCGTCCTCGCCGAGACCGCCATGGCCTGGCTGCAACAGGCCGGCTTTCGTGCCTACCTGCCACAGCGCATACTCTGCAACGACGGCGGCCTGTGTTATGGTCAGATCATCGAGGCAGGCAGTCAAACGTGAGGTCCGGAGCGATACCCATGCAGGATCAATACATCACCCTTGCCCATGGCAACGGCGGGCGTTACATGCGCGAACTGATTCGCGAGATCTTCGCGCGCCACCTGGCCAATCCGACACTCGATACCCAGGCCGATGCGGTTGTCCTGCCGCTCACCGACGGCGACATCATGATCAGCACCGACGGCTTCACGGTACAACCGTTGGAGTTTCCTGGTGGTGACATCGGCTCACTGGCGGTACATGGCACGGTGAACGATCTCGCGGTGTCGGGTGCGACGCCGAAATACCTGACCCTGACCGCCTTTATCGAGGAAGGCCTGGAGATGGCGTTGCTCGACCGCCTTGTTGCCAGTGTCGCCCGCGCGGCGCGCGAATGTAAGGTCAACATCGTCGCAGGGGATACCAAGGTGGTCCGGCGCGGCGAGGGCGGCGGCGTGTACTTCACCACTACCGGCGTCGGTGTGCGTGACCCTGAGCTGCGGCTCGGGCTGGATCGCATTGAAACGGGCGATCGAATTCTGGTCAGCGGCCCCGTCGGCGATCACGGCATTGCGGTCATGTTGGCGCGGGAACAATTCGGTCTGCGTGGCGATCTGCAATCCGACGCGGCCAGTGTGTTGCCGCTCACGCAGTCTCTGCTCGCACTGCCGGGCCTGAGGTTCATGCGCGACCCGACCCGCGGCGGTCTTGCTACGGTGGCCCATGAAATTCGCGAGGCGACCGGCTTCGGCTTGCGCCTGCAGCAGCAAGCCATTCCGGTGCGCGACGCAGTACGTTCTGTGTGCGACATGTTGGGTTATGACCCCATGTATCTTGCCTGTGAGGGGCGTGTTGTTGCCGTGGTTTCGGACGAGTACGCCGAAACAGCATTGACCGCCTGGCGCCAACTGCCTCAGGGGAACGGTGCCGCCCTGGTCGGCACCATCGATGCGTCCACATCTCATGTCATCCTGGAAACGGAACTCGGAGGCCAGCGCCTGCTCGAGGAACTGGAAGATGATCCGCTGCCGCGGATTTGTTGATGATGTGTATCTACTAAAAAGGGTGAGTTTCAGGGCAAGCCCGGGTGGTTTGTTAGGCAACCGTTCCCTATGGAATGATACTAACAGATGAAATCTCGGAATAGCCATGTAGATTACATTTGCCCGTCACGTAAACGCGTATTCGGAACCCGGATTTTACCCCTTCAAGTATCGTATTAAACATTTTATCCGAGCCAGGGGTGCCGTAGTCCTGGTAGAACCACGTCTTGTTCTTACATCCACTTGGGTTTTCCTTAACCGGGAGTCTAAGCTCATAGTAATGACGGGCCGTCGGAACTAACTCGGCTACAGTACCGTAATCCGTCCATCCTGCATTGGCATGGACATAAGGTGAAAAGAATAACGTACAGGCACCGATAATGGTTAAAACTTTTCTTTGCATACATGCTCCATATTTATCCAGGAACCAGTCAATCCATGCAGCCATCCTAATATTGATGAGGAAAGGGATCAAATATTTTATATTAGATGAGTGTTCTTAATATGGGTGTCTTGTTTATCTTTATATTACAATGATTCGCATCACTCTCCTTGGGCAAGTAACAGTTTCAAAAGTTGCACCTGTTCACGAAGATTATCACCGACCAAATCACTAACGCTTTGCTGGTCAGACTCGGCAGAGATACCTGTTTTAGCTAAACGTTCAAGCAATTTCTCTGGACTTTTTTTGGCGACCAATGCCAATGTCGTCAGAGGTGCCTTGGCCAATACCTTCAGAGGTGGAACAAAAGGAGGTTCATTTTTATCTCCAATGGGAGCAAAGCTAAATAGCAATAACAAGGCAAAGAACCCCATTAACAACTGCCCTTTACGAATACTAAAATATCTTTTGAGACCTGAAAAATTCACTGCCAAATGTAGTGTCACCCCCAGCAAAAGTATCCAGCTC
>Ga0316193_10000114_pt1 | contig 41982 bp, 39 predicted proteins | sample MerIslsedime2_MG_FD_207735 | JGI IMG/M metagenome (GOLD analysis project Ga0316193, IMG submission 207735) | Coastal sediment microbial communities from Maine, United States - Merrow Island sediment 2 | ecosystem: Environmental > Aquatic > Marine > Coastal > Sediment | place: USA: Maine... | reverse complement strand
CGCAACCCGGACCGAGTACCGGGGCGATCGCGACTCGTCCGGCAGGAAGATCCCGTACGACATCGAGGACTCCGAGTTCGAGATCCCGCTCGACACGCTCATCCTGGCGATCAGCCAGCATTCGATGCTCGAGTTCTTCGGCGACGTCGTGCCCGTGCTGACGTCGCGTGGCTACATCGAGGTCGATTCGACAACGTTCGAGTCGTCGATCCCCGGCGTCTACGCCGGTGGCGATGTCGCGGCGGACGGGCCGTCCTCGATCGTCAAGGCGGCCGCCGATGGTCAGGCCGCAGCCGCAGCGATTGTCGCCGCGGTGTCGGGCGCGGTCGTTGACACGACGCCGCTGCCGATCCCGACGACGCGCGACCTCCCGAGCCTGGTGATGCGCCGCGCCCATCGCGAGTATCGCGTGCCGACGGTGCACACCCCACTCAATGAACGCGACAACTTCAACGAGACGATGCTGACATACACGACGGAGCAGGCGCAGGCCGAGGCGAGTCGGTGCGTTGACTGCGACACGATCTGCAGTCTGTGCGTCGGGGTGTGCCCGAATATGGCGCTGATGACGTACCAGACGAAGGCGTTCGTCGCCGATCTCCCGTCTTTCCTGGTGGAAGGCGGCACACTCGTCGAGCACGGCAGCACCCGGTTCCGGGTCGACCAGCCGCATCAGATCGCAGTGCTCTCGGACTTCTGCAACGAGTGCGGAAACTGCGTGACGGCGTGTCCGACGTCCGGCAAGCCGTACCAGGACAAGCCCCGCCTGTACCTCGATCGCGTGGAGTTCGATGCGGAGTCGTCGAACGCCTTCATGGTGAAGCGGGAGGGCGAGGTCGTCACGGTGCTGTCACGGTTCGACGGCGAGACCCATCGACTCTCAATCAACGGGACTGTCGAGTACTCGTCGCCTGAGGTCTCGGCATCCTTCGACGAGTCGTTCGAACTCACGGCGGCAACGCCGGGAGCCTCGGCGTCGGATGGAGACGCGGTAACGCTTGCCGCGGCAGCCACCATGTTTGCGGTCTGGAAGGGACTCGATGAGTCGATGCCCTACCTGCCGATCGTGGACGGCGCCGGCACCCGGATCGGACAGCCGGCCTACGCCGGATAGCGGGATGGCACAACGAAAGAGGACACCGGGTTCCGGTGTCCTCATCTTCGATCTGATTCTACCGCTTTGCGCGCTTGGCGTGGAAGGCCGCGGCGACGATCTGGCGGGAACGGTTCATCTGCAATGCGACATCGGGATGCATGATGCACGCCCCTTTCGTGGTAGTTCTTCCCCAACAACGTAAATAATACACCATGTCTTCTCTCTATGTGTAAGAATGTCCGTCATGGATGAACTTGACCGGAAGATCATCGCCCTTCTCGCGGAGGACGGCCGCCTTCCGTACCGCCGCATCGGTGAACTGACGGGGGTCGCGACCACCACCGTTCATCAGCGGGTCCGCCGCCTCACCGAACAGGGCGTGATTGCCGGCACGCGGATCACAATCGATTGGGAGGCCATCGGCCTTCCGGTCACCGCGATGGTCAGCGTCGAAGCGCCGGGCGGTCTCCCTCTCGCCGAGGTCGCGAAATCAGTCGAGACCCTCCCCTTCGTGCAGGACTGCTACGCCGTCACCGGCGAGTTCGATCTCCTCCTCACGATCCGAGCCCGCTCGTCGGACCATCTCGGCGAGGTCCTCGAGAGCATTCGCCGGTTCGCCCCTGGTCGCAGCCGCACGGTGGTGGTCCTTGCCACCTACTTCGAGGGCCGCACGCCTGATCTGCCCGATCGGCCCTGACGCCGCCGGTAGACTCGAATCGTGGAAGACTTCCCCTTCTGGATCTTTTTCGGTGCGTTCGGACTGCTGATCGCAGCTGGCGCCACGATCGGCGCGAAGCGGCAGATGGCATCGATGAACCAGGCATGGCAGGTCGCCGCCGAGACGCTCCGATTCTCGTTCGCACCCGGCACGTGGCGCGGAGGCCCCACCATGACCGGCCTGCTCGACGGTGCTCCCGCCGAGATCAAGAGCTATACGAAGAGCAGTGGGAAGAGCTCGACCCGCTACACCCGCTACACCGTCACATTCCCGTCGATCGGAGTCGGCCTGCGCCTCCAGCGCCAGTCCGGAATGGGCATGTTCCTCAAAGTACTCGGAACGCAGGACATCATCATCGGCGAACCGATCTTCGATGAGGCCTTCATCGTCCAGGCCGCAGATCCCCAAGCCGCCCGGGCCGTCCTGGGAACGGGGATCACCATGGTCCTGAACCGCCTGATCGCCCTCCACCCAGAGATCATCGTGTCCGACGACCGGATCGTCCTTGACCGCCGGGCGACGGTGCGGGATGCCGACACGCTCGTGTCGACGCTCCGGAGACTCGCCTCGGCTGCGGGTGTTCTCGCGGACGCCGGGCAGTCCGAAGCGCTCACGAGACTCGTTGAGCAACGGCTGGGCGGGACCCTTCCGAGCGACTACGAGCCCGGTCTGGAGCGAGAACAGTCCATTGATGAGCGCCTCACCGTCGGCGAGACGCTGGTGGCATCGGGAACGCTCGACATCGCCGGGCGCATCTTCAGGGCCCTCGGAGTCGAACTCCCCGCGGACGCCGAGATCGCCGGATGGTCGAAGCAGATCCCGAGCGCGGCCGAGCCGTTGACGGACGCAGCACCCCCCGATCTTGGTTCACCGGCTACCCCCAAGCCGATTGAGCCGACCGAGTTGGCTGCGACAAAGCCCGTCGCACGAGCGGCACCGGAACCGGAGTCGCTCTCCCCTGCTGATCAGGCGGGTGGTAGCGACGCCATAGCGGTCGCGACCGATCTCTTCGGAGAGAGCCGCCTCAGCTTCGAGACGGCACAACGGTATTCCGACCGCTACGCGGAACGCGACATCCACTGGACGGGCAAGATCCGGAACGTCGAGGTCGTCGAACGCGATCGCATCCTCGGCGACGGCCCGTTCACCAAGGCCGTGGTCGACGTCGCCTCACTCGAGAACGATCTGTTCGGCAGCACCGTGGTGAGCGCGGTGGTTGCGTTCCCCCAATCCGGCGACGTGCGACTCAGCGAGGGCCGCGAGATAGAGTTTTCCGGCCGGCTGGCCGGTATCGACGCCCTCGTCCGAACCCTCTACGTGGCGAACGGCCGCTTCGCCTGACCGGCGACTGGCGACTGATCGCTACTCCGGCAGCCGATCCGAGAGGTACGCCACCAGATTCTCGATCGGGATCCGATCTTGCTGCATGGTGTCGCGATCGCGGATCGTCACCTGGTCGTCGTCGAGCGTGTCGAAATCGACGGTGACGGCATACGGCGTGCCGATCTCATCCTGGCGGCGATACCGGCGTCCGATGGACTGTGTGATGTCGACCTCGATCATCCAACGGCTCCGAAGGAGATCGGCAACCCGATCCGTCGCCGAGATGAGATCCTCCTTCTTCGAGAGGGGCAGCACCGCGACCTTCACGGGCGACAGCCGAGGATCCAGCTTGAGGACCGTGCGCTGCTCGCCGCGCACCTCTTCTTCCTCGTAGGCGTCGATCAGGAAGGCGAACGTCGTGCGCGTTGCACCGGCGGCCGGCTCGATGACATACGGCGTGAAGCGCTCGTTCGTGGCGGGGTCGAAGTAGGTCAGGTCTTCGCCCGAGTACTCGGCGTGCGCCTTCAGGTCGAAATCGGTCCGGTTGGCGATCCCTTCGAGTTCATCCCATCCCCACGGGAAGAGGTAGTCGACGTCGTAGGTCCCGGAGGAGTAGTGCGAGAGTTCGTCCTGCTCGTGCTCGCGGAACTGGAGGTTCGCCTCGGTCATCCCCAGATCGATGTACCAGTTGCGGCGCTCGTCGACCCAGTAGCGGAACCACTCGTCGGCCTCGTCCGGATGACAGAAGAACTCCATCTCCATCTGTTCGAACTCGCGCGTGCGGAAGACGAACTGCCCCGGGGTGATCTCGTTTCGGAACGACTTGCCGACCTGAGCGATGCCGAACGGCAGCCGCTTGCGAGCCGTGCGCCGGACGTTCTCGAAGTTGATGAAAATGCCCTGGGCGGTCTCTGGTCGCAGATAGACCGAATTGTCGTCGCTCTCGATCGGACCCATGTGGGTCCGGAACATGAGGTTGAACTCGCGGGGTTCCGTGAACGAGTCTTTGGTGCCGCACGACGGGCACTGGTCCGGATCCTCGAGCTTGTCGAGACGGAAGCGGTTGTGGCACTCGCGGCACTCGACGAGCGGATCTGAGAACGAAGCCAGGTGTCCTGAGGCGACCCACACCTTCGGCGACTGGATCACGGCGCTGTCGATGCCCACGATGTCGTCTCGCATCTGCACCATCGACCGCCACCACTGATCCTTCACGTTGCGCAGCAGTTGGGCGCCGAGCGGCCCGTAGTCGTAGGCCGATCGGATGCCTCCGTAGATCTCGGAGGATTGGAAAACGAAACCTCGCTTTTTGGCGAGGTTGACGATGGTGTCGAAGTCGGCGGGCATAAGTCACTCTCATTGAGGGGGTGCAGATGGATGGTAATGGGGTTGGAGATCGAGCTACGAGCTGGGCCTCGGGCCATCATCCCCGGATGCGGCGTCGATTGCCGTGCCGAACCTGCGGTCGCGGTGTTGGTACTCGGCGATGCAACGCGCCAGTTCTCCTTGGTCGAAGTCGGGCCAGAGGACGGGCGTGAACACGAACTCGGCGTAGGCCGCCTCCCACAGGAGGTAGTTCGAAATTCGCTGCTCCCCCGACGTCCGGATCAGCAGATCCGGATCGGGCATATCCGGCCGATAGAGCCGTGCGGCGATCGCAGCTTCGTCGACGTCGGCGGGGTCGAGGGTGCCGGCTGCGACCGCCTCGGCGATCTGGCGAGCAGCGTACGCAATCTCCGTCCGGCCGCCGTAGTTGAAGGCGTAGACCATGTTGAGCTTCGTGTTGTGCTTCGTCTGCTCTTGGGCGATCCGCATCCGGTCGAGGACCGGCGGGGGGATGCGCGGGTCGTCGTGGTCGCCGATGAAGATGACCCGAACTCCGAGTTCGTCGAGTTCGTCACGTCTCCGCTCGAGCAGATCGACGTTGAATTCCATGAGAAACGCCACTTCGTTGGCGTCGCGGTTCCAGTTCTCGGTCGAGAACGTGTAGACCGTGAGCCACTCGATGCCGAGGTCGAGGGCACCGTGGACGACGTCGAAGAGAGCCGGTTCGCCCTGCGCGTGGCCGGCAGTTCGCGGAAGACCGCGTGCGTTCGCCCACCGGCCGTTGCCATCGAGGATGATGGCAACGTGTCGTGGGATCCGGCTCCGATCGACCTGCAGCTCAGTCTCAGACATCGAGCAGCTCCATGGAGTCGAGCCGGCGTTCGAGGTGATACTCGAGGAACCGTCGCGTGATACCACGTGCCTCTCCCGACATTGACGGGTCGGCATCCGGCATCGCGGCCAGGTCGGCCGCCGCAGCGTCGGCGAGATAGTCGGTCACCCCGGCTCGCAGCGCGTACGCCCCGGGCGTTCGGCAACGGTCGCACAGGGCGCCTCCCGCTGCGAAGCTGAAGCGCGTGAGCCCCTCCCTGGCACCGCACCCGGCGCAGTGTTTCAGGGCGGGGGCAACGCCGACGATCGCAGCCGCCTTCAGGAGATAGGATGTCAGGAGATCGGGGTGCGGCGTGTCGCCGTCGAGTGCGCGGAGGCCGCGCTGAAGAAGAAGGAACAGACGCTGCGACGGCTCGTCCTCCTGGGCCACCACATCGGCAACCTCGATCATTGTTCCCGCGGTGACGACCCGGTCGAGATGCTGGCGGAGCGTCGGAAAAGCCTCGATGATCGAGACCTGGGTGATCATGTCGAGGTTCTTGCCCTCGTAGAGCACGAGGTCGACGTGAACGCAGCTCTCGAGGCGACCCCCGAAACGGCTCTTCGTCTTGCGGACACCCTTTGCGACGGCCCGAAGCTTTCCGCGATTGGGACTGATCAGGACGACAACCTTGTCGGCTTCGCCGAACGAATACGACCGGAGCACGATCCCCGTGTCGTTGTAGAGCACCATGCGATTGAGGGTACCGGTGGAGGTCGGTGTAGCCGGGCACCGTCGCGTGCCCCAAACCCGATCAGCCGGTCCCCGTGGTCACACGGGTGCTCACAGGCAGCAGCACCATGGCGGCGATCATTCCACTTCGTGCCGGCAACCCAGATGACCGGGTATGGGACGAACGCGTGGATGTCCGGATCCCGCTCCGCCTGCCCCCAGACACGGAACACGCCGACGCTGCCCTTGCGGTCTACGCGTCGGCCAAGGTCTTGAGCATCTGGTGAATCGTCTGATGCTGGGTAAACCCCAGCTGGTTGTTGATCTCACGGATCGCCGTGTTGGTGGAATCGTTCCAGGTGCGGATCGTGGCGATGCCGGAGGCTCTGGCGTTCCGAAGGCTCGCCTCCTTCAGCGCTCGCGCAATGCCGCGACCTCGATGGGACCGAAGAACGCCGGTCAGTTCCTGAGACCATCTGGTGGGTTTGCCGGTGACCCGGCGCACCTCCGTGAACCCAACCCACTCGTCCCCGTCAATTGCCACGAGGAACGCCTCCGGCATGGCGGTAGCAGCGTCGACCGAACGTGCCCGAAAGACATCACGCGGCGTCGGCACCTCGGCAATCGGGAAGGGCGTGTCAGCCTCAACCGCGATGAACAGTCGGTAGAGCCGCTCAAGCCAGTCCGCTCGTGCAGTTCGGAGTTCCGCCAGGCAAACCACGGCGATGCCGGGCACGTTCGAGCCAGTGCTGGATACCACCCGACGAGGATCGACGTCCAACTCGATCGAGCGCCCAATCTCGCGATAGCCAAGCGCGTGAGCGAAGCCGACACCCGACGGTTCGCCTCCTCGGACGAACGCGAGGAGTCGTCGACCGCCATGAACGTCCGCCGCATCCTCGATCAATCTGTGGAGGGACCGGCCAACACCGAACCGACGGCAATCCGGGAGCACGCTGATCCGGACTATGACCACGTCCCGGTCGACGGCCGTCGGTAGGTGCCTGAACGAAGCGTGGCCGATTGGCTTGCCGTCGACGGTGGCCAGTCGATGCTCCGCCATCCATCCACCGGCATGCAGCACACGATCCGTGGCGGCCATGTCCTGCCACGCTGGAGATTCATCGTGGCGACAACGCGCTTCGACGCGGGTGGCCGCCCGATACGCCGCCTCGTCGGCCATCCACTCAGGAAACTCCACCTGCACGCGGGCAGCGTACCTCCGAACCGCTTCGCTCCATTCCCCCGAGCGCGACCACACACGCGCCGTACGCCGTTGCAGACGACGAATTCCTGTGACATCCGGCACTGCGACCGGTCACGTCCTGGACAGAGATCGGCTTCATGTCGCGAAGCACAATCATGTTCGGCGTCGGCCTCGCCATGGCAGTGGGCGCCGCTGCCGGGATACTGTGGAGCTCCATCGATACGACGCCATTCATGGTCGTTGGGATCATCGGAGTGGTGTTCGTCGCAGTCGGTGCACGAGACCGCCGAACCCACGAGCCACTCCGAGCGAGCACCATGCACCTCCATGTCGACGGCACGCGCATCCACTGCCGGATCCGCGCCCTCCCCCACGCCGAAGAGGAACCGGAGGATATCTCCTAGAACCCCATCCGGTCGAGGGTGGACTCCCTGCGCTGCCAGTCCTTCTCGACCTTGACGCGCAGTTCGAGGAACACCGGCACGCCGAAGATCTTCTCCAGTTCCTTGCGGGTCTCGGCGCCGACGGTCTTGATGAGTTCGCCGCCCTTGCCGATCACCATGCCCTTCTGGGACTGACGCTCGACATAGACCGATGCGGGGACATAGAGCACCCCGTTGTCACGCTCCTCCATGTCGCCGACGACGACGGCAAGCGAGTGCGGCAACTCCTCACGCAGGCGAGCGAGGTACTTCTCCCGCACGAGTTCGGCAGCGAGGAGTTGGTCCGGCTGATCGCTGTGCATATCGGGGGGGAAGAAGAACGGACTCTCGGGCATCAGCGGTTCGAGTTCGCCGCGAAGCGCCTCGATACCGTCACCCTTGAGAGCGGAGATGGGAACGAAGGCGTTGAAGTCCCACTCCGCTGCCTTCGTGAGTTGCGTGAGGATCTCCGGCTGCGACGCCCGGTCGACCTTGTTCACCGCGACGACAACCGGCGCCCCCGACGACGCGAGGCGTTCGGCGATCAGACGGTCGCCCGGCCCGATGGGCTGTTCAGCATCGATCACGAAGAGAGCAGCGTCGGCATCAGCGATGGATCCGTAGACGAGCGCGTTGAGCCGTTCACCGAGGACGTTCTTGGGCTTGTGCAGCCCAGGAGTGTCGACCAGCACCAACTGGGTCTCCCCGAGTGTCGCGACACCGCGGATTGCGTTCCTGGTCGTCTGCGGCCTCGGGGAGGTAATCGCCACCTTCTCCCCGACCAGCGAGTTCACCAGCGTCGATTTGCCCACATTCGGACGGCCGACGACCGAGACGAAGCCTGCGTTGGTCATCGGCGGGCCACGCGGACTCGGGCGACCCGACGTCCATGGACTTCCTCCGCGACCAGCGTGACGTCGTGGTAGTCGAAGGATTCCCCGATGTCCGGCACTCGTCCCGCGAGGCCGAGGACGAGGCCGCCGACCGTGTCCCACTCCTCCTCGGGGAACTCGATGTCGAGTGTGTTGCCGAGGTCATCGACATCAAGCCGCGCATCGACGAGGAATCCACCCGATTCAAGGGGCACGACCATGGGTTCTTCATCGTCGTACTCGTCGACGATCTCCCCCACGATCTCTTCGATCAGGTCTTCGATCGTCACGACTCCGGCCGTGCCGCCGAACTCGTCCACCACGATGGCGAGGTGCTTCTGCTTGGCCTGCATTTCTCGCAGCAGTTCAGAGATCGCTTTCGTCTCCGGGACGAAATACGCCTCATGCGCAAGCTCTCTCGCCGGGCGCGGAGGCGACGCCTGATCGTAGAGCGTCAGGAGATCTCTGGCGTAGAGCAGGCCGACGATGTCGTCAACGTTCTCACCCGTCAATGGGATCCTCGATCGCCCAGCCTCGAGGACGAGATCGACCGCGTCGTCGGTCGATGCGAGAGCGGGCAGCGTCACCATGTCGGTGCGGGGAACCATCACCTCGCGGACGATCGTGTCACCGAATTCGATGATCGACGAGATGAGTTGGCGCTCCTCCCGGTCCTCCGCGTCCTCCTGCTCGTCCTCGTCGTCGTCTTCGTCAGACACGAGGTCGTTCGCGGCATCTCCAACCCGGACGGCGATCGCGAGGAGCCGCGAAAACCGGTAGGCAAACGAGCGGGATCGAGATCGTCCGATGGTCCGTGGGATGAGGTCTGACAGCAGAACGATGAGCACCGTCATGGCCGCATACGCAATGGCAAGCTGCCATCCCGAGAGCAGACGCGAGAGAGCCCAGGAAGCCGGGATGACGGCGAGAATCAGAAGCGTGGTGACGACGGTCCCGAGGGCAGGCTGAATGCGGAGGCGATCCTCGAGCAGATCGGCGACGACGGCGGCTCTGGCGTTGCCTTCCCCCGCGTCGCGGAGAGCGTCGGCTCGTGGGGTTCTCACCAACGTGGCACCCGACGCACGCACCAGCGCGGTCAGGAAGAGGACGATTGCCGAAAAGGCGAACGCTACGGCGGTCACGGCCGCACTCTACCGATCCGTGCGAGGAGATCGCTTTCGCGACGCTCCATCCGGACGGCTTCGTCCTCAACCTCATGATCCCATCCCAGAAGATGAAGCAGTCCGTGGACGACCATCAGCGCGAGTTCGTCCGCGAATTCCACACCCTGGCGTTCCGCGTTCCTCCGGACGACGGATGGGGCGATGAAGATATCACCGAGTTCGATCGGCGGTCCGCCGATGGCCCGCTGCGGCGGCGATCCCGGGGTTGCCGACTCGATGGGAAACGAAAGCACGTCTGTGGGGCCTTCTCTGCCCATGTGCGCTTCGTTGAGTTCGGCCATCTGCTGTTCGTCGATCAGCACGAGTGCAACACCGGTCTCATCGTCAAGACCTTCGTCAGCGAGCACAAGCTCAGCGAACCTCAAGAGTTCGTTGGAGACGATCGGTTCGTCCTGCTCATCGGCGAAGAGGACGTTCACCCATCCTCCTCGTCGGATGGCTCGACGGAAGGTCCGGACGCATCGGCGGCCGGTTCAACGGCGGCGAAGCTCCGTGCCGATGTCGGGAGTGCGGCCGTGGATCCGCCCTCGGCGACCTTCGGGCCCGGAAAGCCGGGATACGGCACACGGGCGTGGTAGTAGCCCATCAGTGCAAGCACGAGCTCGCCCTTGATCTTGGTGAGATCCCCGAACGTCAGTTGCGAGTGGTCGAGTTGGCCGTCGTCGACCTTCTCTGAGACGACTGACTCGACGACGTTCTTGAGACCGTCCGCAGTCGGGTCCTCCGTGCGGGCGTAGGCCCTGGCTGCAGCCTCAGTCGCATCGGAGATCATCACAATCGCGACTTCCTTCTGCACCGGCTTCACGCCGTGGTGGCGGAAGAGATCGGGGTCGACGTCCGGATCGGCTTCGAGCGCCTGGTGGTAGAAGTAGCGCATGAGGCTCGTGCCGTGGTGCATGCGGATCCCGTCGGTCACGTCACCGGGGAGTCGATACCGCTTCGCCAGCTTGAGCCCCTCGGTGACGTGTGAACGAATGATCTGCGCCGACTCCTCCGGCGGGAGGTTGTTGTGCGGATTCGACACGCCGAACTGGTTCTCGACGAAGTACTGCGGAAGCGTCACCTTACCGAGGTCGTGATACCACGCAGCGGCCTGGGCCAGCAGCGGATCAGCGTCGATCGCACGGGCGGCGCGGCCTGCGAGGGCGCCCACGAGCATCGAGTGGTTGAACGTGCCGGGAGCCTGTTCCTCGATGAGGCGCAGCGCCGGATGGTTGCGGTCGAGCAGATCGAGCAACCCGAGCGAGGTCGTAATTCCGAACGCCGTCTCGAAGAACGAGACCAGACCGAGCGAGATCAGCCCGGCGATGAGGGCTCCGACGAACGCCCACACAGCGGACATGGCGATGCTGCCGTCTCCGAAGACCCACTCCACGGTCGCAGCAACCGGGGCGACCGTAAGGGCTGAGAGCAGCACGGCCACGCGGAGTTGGCGACGGGACGAGACCCGGGAAACGAACGCCACCGGCACCACCGTGGCGATCCCCGCGTAGACGGTGTAGGCGAGATCTCCGGTCGATGCCGCGGTGAACCCGGCCATTGGGATGGCCAGCACCACTGCGGTACGCGGATCGAAGAGGATGGCCGCAAGGAAGCCGATCGCGACCGCGGGGAGGAGATACCCGAGCGCCCGACTGTCGGTCGCGATCAGTTCCGGAAGGCGAGACATGAGGGCCGACATGACCAGCAGGATTGCAAGGACGGCCATGTGGCGCGGTTGCGTCCACTGTGCAGGGGCGATCCGCCACAAGAAGAACGCAGCGAGCAGGACGGCGAGCACACCGAGCAACGAGATAGCGACCCGTGACGTTCCGCCGGTCACCTCGGGCTGGTAGAGCCCGAGTTCCTGGATGGCCTGGAACTCGATACTCGTGATCAGCTCACCCTGCTTCACGATTGTGTCGCCGTTCCGATAGGTGATCGTCACCGGTTGGACCGCGGCCGCTGCTTCATTCTTGGCCGCGTCGGTCGCAGCGTCATCGACGCGGAGGTTCGCCTGGAGGCTGTTCCCGACGAGTTGTGCGATGCCTTCGCGAGCGGTGGACTGGTCCTCGATCGGCAGACCGAACACGATGAGCGGCGGGCGGGTCACCGGGTTCAAATAGAGGTCTTTGCGTTCGGTCAGGTCCGTCGGCTTGATACCGGCCTGTAGTTCGTCGTTGACAGTCTCGAGGCTCTTCTCCTCAATGGCAGGGAAGTCGGAATCCTCGCCGGCCGCTACGCGATCGAGATCGTTGTTGTAGAGCTCGACGAACGACGGAATCGCCCGGGTCAGGGTCGGGTGGGCGAGGCTCAGCAACTCGACCTGATCATCGATCGAGCGCCGTGGCAGCGTCGTCGTTGTGGTCGTTGGAGGTTCGGTGGTCGTGGTCGTGGTCGAACTCGTCGTCTCTCCCGGCTCGGTTGAGCTCGTCGTCTGCTCCACTGTGGTGCTGGTCGTCGACGATTCCTCAGGGGGGATCAGCGACTCGTCGATCGCGACGTCCTTGAGATCGACGAAGAACGAGTTGACTTCGCGGATCACAGTGAGGGTCGCGTCGTTGTCCTTCGTATAGACGGTCTCGACGGATCGCCGTGCGATCTCACGCTGGGCCTCAGTCGCTTCTGGATCCTCGATCGGATCCGTCGATCGGTTGGCAATGAACGTCTCCGGTGCCGGCTCGCCGATCGCGAGCTCCACCGGCACGGTTCCCCCGGTGTCCCTCCCGGCGGCAAGGATGACCGACACGAGCATCACGGTGATGAACAGGATGCCGGTGTTGATCAGCGCAGAGCGGTTGACCTTCACGATCCGTTCTCCTCGAACCGCCGGTAGGCCTCAACGATCGCCGCGACGATGCGGTGACGAACGACATCCTGCGCGGTCAACTCTTCGAAGGCAATGCCCTCGATCCCGGCAAGGACGCCGGCAACAACCTTCAGCCCGGATCCCCGTCCGTCCGAGAGATCGACCTGGGTGATGTCTCCCGTCACGACCATCTTCGAATTGAAGCCGAGTCGCGTCAGAAACATCTTCATTTGCTCAGGTGTCGTGTTCTGCGCTTCATCGAGTACGACGAACGCATCGTTCAGCGTGCGGCCCCGCATGTAGGCGAGCGGTGCGATCTCGATCGTCCCTCGCTCCATCAACCGGGCGGTCTCTTCCGGCCCGAGCATTTCGTAGAGCGCGTCGTAGAGCGGTCGAAGGTAGGGATCGACCTTGGCGGTGAGATCACCAGGAAGGAATCCAAGGCGCTCCCCCGCTTCGACGGCCGGTCGACTCAGGATGATCCTCTTGACGGCGCCCGAAACAAGCGACTCGATCGCACAGGCCATGGCGAGGTAGGTCTTGCCGGTACCGGCTGGGCCGATCCCGAACACGAGGGTGTTGTCCCTGATCGCGTCCACATAGCGCTTCTGCCCGAAGGTCTTGGGCCGTACGTGGCGTCCCCGACCGACCGCGATGGACTCGGTGAAGACGCCGGAGGGACTGGGAACATCCCGCTTGACCAGGTCGATGACCCGCGAGACGCGGTCGTCGTCGAGTTGTTGGCCTTCCTGAACAACGATCAGCAACTCGCCGAGCACCGTCTCAGCGGCTTCAGCCTCGTTCTTCGGGCCGGTGATGTTGACTTCATTCCCTCGGGCAACGATTCGAGCGAGCGGGAATGCCTGCTCGACCTGCCTCAAGTGCGCGTCTCGTTCGCCGAGCAACTCGACCATGAGGTGGTTGCTCGGAACGCGGACGCGGACGTCGGTGGTGGTAGTCACAGAAGAGAACCCTAGAAGACGGAAATCGTATGCTGGAAAGCGGGACCCATCGGGCAATCGTGAGTATATCGGCGGTATCCGTCAAGCCACCGAGTTCGAACCGTCAGTTCGCCGTCCCGGAGCAGGTCGGGATCAGGGACGAAGCGAGATCCGAACCTCATCGATGCGATCGGCGAACTCGTCACTCTCGCCGATGAGCCGAGAGAGCAATCGAAGATCGTCGCGACGGACCGTGAGGACCTTGCCGTTGAAGTCCTGACGCTCCATCTGGATCGACGACAGGAACCGCTCGATCATGTCTCCCTCGGGACCGTCAAGGGTGCCAAGGCGCTCGAGATCGATCGTGACCGTCTCGCGATCCGGATCGATCACCATGGCGGCCGAGTCTGGTGGGAGGAGCTGGACGACGGGTACGCCGTAGTAGCCGGCGAGGCGGTGAAGGCGAGGAACCGAGAGGCTGCGCTCGCCCCGCTCGTAGGCGCCGAGCACAGCGGCCTTGAATTCGCCTTCGGAGATGCGTTGCACGTCCTGCAGCGAGAACCCTCGCTGGCGACGGATCGACCGGAGGCGCTCTCCCACCTCTTCGTTGTATGACACGATTGAACCCTCCCGCGAATACCCAGAGCGACGCCCCAAACGCTCTGTGTAGGCAGTCTACGCCTCGAGGCGCACACCCCGCAAGGTGCAATCGTGGCGCCGCCGGCTCGCAGTACAGCGCGTCGGAGACCGTCCGGCGCTCTGCCGTCGCATGTCAGGGCGTGCGGGCGAGTCGACCGGGCACGGGGCTGCCGTTGAGCCGCCTAGCGGCGGAACAAGCCACGCTTGCGTTCCGCGGGCTTCTCCTCGCGCAATTCGCCGTAGGTGCGCAACGCATCGGCCTGGTCCTCCGGGAGGTCGGTCGGGATCGCGACGCCGATGTGAACAAGCAGGTCGCCACGTCCGCGACGCCGCAGGCGGGGCATCCCCTTCTTCGCCAATCGATACACCGTCTCGGGTTGGGTGCCGGCCGGGACATCAATGGATTCGGAGCCACCGTCGACCAAGGGAACCTCGACCTCGGTCCCGAATACCGCCTCGCTGATACCGATCTCGATGCGATGGTGGAGGTCGTCGCCAACGCGCTCGAATCGTTCATCCGCCTCGACGTGAATCTCGACATAGAGGTCGCCCGCCGGCGCGCCTCGCTCACCCGATCCGCCCCGACCAGAGAGTCGAAGACGGGTCCCGTCCTCGACACCTGGAGGAATCTCGACCGGGACCGTGCGGTCCACCGTCACAAGGCCATCGCCTTCGCACTCGGTGCAACGATGCTCGATGAGTTGGCCCTTGCCCCGGCACTGGGCACATGGGGCAACGGTCATGATGCGGCCGAGGAAGGACTCTCTGGCCACCTGAACGTTTCCGGCGCCACGACAGGTTGGACACGTGACCGGGTCATGGCCAGGCTCGGAACCGGTTCCGTTGCACCGTTCGCAGATTCCCGGCGCACGAAACTCGATCTCTCGGCTGGCGGGGACCGCGGCCTCCGCGAGCGTCAGCGAGACCGCGGCCGCGACATCAGGGCCACGGCGCGGGCCGGATCGCTGGCCTCCGAAACCACCGCCGAAGAACTGCTGGAGGATGTCGTCGAGACCGCCGAATTGCGAGAACAGGTCTCCGCCGCCGACCGTCTCGCCGTGGTCATAGCGAGCCTTCCGCTGCTGATCGGAGAGGACCTCATACGCCTCGGCTACCTCGCGAAAGCGCTCCTCCGCCGCAGGGTCGTCCGGGTTCGCATCCGGATGGGTCTCACGGGCGAGACGGCGGAATGCGTTCTTGATCTCGTCCGGGGTGGCATCGCGACCGACCCCGAGAGCCTCGTAGTAGTCCTTCATGATTCGGCGCCAAGCCGTTCCTCGAGGTTCTCGCCGATCTCCTCGACCACGCGAATCGAGCGCCGGTAGTCCATCCGCATCGGTCCGAGCACACCGACGCGCCCGGTGCCGCGCGGTCCGAACGGCGTGCTGACCACCGCCAGGTCGAGGCTGTCGTCGATCTCAGCGCCGATCCGCACCGTCGTGCCGTCGGCAGGGTCGCCAAGAATCGCCTGGACGTCACTGTCCCGTTCGAGGAGGTCGAGCATGCTGTGCACGATTGCGAGGTCTGCCCAGAGTCCGGCCAACTGGCTCGTTCCGCCCACGAAGAGTTGCGGAGACGCGGCCTCGGAATCCTGGATCTCCTGATGGACCGGGTCGATGATCCGTCGCACGAGTTCGGGCAAGTCGCTGCTGACGAGGCGTTGGTCCTCGCTGACCTCATTGCGACCGCGACCGGCGTAGACGCCTTCGATGACGCGCTCTGCGGCGTCGAGTTGCTCGTCGGTCGGCTCGAATCCAAGGGTGACGGTGTGCTGACTCACCCGGCCGGTCTCCGCGATCGTCACAACGAGAACCGTGGCGGAACCGAGACGGACGAGGTGGACGGCATGGAGCCGTCCGGAATCGGCTTGCGGGCCGATGACAACGGCCGGAAGTTGGGTGATGTCGGAGACCAGACCGGACGTCTCCTTGAGCAGCTTCGAGACCTCACGGTGCACGTCGGCGAAGAACGACCGGATCCGGTCGTGGGTCGCCGAGCGCAGCCGGGCCGGCGAGCAGTGGTCGACGTAGTAGCGGTAGCCCTGGTGCGTTGGGATTCGCCCGGCTGAGGTATGGGGCTGCGCCACGAACCCGTAGGACTCGAGTCTGGCCAACTCATTGCGGATCGTTGCAGATGATACGTCGAGGGCGCTCCGTTCGAGGATCGCATGCGAGCTCACAGGCTCGCCGGTGCGGATGTACTCCTCGACGAGTGCCTGGAGAACAAGAGCTTTGCGGTCGTCGATCATCGTCGAAAGCTAGCAGTCGTCTGCCGAGACTGACAGCACGGACCGCGCCACGAGATCGGTGAGGAGCGGCTCAAGCACCAGGACGCGTGCTCCGCTCGTTCCGATCACGCCGGCGTCGGCCAGGCGCTTGCCGCCGGCGGAAGCGAGGAACGGTCCACCAATCGCCCCCGATTCGACCCCCGCCGCGAGTCGCAGCCCGACCATGAACCGCTCCCGCTCCGTCTCGAACGCATCGAGTCGCTCACTCCCTGATCGTGGCCGGTCGCCTCCTTCAACGTGCGCCAGGTAGGCGTCGAGGCGACGGATGTTGCGCCCCCGGGTGCCGTTGCGGTGGTCGTGCGCCCCGGTGCCGAAGGCGACATACTCGCCCATCATCCACGTCGAGAGGTTGTAGCGGCAGACGTGGTCGGCGCTGGCCCAGTTCGAGACCTCGTAGCGGACCAGACCGGCGGCGTCGGCCGCTTCCGCCGCGTACTCGAACCGATCTGCCTGCTGGTCGGGATCAGGCGCCGGGGCTCCGGCGAGGACGGCACGGCTGAGTCCCGTGCCGCCTTCCACGGTCAAGGCATAGGCCGAGAGGTGTTCCGGTTCGAGGTCCAGCACACCGTCGATCGACCGACCCCACGAGGCATCGGTCTCCTCCGGCGTGCCGTAAATGAGATCGACGTTGGTCGTCGCAAACCCTGCCGCTCGAGCGGCACGGACCGCATCTCGCGCCTGCTTGGGTGAGTGTGTCCTGCCGAGCGCCGCGAGCACCGCCGGATCGAGCGACTGGATGCCGAACGACACCCGGTTGAACCCGATCGAACGCAGCGTTCGGGCGACGTCGTCGGTCCAGTCCTCCGGGTTCGCCTCGATGCTGATCTCGGCGCCGTCTTCGATCCCGAACCGCGCCTCAAGCGACTCGAGCACCCGATCGAGTTGCGCCGGCAGGAGCCGGGTCGGCGTCCCTCCCCCGACGTTGATGGAACCGAGCCGGAACGGAGTGGTCTCCATCCCGATCTCGGCGACGAGTGCGTCCACGTACCGGTCGGTCTCGCCCCCGCCGGCTTCATCCGCGGCCACCACGGCAAAGTCGCAGTACGGGCACCGCCGTGCGCAGAACGGAACATGCACATACCCCGATCGCCAAGCGGAAGCCGCCTGTGCAACCTCTGCCGAATCGGGCTGGTACCTGGCAGCTGGTGACCGGTAGCTCAGCCCGTCGTCTGGCGACTGGCGACCGGCGACCGGCGACTCCATCAGGTTTCCAGCTTCAACGCCGCGACAAACGCTTCTTGCGGCACCTCGACCTGACCCACCATCTTCATGCGGCGCTTCCCCTCTTTCTGACGTTCGAGGAGTTTCCGCTTCCGGGTGATGTCGCCGCCGTAGCACTTCGCGGTGACGTCCTTGCGCTGGGCCTTGATGGTCTCACGCGAGATGATGCGGGTGCCGATCGCTGCCTGGATCGGGACATCGAAGAGTTGCCGCGGGATCAATTCGCGAAGCCTCCCGACCATCGCCTTCCCATACGGATACGCCTTGTCGCGATGCACGATGGTGGAGAAGGCGTCAACCGGGATCCCATTGAGCAGGATGTTGACCCGCACGAGGTCGGAGGCCTGGTAGTCGTCCGGTTCGTAGTCGAGCGAGGCGTATCCCCTCGTCCGTGTCTTGAGCTGATCGAAGAAGTCGAAGACGATCTCAGCAAGCGGGATTCGGTAGTGAAGCTCCGCTCGCTCCGGAGACAGGTAGGTCATCTCTCCCATCAGGCCGCGACGCTGTTGGACAAGATCCATCACGGTGCCGATGTATTCGGATGGTGTGATGATCATCACTTTGACGAACGGCTCCTCGATCGAGTCGAGCTTGCTGACGTCCGGGAGATCCTGCGGACTTCGGATCCAGACTTGCTCACCTGACGTGAGGTTTGCCCGGTAGGCGACCGATGGCGCGGTGGCGACGAGGTCGAGGTCGTATTCGCGTTCGAGGCGCTCTCGCACGATCTCCATGTGCAGCAGCCCGAGGAAACCGACGCGGAACCCGAACCCGAGCGCCCGGCTCGTCTCCGCCTGGTAGACGAGCGATGAGTCGTTCAGTCGGAGCTTGTCGAGTGCCTCGCGGAGACGCTCGAACTCGTCTCCGTCGGTTGGGAAGAGTCCCGAGAACACCATCGGCTTCGGCTCTTGATAGCCGGGGAGGGCCTGTTCCGTTGGTCTCGCCGTGTGCGTGACGGTGTCACCGACGCGGATCAGATCGATCTCCTTGACGCCGGTGATGAGGTAGCCGACCTCGCCCGTGGCGAGATGATCGACGACCTCGAGAGCCGGCCGGCGAATCCCGAGTTCGTCAGCTTCGACGTCGAGTCCCGTCGCCATGAACTGGACGGCGTCCCGCTTCGAGATGCTTCCGTCGACGATACGGACGGAGCTGACGACGCCGCGGTAGCTGTCGTAGAACGAGTCGAAGACCAGCGCGCGGAGCGGCGCGTCCTCAACGCCATCCGGCGGAGGGAGTCGATCCACGACCGCTTCAAGGAGTTCGTCGATACCCAACCCGGTCTTTGCCGAGACCCGGATGACCTCTTCGGGCGTGCCTCCAAGGACCGCTGCGAGTTCTTCGGCCGCACGGTCCGGATCGGCCGCCGGGAGATCGATCTTGTTGACTACCGGGATGATCTCGAGCCCCTCCTCGATCGCGAGATAGGCGTTCGCCAGGGTCTGCGCCTCCACCCCTTGCGATGCGTCGACGACCAGGAGGGCGCCTTCGCATGCCTCGAGGCTGCGGGAGACTTCGTAGGAGAAGTCGACGTGGCCGGGCGTATCGATGATGTTCAGCTTGTACGCCACGCCGGATACGGCCGTGTAGTCGATCCGCACCGCGTTGGCCTTGATCGTGATACCGCGTTCTCGTTCAAGGTCCATGTCGTCGAGAACCTGCTCGCGCATGTCGCGTTCGGAGATCGCCCCGGTGCGTTCGAGCAGGCGATCGGCCAACGTCGACTTGCCATGGTCGATGTGGGCAATAATGGAGAAGTTGCGGATGCGCGAGAGCGCGGTCATATGATCGATCCGGGAGCGGGGTATCTCAGTGTACCGTTGAGCCGCTCTCCTGTTATCGTTACGTTTCGTTCCCACCACCTCACGAGGTTCGTCCAGCATGGCCAACATCAAGTCCCAGAAGAAGCGCAACCGCCAAACCATCACGCGGTACGCACACAACAAGGCCTTGCGCTCCGAGTTGAAGACGCGCGAAAAAGCCGTCCTCGATGCCGTTGAAGCCGGCGACTCGGCCAAGGCAGAAGAGATGCTGCGCGAGGCGCAGCAGCGCATCGACATGGCGGCGTCCAAGGGTGTCCTCCACGCGAACACGGCGGCGCGTCGCAAGTCGCGCCTCACGCGGCGGGTTCGCTCGACCGTCGCCTGAACCCGTGACCGAACCGTCGACCTGGCTCACGCCGGCCGCATACGAGAAGCTCCAGGCTGAGCTCGAAGAGCTCTCCACCGTTGGACGCATCGAGATCACCGCGCGCATCGCGGAAGCACGCGAGCACGGTGACCTCAAAGAGAACGCCGAGTACGACGCGGCGAAGAACGAGCAGGGCATGATGGAAGCCCGCATTCGCAAGCTCACCCAACTCCTCGAGACCTCAGAGGTCCGCGAGGTCGAGAACTCGGGTTTGGTCGAGATCGGGACCATCGTGACCGTCATCGACGATGACGGGGATGAGTACGAGTTCTTCGTCGCACCGTCCGAGAACAAGGTCGCCGGCATTCTGCTCGCCTCGCCCCAGAGTCCACTCGGCGACGCCCTCCTCGGCTCAGCCCCGGGAGATGAGGTCAGCTATGAGGCCCCTGGCGGAACGTTCACCTACCGCATCGCCGCCGTGCGGATCTACGAAGGCTGACCCCCTCCGCCTGGTCCCGACTGGCGACCTGCGACTCCGTCAGCCCAACCACCGGCACATCGCGACCGTCAACCGCTCCAAGGTGACTCGATGCGTGGGCTCGGGTGCGCTCTTGATCTGAATATCGGCTCTCGCCAGTGCGTCGAGCGACCGCCGCAACGACTCGGCCCGCGTGGACGATCGCCGATCCCACACCTTCTTGACCGGGAATGAGTTCGGCGCAGACCCGACCCACCCTGCGTAGGTTTCGCGGTCGGGAGCGATCGCTGCGAGGGATCGGCGCCTCACCTCTCCCTCGAGATACGACAGGACCACGAGCGGGTGACCATGCTCAAGGAAATCGGCCAGACGGCGCAGCGCCTCACCCTCGTTCCCCGAGGTGATGGCGTCTGACAGAAGCCACATCGGTTCGTCCGGTCGGTTCGAATAGCGCCCCAGGACATCGGCTTCGGTGATCGTCGAGCCGTCGGCGCCGAGTTGGTCGAGCGCCTGACCGAGCGCAGCGATATCCGAGCCGAAGCGACGGAGCAGCACCGCGGCGGCGGCTGGTTCGACCTTCAGCTTGCGGGCCGATGCGGCTTCCGAGAGCCAGCGCGAAGCATCCCGCTCCCGGAACTTCTTGACGCTCTCGGTCTCGCCCTTCTTGCGGAGCGTCGCCGCGAGCGGAGCCGGGATGGCTCCTGCGGCGGCGAACACGGCCGTGACTGCGTTCGGATCGGCGGCGTCGACGAGTTCGGCGATCACCGTCGCCTCGGCCTTCAGCAGGTTCTGAGCGTCGACGACGAAGACGCCGTCCGCGTCGCCGAACAACGACCCGCTCTGAAGGGCGGGGACGATCGCCTGAACCGACTCGCGGAGTTGTCCCTCAGAGGATTCGCCCGCCCCTCGATCCGGAACGTCGATGCGCTGGTGATCCGCGATGCCTGCCCGGTCGAAAACGCGGTTCGCTTTCTCGAATATGACTTCGCGTTCGCCCGGCCCGGAGTCGCGCGGACCACTGATGACGGTGAAACCCATGGCGCGAGTCTCCGCGCTCCGACGCCGCTGCGCAAGTCGGCTGCCGTCAACCCTCGAAGGGCACCCAGACGGTTGGTTCCTCCACGTTACGTTCGATGTCCACAAACTGGTTGGCGTCGACCTTCATCCAGGGTCCGACGGTTCCGTCCGGCCACTCGACGCGCACCTCCGCCTCTTCGGACGGCCCGAGGCCGAAATGGACCCAGCCGGTCTGGTCACCGGCGTGGCCTCCCCCGATCGTGGCCTCGGTCTGAACAGTGAGATCGCCGACCTTCACCTCGACCCATGATCCGATGGCATCGGGGTTCACCCCCGGCTGCTCGAGTTGGATCGCAATCCAGTTCCCCATCGGGACCGCGCTCGCTGCGTCACCCGATCCGACGTTGCGGAGGAGGTTCACATTGGCGACCCGGTTGACCTCGATCAGATCCAGGAGACCATCGAGGTTGAGGTCGACGAGCGCTGCACCGCGGCTGCGGTTGAAGTGAACGATGCCGGCGTCGACCGCCCCCTCGACGAACGTCCCGTCCGGTTGGCCGAGGAGCAGGTTGTTGGGATCCTGCGCTGCATACTCGGGCATCGCGTCGACATTGCCCTTGGAGACGAAGAGGTCCGTGAAGCCGTCGTTGTTGACGTCCTGGAACTCGGGATGCCAACCGGTCGAGGGCAGCACATCGCCGCCGGTGTACGGCCGGTGGGCGGTCAGGCCCCTCCGAATCGCGATGTCGCTGTAGATCGGCTGCTCCGGCCCTTCGCTGAGTTCCTGGAACTTGTTGTCACCCTGGCTGGTCAAGTACACCTCGGGGTAGCCGTCGCCGGTCACGTCGTGACTGGCAATCCCCATCCCCCAGATCTGGAGCTTCTTCCAGCCGTCCTCCCTCGTATACAGACGCGGAGGCTGGCCCTCCTCCATGCGCCACAACTGTTCTTCCCCGTCGCTGTAGTAGTGCTTGTCGTTGGCGACGCGGAGATCCCGCCGGCCGGAACGGTCCCAGTCGCTGAAGAGGAGCGAGAGCGTGCACCAGCCTGGACTGAGGAGGATCGGTTCGCCGTAGGTCAAACCGGTCGGTCGGAACAGCCGGTTGTCGGAGCAGTCGCCGTTCTGTCGGCCGTCCTCATCCAGTTCGACGTACATGCCGATCGCCAGGGTCGGGAGTGCGTTCTCTCCCTCCCAGGTGGCGCTGAAGCCGGCGGTCCACTCGTCTCCGCCGTCGAAATCCAGAGCCTCGTTCGCTCGCTCGAACCGACACTCGCCAAGCCCCCGGAACAGTACGTTCTCTCCGAATCTGAGGACAGCGAGATCGGTATGGCCATCGGAGTCGATGTCGACGGGGTAGGCACCGGTGACACCATCGAGGTCGATCCCGGAGTCGAGCACCTCGCTGAACTGCAGCGAACCGGCGATCGGGCTGTCGTTGCGGTAGAGACCGGCCGGGTTCACCCCACCGGCGAAATAGAGGTCCGGCTTGCGGTCGTCATCGCAGTCGAAGGCGGCCACACCGCCACCGACAAAGAACGTCCAGTCGCCGTCGTATGCATGGTCGACTCCGGCGGCCTCAGCCTCTTCGACGTAGCGCGGCGCCCCCATGGCCTCGTTCGGTGTGGTCGGTCCACCCGAGGTCAACACCACGAACGCACCGACACCGACCGCCACAAGGACGATGGCAACGATGACTCCAATCCATGCCGTCCTGTTCATCCGCTCGCTCCCCCGTAGTACGTCTGGGCGAGTTTCCAAGCGGCCGTTCCGACCTCGGCGCCGATGATGCGGCCGGCGAAGTCGTCGGCACGAACGTGGATCCCGCCGTACAGGCGCGACACGCCAGCCTGATCGGATGCGTCCTGGTAGGTGGCCCACTGGAGGGTGATGCCGTTGTCGGTGCCAGCCTCGAACTCGAGCGCGTCTGCCGCAATCGCCCACTCGCCGAGTCCGCCGGGGAAGAACTCGGTCCCCGTGATGCCGGTCAGGACCTCCGCCGACGCCCGGCTGAACGTGCTGTGTCCCGAGACGTAGCCGGAGAACGACGGCGTGACGAACGTCGGTGCCTGGTAAGGAACCCAGTCGATCGCGAGAATCCACTCGACCCCGCCAATCTCAGTCTCCAGGTCCGGCGGATTCCCTGCATAGGACAACGCCGCGATCTCGCCTTCGTGGCCCACGAGACCCGAGTGGCGCTCACCGGCCTCAGCCGTCTCTGCGGTGATCACCTCAACGAGGCCGTCAACGAGTGGCAGACCGTCCGCGTGATATGACGGTCCGTCCGGATCGCTCGACTGGCCGTTGCCACCCATCCATCGGATCATCGAGATCGGGCGGATGTAGTCGAAGTGGCCCTTCGTCCCCCACGCAGCGATCGCCGCATCGTGGTTCGCGCCATTCAGCGCCAGGTACAGCTTCACGTCCCACTCGAGGGCATCGACCGGATCGCCGATGCCGCCAATGCGCAAATCGTCACCGAGTTCCTCCGTGACGGCGTTTGCCATCGTGTTCCAGTGGCCGGGTGGCGTCTCCGAGTCCGGTCCGTCGGCCCAGAACTCGGCGACCGTTCGACCGAAGTCGCCCTGGTTGACGACGTTCGGCTCGTAGGGGCCCCCCGTCACGGGGTTGAGGCTGTACCCGTTGCCGTCGTTCGTACCGAGGGGGTTCGCGCCGAGCGTCGCAGGTGACACATCGACCTGGACACCAAACGTGGGGTCGAGCACGCTGCTGTAGGCGACGACCTCGACTGCCGCGTCCTTGTACTCCTGATCGGTCTCCGGGTCGTGAACGTAGGGCGGGTCACCGGGATCGATCGGAACGCCGGACTCGCCCACGGGCGGGAGCGCGAACCCCACGACGTGGCCCCAGTGCGGATCGATCGACTCCTGGACACCGTTCTCGAGTTCGATCCCGTTCTGCGAGATCATGCGCTCGATCTGGAGCGGCTGCCACCGGTTGGGGTCGATCAGCGTCGTCCCCGAGGCGTTGACGGTCAGCGGCGGATTCACCGGATCGAATCCCGGAGAGGCATACCCCTCGGCTTCGTTCGAGCCGTCGACCATCCCGGCTTCAAGGATCACATCGGCGATCCGGTTGCCGAGCGCTGCCGGCGTGTCACCCTCGGTCGTGGTGACGTCGATCGAATAGCACAGGTTGCCCATCAGTCGGTCGAACTCGGGGATCGTCTCGGTGGCGCCGATCGAGTCGAGATACCGGGCTTCGAGCACGCGGAACGCGGCGTAGCTGATCGCCTCTTCACGAGCGGCGTCGACGTCCGCCGCGCTCCGGTCCTCGTCGACGAAGACGCCGTTGGCGGCCGGGTCGTACGCCGCCCAGGCATCCCACATCGCGGCCGAGGTGTGGTAGAGGTTCCTGGCGTGGACGGTGGGCGCCGGAAGATCGCGTCTGATCGCATCGAGGAGCACCTCGTTCCACCGTCGCGCCACGGACCAATCGGGGTGTTCGGCAATCGGAGGGCAGTCGGGCTCACCGGAACCACCGATAGAACAGGCGCCGACGATGAGGCTCACCGCCATCGCCACCGCGATCAATTGCACCAGACGGTTCGGTCGGCTGTCCGACATCGATTGCCCGCCTCCTGAGTTCGCCGCAACGGTCCGCAGATCTGCGCGAAGGGTAGCCCCCGGTGCCACCTCGCGAACGCGCTCGACCCTCGATACGGCACCCGGCACCAGGGGCCCGCATCGGCCCGCCGGAACCCGATCGGCGCTCCCTTCGGAATAGTCTCCAACGCCAGTAGTTCGCGGTGATGCGGGTATATAGTTTGTAGTAAGTGGCCGCAGCTGCGGTCGCAACCATTACATGGAGGACAAATGAAGCGAAGCATCAAGCTTCTCGTCTTGCTCGCCGTGTTCGCAATGATCGTTGCTGCCTGCAGCAGCGATAGCGATGACACGACGACGACCGCCGCAGCCGGCGGGGACGAGACAACGACGACCGAGGCCATGAGCGATGAGCTCATCGTCGGCGTGTCGTGGAACAACTACAACGAAGAGCGTTGGGCGAAGTGGGATGAGCCGGACATCAAGGCAGCTCTTGAAGCCGCCGGTGCCACGTACATCTCCGCCGATGCCGGCTCCTCGGTCGAGCAGCAGATCACGGACGTTGAGAACCTGATTTCTCAGGGCGCTCAGGCACTGATCATCCTCGCTCAGGACGGCACGGCCATCAAGCCCGCCGTACAGAGTGCGATTGACCAGGGCATACCGGTCATCGCATACGACCGTCTCATCGAAGACCCGAACGCGTTCTATATCACGTTCGACAACGTTGAGGTTGGCCGCATGCAGGCTCGTGCGATCCTTGAAGCCGTTCCGGCTGGGAACTACGTCATGATCAAGGGCAACGCTGCCGACGCCAATGCAGACTTCCTGCGTGGTGGTCAGCAAGAGGTCCTGCAGGACGCCATCGACGCCGGTGACGTTGTCATCGTCGGCGAGTCCTACACGGACAACTGGGCCCCTGAGGTTGCACAGACCAACATGGAGCAGTTCCTGACCGAACTCGACAACGATGTCCAGGCTGTCGTCGCCTCGAACGACGGCACGGCTGGCGGCGTTGTTGCCGCACTGGCGGCACAGGGCCTCGACGGTGTTGTTCCCGTCTCGGGTCAGGACGGCGACGGCGCCGCTCTGAACCGCGTCGCACTCGGCTCGCAGACCGTGTCGGTGTGGAAGGACGCCCGGATCCTCGGCAAGACCGCTGGTGAAGTTGCAGCACTGCTCGCAGCCGGCACCGCGATGGAAGATGTTCCGTCGATGGTCAAGTTCACGACGCCGGAAGGGAACGAGATGTTCTCGATCCTCCTGTCGCCGCAGCCGATCACCCAGGACAACCTCGATCTCGTCGTCACCGCTGGCTGGATCAGCGTCGACGACCTGTGCAAGGACGTCGAAGCTGGCAGCGTGGCGGTCTGCCCCTAGGCAGCACCGACTGACAATCTGTCAATCGAAGAGAAGGGCGCTCGCTCCGGCGGGCGCCCTTCTCGCGTCTGCAACACACAGCCACAACTCCGTCTAAGGTACGGTCCGCTTTGACCGATCAACCCGACACCAGCGCCGCCGACGCGGCAGCGGAGGCCACCGACCCGCCCTCCCGGACGGAGAAGGGTCCGCGCTCGTTCGGGAGCCTCTTCCGGTCCGCCGAGATCGATACGCGACTCCTCGGCATGATCGGCGCCCTGATCGTCATCTGGATCGCCTTCAACATCATGTCGGGCGGCACGTTCCTCACCGCCCGGAACCTTTGGAACCTCACCGTCCAGACGTCGGTCGTCGCAATCATGGCGACGGGGATGGTGCTGGTCATCGTGACCAGAAATATCGACCTCTCCGTCGGCTCCGTGCTTGCCGCGGTCGGCATGGCCATGGCGTTGCTCCAGGCCGAGATCCTGCCCGACATTTTCGGCATCGGTCATCCGATGGTCTGGATCGTCTCGCTCGCTGCCGGCATCGCGATGGGAGCCGCGATTGGCGGCCTCCAGGGCGTGATCATTGCGTATGTGGGTGTGCCGTCGTTCATCGTCACCCTCGGCGGACTCCTTGTCTGGCGCGGCGTGGCGTGGTGGATGGCAAGCGGCCGCACGATTGCTCCGATGGATGCGACCTTCCAGATCTTCGGTGGCGGATCACGAGGGACCATCGGCGGTACATGGACCTGGATCATCGGCATCGCTGCGTGTATCGGCATCGTTGTATTGCTCGTCACACGTCGCCGTCAACGGATCAAGTTCGGATTCCAACCTCGGCCGGTGTGGGCGGAGATCGCCCTCGGGGTGGTCGCCTGCGGCGTCGTGATCGGTGCCGTTGCCGTCATCAACAGCTACCCGATGCCGGAACGCCTCGCGATGCAGTACGCGGAGGAGAACGGCATTGCGTGGCCCGAAGGCGGGCTCAGCATCCCGCTCGGTCTCGCCGCTCCGGTGTTGGTCGCCATCGTTGTGACGATCGTGATGCAGTTCGTCGCCACCCGAACCCGCTACGGCCGCTACGTCTACGCGATCGGCGGCAACCCCGAAGCTGCCAACCTCGCCGGTATCAAGTCCCGGTGGACGATCGTGAAGACGTTCATGTTGCTGGGAGTACTCATCTCGATCGCCTCTGCGGTCCAGATCGCTCGCCTCAACGCCGCGACGAGCGGCATGGGTCAACTGGCGGAGCTCTACGTCATCGCCGCCGCCGTCATCGGAGGTACTTCCCTGGCCGGCGGTGTCGGTACGATCCCCGGCGCCGTGCTCGGTGCCCTCGTCATGCAGTCGCTTGTCTCCGGCATGGTCCTCATGGGAGTCGAGGCGCCGCTCCAGGACGTCGTTGTCGGCATCGTGCTGATCGCCGCCGTCGCCCTCGATAGCTTCTATCAGCGGAAGGCGGTGTAGCGACGTGACACAGGAAACCGTTCAACAGACACCCCTCGTTGAGATGAACAACATTCGGGTCGCGTTCGGCGGTGTGCACGCGGTCGATGACGTATCCGTAGATCTCTTCCCCGGAGAGGTGGTTGCCCTCGTCGGCGGCAATGGCGCCGGAAAGACGACGCTCATCAAGACGTTGTCGGGCGCCCACAAAGCGGACTCCGGCCAGATCACGATCGACGGCCAGGATGTCACGATCGACAATCCGCGCGATGCCAAGGCGCTCGGAATCGAGACCATCTACCAGACGCTCGCTCTCGCGGAGAACATCGACGCGGCCGGGAACATGTTTCTCGGCCGTGAACTCCGGTCCCGGTGGGGAACCCTCGACGATGCAGCGATGGAGTCCGAAACGCGCAAGGTGATGACCCGCCTGAACCCGAATTTCCAGAACTTCAAGGTTCCGGTGAGCTCACTCTCGGGTGGTCAGCGTCAATCGATCGCTATCGCGAAGTCGGTCTACTACAACGCCCGCATCATCATCATGGATGAGCCCACCGCCGCTCTCGGACCGGCCGAGACCGCCCAGGTCGGCGAACTGATCAAGCAGTTGAAGGCCGAAGGGATCGGCATCTTCCTCATCAGCCACGATATCCACGACGTGTTCGACCTCGCCGATCGCATCTGTGTGGTTCTCCAAGGCAAGCTCGTCGGCACCGTCAACAAGGACGACGTCACGATGGACGACGTACTCGGCATGATCATCATCGGGAAGCTCCCGAGCGATGTCACCGAGACGGAACGCGAGCAACTCCACGGTTGAACGCCGTCTCGCCGAACCGCCGATGGGCCCTCCCGACTAGTCGGATTCCTTGATGCTCCGCATCGACCACATGAGCGTGCGCATCGAAAGCGGCTGCTGAAGAACGGTAACCACGGCCTGTGCCACGTTATCGGCGGTCATCATGTCGTCGAGACCCGGCATACCCGGTGTGCGGCCCGCCCCCATGGCGAATTCGGTGGCAGTACCACCCGGGGCGATCGTGCTCACGCGAACGCCCGATTCGCGAAGCTCGCGATCGAGTCCGCCTGCGAGGCCCACCTGAGCGAACTTCGTCGCGGCGTAGACGGCCTCGTCGCCGGCTCCGCGGATTCCAGCGACGGATGCAACGATGACGATATCCCCGCTGCCCTGTTCGACGAAACCTGGGACGGCGGCGCGAATTGGCCACACGGTTCCTGCCACGTTCGTGTCCATCATCGTCTTGAGCTTCTCGTCGGTCAGATCCATAATCCCGCCGTAGGCGCCGATCCCGGCGTTCGCGACAAGGGCATCCAGGCCACCGAATCGGGCCTTGGCCTCAGCGATCAGGCGTTGCGAATCGGCCGGTTCGCGCACGTCCATCTCGACGATGGCGGCCTGCTCTCCCAACTCGGCGGCCAATTCCGCAAGACGGTCGACCCGTCGCGCTCCGAGCACGACCGACGCGCCCGCTGCAACGACCGCACGAGCCGTTGCTTCGCCAATCCCCGCACTCGCTCCGGTGATTGCGATCGTCAATCCGCTGATGTCTCTCACGTGGCCGTCCCTTCCTTTGGTCGTTCTCCGTCGCAACTGTGGTGGAGGATACTCCGAGCACACGACCGCCTCAGTCCTCGGGGGTGGCCAGGATCTCGTCGATCACCTTCATGTTGTTGATCGCGTCCGAGATCGGGACTGCAACGGGGGTGTCGTCAACCACTGCTTGGGCGAACACTTCTGCCTGGATCGTGTACTGGTTCGCGACCGGGAAGATCAGGGTCTCGACCGCCGGGTCCTCCGGCGGTGTACCGCCGGACACCACGTGGATCTTCGTCTCTCGGTCGACCGGGATGTTGAAGGGGATGTCCATATCGATCCGGCCGGTTGTGCCGATGATGTTGACGCTCTGGTAGTCCTCGCCTCGTGTCGTGCAGGTGAACGATGCCTGTCGCCCGCCGGGGAACGCGAGAATCGCCGAGGTCAATGTATCGATTCCCATCGTGGGATCCCGACGCACGGTCGCTTTGATGCGCTCTGGTTCGGCATCGAAGAGCATTCGCGAGGCGTTGATGTTGTAGCAGCCGATGTCCATGATCGCTCCGCCGCCGTTCTCGACCCGGTTCCGAATGTTCCGTGGATCATCGTTGTGGAAGCTGAACCAACTCTGGACGGCCTGCACGTCCCCGACGACTCCGCTGCGCACGAGGCGGACGGCCTCGAGCCAGATGGGATGGAGCCGGTACATGAATGCCTCGGCAAGCTTCACCCCGGCTTCCTCGCAGGCAGCCGCCATCTCTTCGGCCTGCGCAGCGTTCATCGCCAGCGGCTTCTCACAGAGAATGTGCTTGCCCGCGGCCGCAGCCTTCATCGTCCACTCGGCGTGCATGTCGTTCGGGAGTGGGATGTACACCGCGTCGACATTCTCGTCTGCAAGTAATTCCTCGTACGAGCCATAGGCCGTCGGTATCCCGAGGCGGGCGGCGGCAGCGGCCGCGCTCTCCTGACGCCGCGAGGCGATCGCAACCACGTCGCAGTTCTCGGCGGCCTGGATGGCCGGTGTGACCTTCTCCATCCCGATATCCGCTGTGCTCAGAATGCCCCATCGGACTTTGGTCATTTCACGCTCCTTCGTTGAACCAGCACCATACGCCTCACAACGCGCCGAGACGAAGGCGAGATGGCTGCCGTTACGGGCCACCGAGATCTATCGATACATCCCCGATGTCCCGCGTCATCCGAACGTCGGCTCCGGTCCCGGCGAGCACCGCCAGAATCTCGGGCGCCGGATGGCCGTAGGTGTTCGGACCGACGCTGATGATGGCGAGAGCGCCGACGGTCGCGGTGAGCCATGCACGGTCGGTTGTCGAGGATCCATGGTGCGGGACCAGCAGGATGTCCGGTTGCAGGGGCGGCAGTTCCCGTTGTGCCACCGCTCCGATGTCTCCGGGTAGCAGGAGCGTCTTGCCGGCCAGGGCCCACAGCACGATCGAGCCGTCATTGCGTTCTGCGTAACGCCTTCTCGGTCCCAGGGCTTCGAGAACGATGGCGCCGAGGGCGTACGAGATGCCGGGGCCCACCTGGTCGATCGGGACACCGGCTGCCGTGGCAGCGGCGACCAACGCTCCCATTTCCGGTGCGGGGTCGGGATGGTCGGGCACCCACAGCCTGCCGACCGAACGGTCGCCGAGGATCCCGTCAAATCCGCCCACGTGGTCGGCATCGCCGTGCGTCGCGACGAGCAGGTCGATTCTCCCGATGTGATGGCGTCGGAGTGCTTCGATCAGCACCAGAGGGTCGCGGCCGCCGTCGACGAGCGCTACCCGACCGGAGGGGTCGCGCAGCAGGACAGCGTCACCCTGCCCAATGTCGAGGAAGGTCACCAGCGCGCGGTCGGGAGGTCCGCGAGGGACAAGCGCGGTGGCACCGACCACCAGAGCGAGCGTCACCACAGCCGCCGGCCGCGTCCGCTTCGTTCGCACGAGCATCACGATGACGGCTGCCGCCCCGGCTCCGGCCGGGCCCAGTTGCGGCCACTGTTCTGCGATGTCCGCGATCGCGAGCACGGCTCCCGCGAACGCCGACGAGACGGCAACGGCAGGTCCCCATCCCACGACGACGGCGAGCGACCCGGCGATCGTGGCACCCGTGACGAGTGGAGCGGAGAGGAGGTTCGCGATCGGCGACAGCAGGGGCACGGTCCCGAAGTGGAGGAGGAGGATCGGCACCACTGCTATCTGTGCCGCCGTGGCTGCGCCGAGCGTCGCCCACAGAGGTCGGGGTCGTCGACCAGAGAACATCCCGGACCCGACGAGGATGCCGACCGTTGCGGCAACGGAGAGTTGGAAGCCCACATCGGCCGCCAGTTGGCCGCTCAACAGAAGGAGGGCGCCGACGGCCGCTCCGATGGCAACCCACGTGTCGACCACGATGCCCGATGCAGCGGCGCCCAGGATCGTCGCTGCCATGAAGGCGGCCCGGAGCACTGACGCCTCCCACCGGGTCGCCACGACGAAGATCGCCAGGCCGAGCACACCCAGGGCGAAGCGGCGTCTCGGCCCGATGCCAACGAATGCTGTGATCACCCACCAGGCCGCCAAGAAGAGCGCCACGTTGGAACCAGATACGGCGACGAAGTGGGTGAGTCCTGACCGTCGGAGTGCGTCGAGGTCGCGAGGGCTGAGGCCGGTGGTGTCACCGATGAGGAACCCGGCCACGAGGGCTTCGCTGCGTTTGGTGATGTCGAGCACAGATCGGACGCGGTCGCGGACAGCGTTGCCGACCACGAAGAGCGGTCCGCCCGACGTTCCGAGGACCTCCACTTTGCCGACGGTGACCCGCCCCGCGATCGGATCACCCCGGATGCGACCGGACACGCCCCTCGCGGTGCCGACCACTCGGATCCTCTGGCCCGCCACGAGTGACTCGCCTGGTTCGGGGCCGACACCGAGGGGTGGTCCGCTCCACGATCGCCACCCGTCGGATTCGTGGAGCGCCTCCGGCTTTACAACGGCCGGTCGCTGCGGACCGTCGTCTTCCGCCACCACGCCAACGAACTCGATGGACCCGACCGGTACCTCGGCGGTCAACGTCCCCGCAATGCGATCTCCAGCGAACGCACCCGACATCGCCCCGGCGGCAATCAGCATCACGAGTACACCTGTGGCCATCGATCGGAGTGCCACCAGCACCGCTACGACGCAGGCGATAGGGGCCAGGCTGATTCCGACGCGGAGACCGAGCAGCGCACCGATCCAGACGGCGGCCGCTCCGGCGATCGCCCACCGTCCCGCGAGCGAAGGCGACCGCATCTAGGGGGCAGCGATCGCGTCGCGCATGGCAGTGAGCTTCGCTTCGCCGATCCCTCCGACATCGAGCAGATCCTCCACGGCGCCGAACGGGCCGTTCAGATCCCGGTAGGCCACGATCCGTCCCGCCAGGACCGATCCCACACCGGGGAGCTCCTCCAGTTCGACTGCGGTGGCTCGGTTCAGATCGATCCCACGCGCTGACGGAACGCCCGAAGAGTCCGATGCCCCCAGCGGCGGCACCACGATCTGATCACCGTCGCGCACCTCCGCTGCCAGATTCAGGCCGCCGAGGTCCGCCCCGAGCTCCGCTCCCCCAGCTCCGGCGATAGCATCCGCAACCCTTGCCGTTGCCGCGATCGTGACAAGACCCGGCCGGACGACGGCACCCGAGACATGCACAACGATCGACGACGGAACGGTCGTGTACGAGACACCGGGCGCGGTTGCGACAGCGTCCGACCCGCCGCTCCTCGATCCAAACCACGCGCCGGCCCCGACCGCAAGAGCGAGCGCGACCGCCACAACGATCGATCCGATTCGGAGATTCTCTGTTGGCACACCGCCTCCCGATCACGATGCGCCACAGCGCATATGTATCAGGAATCAGGCACGAGGTGAAGACGCCCGTCAGCCGATGAGCGTGATCAGCGCCTCAACGCCCGCCGACTCGGAAACCTGCTCCAGCCACTCCGTGAGTTCGTTCCCGAACATCAAAGCAACCGCAGCCGTGAGGTTCACCCCGGCATGGAGCATGATCGGCAGCGAGAGGCTCCCCGTCCGAATCGCGGCATAGCCGAGAACGAGGCCCACCAGCATCAGGCCCGGCAGCGCGGCGATGGCGCTCGGATCGAGCAGATGAATCACGGCGAAGAGAGCCGCTTGAGCGACGATGGCCCAGGCCGGAGACATTGAACGGACGAGCCGCGAGAGCAGCATGCCGCGGAACAGCATCTCCTCGACCACAGGGGCGGCGACGCCAACCATGAGCACGATGAGGAGGCGCTCGACCAAGGTGGTCGTGTCTTCGGTGATCGAGGCGACCTCTTGCTGCGGTGCGCCATCGGGGAAGAGCAACTCGAGCAGCGGAGCGGTGATGGCGACGACTGCGATCTGGAGGCCGAAGCCGGCCGGGATCCCCCACCAGTGCTTGATCTCCAGGGTGAGACCGAAGTCGTATCGGAAGTTGCCTGTGCCCTTTCGGATCGAGAGAATCCACATGGCCAGGAGGTTGCCGCCGGCTTGCCCGGCGAATGAGGCGACGAATGCGATGATGTCGAGGTCGGGACCGCGGGCGACGAGGATCAGTGCCGTGGTGACGAAAGCGCCGAGAATGCCGGCGACGAAGACGGCGAGCGCCTGCGGGAAGCTCCACTCAACGTCTTGGAGATAGTCGCTCACCGTCGCTCCGATCGTTCCACGGCCTCACGCTCGAACCGGATGGCACGGTAGGCGGCGGAGTGCGGCAAGCCGATGGCCCGACCCCGGAGGTAGTCCCCGATGTACCGCCGGAGGAAGCCGACGAAGCCGTACCGACGCCATTGCTCGACGTGGACGGCCTCGTGCGTGAGCAGCACGAGCGCGTCGCCGTCGTCGATCCGGTCGAGGGCCGACGGGGAGGCGAAGATGACGTTGCGGATCGTCATGGCGTCGGTGCCGCTGGTCCAGAGCCGACCCAACCAGGGAGGCACCGTTCGAATGACAACGGAACCCAACAACGCCGGGTCGGCGTCACCCCCACTCTCGCGCATCGCCGCCTGCATCGATATCGAACGAGTCCTCATGGAAGCGAACGATATCGCCCGGAGACCTTTGTCCGTGTTTCGGACTTGCAGCTCAAGACTCCCCTGCCTCCTACCATTGCCCCTCCACAGCACCGGGACGGGACATGGCATACGACCACAGGCAGATCGAGAAGTACTGGCAGGAACGATGGAGCGAGGATGGTCTCTACCGCTCCGTCGTCGATTGGGACCGCCCCAAGCACTACGCGCTCACCATGCTCCCGTATCCGTCCGGCGATCTGCACATGGGCCACTGGTACGCCATGACCCCGTCGGATGCCAGGGCGCGCTACATGCGCATGAAGGGCTTCAATGTGCTCTTCCCGATGGGTTTCGACGCCTTCGGCCTCCCGGCAGAGAACGCCGCCGTCCAGCGCAACGTCCATCCGGCTGATTGGACCTGGGACAACATCGAACGCATGCGCCGCCAGTTGCGGTCGATGGGAGCGATGTATGACTGGGAGCGCGAGATGGTTTCGTGCGATCCCGAGTACTACGCGTGGACCGAGTGGTTGTTCCGCCGATTCTTCGAAGGCGACATCGCCTACCGGGGTGAGGCCATCGTCAACTGGTCACCGACGCTCGAGACCGTGCTCGCCAACGAGCAGGTGATCGACGGCAAGGATGAACGCACGGGCCAGCCGGTCATCCAGAGGAAGATGGCGCAGTGGTTCTTTGCGATCACAAAGTACGCCGATGAACTCCTCGACTTCTCGACCGTCGACTGGCCCGAGCCGGTCAAGGCGATGCAGACCAACTGGATCGGCCGTTCCGAGGGCGCCGAGGTGGTGTTCGGTACCGAGGCCGGTGAGGACATCACCGTGTTCACCACCCGTCCCGACACCCTGTGGGGTGCGACGTTCATGGTGCTCGCCCCCGAGCATCCGCTGGTCGACACGTTGACCGATGAGGACCACCGGGACGCTGTCAATGCCTATCGGACCGCTTCCGGAGCCCAGTCTGAGTTGGAGCGGATGGAGGCCGATCGCGAGAAGACCGGTGTGTTCACCGGCGGCTACGCCATCAATCCCGTGAACGGAGCCCAGGTTCCCGTCTGGATCGCCGACTACGTCCTCTTGTCCTACGGATCCGGAGCGATCATGGCCGTGCCGGCGCACGACCAGCGAGACTTCGAGTTCGCCCGCCAGTTCGGCCTTCGGATCGCCCCCGTGATCCAACCGGAAGGCGTCGAACCGCTCGACGCCGACACGATGGCGGAGGCGTACATCGGACCGGGGACGATGGTCCACAGTGGTCCAATCGACGGCGTCGAGACGACCGAGGCCAAGGGTCGCGCCAATCCGTCGGTTGCGGCCGCCATTGACTGGCTCGAGGAGAACGACGCGGGTACCGAGGCCGTCAACTACCGCATGCGGGACTGGCTGATCTCCCGCCAGCGCTACTGGGGCAGTCCGATCCCGATGATCTACCGCCAGGACGGCACGATCGAAACTGAGAAGGACCTCCCGGTGTTGCTCCCTGAAGCGCCGGAATTCACCGGCGGACCGAGCCCGCTTGCGACCGACGAGTCCTTCCTCGCCACGACCGATTCCGAGGGCGAACCGGCGCGCCGCGAGAGCGACACCATGGACACGTTCATGTGTTCATCCTGGTACCCCTACCGGTACCTCTCTCCCCACTTCGATGAGTACCTGTTCGACCCGGAGGAAGCGGCGTACTGGCTTCCCATCGACACCTACACGGGCGGTGCCGAGCACGCCACGATGCACCTGCTGTATACGCGGTTCTTCACGAAGGCGATGCGCGATCTGGGCGTGTTCGAGGACACTGAGCGCGTCATGGCCGAGTACGGCCGTGATCCAGAGGGGTTGTTCGACGAGCCGATGCTCCAGTTGCGCAACCAGGGCCAGATCCTGGGCGAGGAGCGCCCAGGAGACCGGTTGGTGATCGCAGGAGACTGGGTCGACGGACGGTTCGTCGCCGAGTCGGTCAGGGTCGATGAGCACGCTCACGATGATGCGGCCCCCGTTGTGGGCCAGCTGATCCGACGCACCGAACGGACACTGCAGGTCGTGACCGCAGATGGCATGGTGACCGTCGAGGTCCCGGACGGCGCCGAGGTCGATGTGCCGGGTATCGACGGCATCAACGACGTGACGCAACTCCGCCATCACCTCGAGGTCCAACGGATGTCCAAGTCCAAGGGCAACGTGGTCAATCCGGACGAGCTCGTCGAACGCTACGGAGCGGACACCGTCCGCATCTACCTGATGTTCGCCTTCGACTGGGAGAAGGGCGGCCCGTGGGACTCACGCGGAATCGCGGGTGCCCGTCGCTTTGTCGACGATGTCTGGAAGATCGGCACCACGGACTACCAACCGGATGCGGCAAACGATGAGGCGTCGATGGCGTTGCGCCGGGCGGCCCATCAGGCCATCGACAAGGTCGACCGCGACATGGAAGCCTTCAAGTGGAACACGGCCGTTGCCGCTCTGATGACGCTCCGCAACGAACTGCTCGAGGCTCGGCGGACGCGGACGGTCTCGCTCGCGGCCTGGGATGAAGCCGTCAATGTGCTGCTGCTGTTGCTGGCGCCGATCGCTCCGCACATCTCCGAGGCATTGTGGAACCAGCGCGGCAACGACGAGAGCATCCATGTTCAGCCGTGGCCCGAGTCCGATCCGACGGTCGCTGCCGATCAGTCGGTGACCCTGGTGGTGCAGGTGAACGGGAAGGTCCGTGACCGCATCGAGGTATCGCCCGACATCGACGAGGAGTCCGCGGTCGCAGCTGCGATGGGGACCGAACGGATCCAGGAGTGGCTGGCGCAGGGCGAGGTCCGCAAGGTCATCGCCCGTCCGCCCAATCTCGTCAACATCGTCGTCACCTAACGCCACGAACCCAGGGTTCTCGGCATCGTATTTGGCGCCGTGGGCCCACAGAATGACGCCGCTCTCGCCTTCAGCCTGAACTGTGGGCCGTCGGCGTCACATACAAGGTGGAGAACCCTGGGTTCGCAGCGCTAGCGGCCGATGTTTGGGTCGTCCTGGGTCACTCTCGTCCGGATCGTGTAGACCGAGTCGCCGGAGAGGATGCCGCCGCGACCAAACAACCGCCCGTGCTGCCAGTTCGACAGACCGAGCTCCGGCTTGTCGAGCGCGTACTGACCATCGACCCAGCGGGTGAATCCGTTGCCGACGAACGGGGCGTCGATCAGACCGAAGAATCGGCCATGCTCCCCAGCATCGTCCGAGATCAGCGAGACGACGAAGCGAGGGCTGTAGCGGTTGAACCACTCGATGGCGGTGTCCACGGCCGGGACAATGGCCAGGGTGACCTCCGGGCTCTCCTCCCACTCCCACTCGTCGCCGAGACCGCTCTCTTCAATCGGCTCAGCTTGCCGCTCCTCGTGCTCTCCATCGGCCCGGGCGACCGCAACACGCCTGGCGAACCACGCCTTGGGGACGGCTTCGACGGAGGATTCGAGGACGTGGAGCTTGGGACGCACGCCCCTGCGCTCCCCCGCCCGTTCAAGCGCATCGAGGAAGACCGGCACGAGGTCATCAGCCCGATCGGCAGCGATGCAGCACGTATTGAGCGTGTTGCAGACCTTCCGATCGAGGGAGTGGTAGACGGCCGCGTCGAACGAGGCAGCGTCTGCGTTCGATCCGGCGATGATCCAGGCGCCTCCGGTGCCGTGGAGGCTCACGGAGTTGCCGGCCTGTCGTGCGACGGCACCGAGTTGGGCGGTCGCCCCGCCCGAGCCGCGAGCCACGGCGAGCGCGAGTCTCGGATCCGAGAACATGGCCCAGGCTGACGCATGGGCTGCGCTGTCGATGAGCACGGCCGCGCCGGCGGGGAGACCCGTGAGGGTCAACGCGGGGCGGAGCGCGTGTTCAACGATCGCCCGGGCCGTCTCAAGTGCATCAGAGCCAATGCGGAAGACGACCGTGTTCCCGCTGCGGAGGACGCCGGTTGCATCGGCGAAGACATTCGGGCGTCCCTCGAATACGAAGCCGACGACGCCGAGACCGTCCCGAACCTGATCGACCCGCCAGCCGTCGTGGCTGACCGTTTCCACGACCGATCCGCGGCCACCGGGCGCCTTCGCCCAGGTACGGAGGCCGTCGACCATGTCCGCACGCATCTGATCGCTGAGGACGAGGCGCGTCGCCGAACGGCCGCGCGATCGTGCCTTCGCCACGTCGGAGCGGTTCGCCGCTGCGATCGGCGCAAACGACACGTCGTCGGCGAGCGTCGAGGCGAAGAGTTCGTAGAACTCGGAAACCTTGGCATCACTGACGCCGCCCATCTCATCGAATGCCGCGGTGGCAGCGTCCACAGCGGCGGTCGCCACGGATTGCTCGACCGCCGGCACGTGCAACAGCGTCCCGTCCGTCTCCATGACGATCAGAGAGTCCCCGGGTTGGAAGGCCGCTGCGAGTTCGCTACTGACTCGCGAGACGCGGTTGCCACCCCAGACGATCGGCATTCCAGATGTCAGGTTCTCGATGTGCTCCATGCTGAGACCCTAGAAGCGTCCGGTCCCGCATGCGGAGACCGGCGTCATGTGAGCCGCTCGATCCATGGATTATCTCGGTGGGAACGTTCGATCGCGTCGACCAGCCACGCCCGCCGGTCGGTGGGCAGCTGGGGCACAACGGTGACAAGATCGGTCTCATCCCATGGGCGCTGGAGCGGCGCCTTGAACAGCATCACGACTTCGGGTGCCAGTGCCGGGATTGCCGTGGGGCCGGTCACGATGAGGCGACCCAGGGAGAGGGACACCTCGGGGTTCCTCCGGTAGTGCCACACGCCGTTCTCGATCTCCCCGAACAACACTTCGATCCGGTCACCGTCTGCGGCATCGGCGAAGACCTGGTGGACGGGCAGTTCGATCCGGCCCCCGTCCCATGGCACGAGGGTTCCTTCGCCGACCAGACCCTCGGGGTGCGGGAGGACCTTGACGATGTCCCGATCGGAGAAGTGATCGTAGACAGCCCGTTGATCGTCCCGAGCGACGAGGAGATCGACGTCGTGATGGGAACGCGTCACCGTCCCGACCCAGAGATCGATCGCCCATCCTCCGGCGACGCACCAGGGAACGCTCAGACCCTCGACCGGCCGCAGGAGGTCGCGGAGTTCGTCGAAGCCCGCGGGCTCCGCCCGGTTCATCGCCGACCACCCGACACGGCGACGATGGCTCGAATGGACCGCACGAAGCTCCTTTGCAGCGGGATTGGCTCCAGCGTACCCGGAGCGATCCAGCTGCCAGGGACGAGCGAACCACCGCCTCACCAAGGTCGGACCCGCACCACCGGGTGCTACGCTCGAAGGAGACACCGTACGCATGAGGCGTACAACGCCCGCTTTGCCCCGGATCCGTCTGGCGGAGCGACCGCAGGACCTGCAATCTCCGTCGACGCTCTGCGCCTGGCTCGGTACGCACCTCTCGCGGGGCGTCAGCCCCCGACGGTCCGACGCTTCTGAAGGAGCACCGCATGACCGACACACTCACCATGAACCCCGCAAAGGAGCAGCCCCGATGAAGACGTCCGCATCTCGAGGCACCGCCGACGACCGCTTGCGTTGCACGGCGTGCGGGCATCCCAACCGCGAGCACCACGGCAGCTTGGGTTGCACGGTCCCGCAGTGCCCCTGCAAGGAGTACGCCGCTCCGGCCGCGCGCAAGACCAGCGGCAGCTAGGTGTGACAACCGGGGACGTTGTCCCTTCCAGTCCGTCGTCTTCGACCATGGAAGTGTCGCGAATGCGAGGCGCTGTCGGCGGTACCTGGGGCAGCGTTCCTGGTCTTCGCCGACCTGCTCGGCCTCATCCCCCATCGAGCACCGGCCGGGCGAGGCTTGGGGACCAGCGGGTCGTCGCTGTCAGTATCCGCCCTCGGCCGTTTGACCCGTCACGATTTGGACCGAGTTGCTTGTGCCGATGCGGTCGGCGCCGGCCTCGATGAGTTCGTAGGCGAACTCCCTCGAGTTGACACCGCCGCTGGCTTTGATCAGGACCTCGTCGCCGACGACCTCGCGCATCAGCAGCACATCCTCGACGGTGGCTCCGCCCTGCTCCTTGCCGGTTGACGTCTTGATGAAGCGCGCACCTGCGGTCTTCGCGAGGGTGCAGGCGGCCACCTTCTCCGTGTCCGTGAGGAGTGCCGTCTCGATAATGACCTTGACGGGCTTGTCTCCGCAGGCCTTCACGACCTGCTGGATGTCGTCAAACACCAGGATGTAGTGCTTGCTCTTGATAGCACTCACGTGAATCACCATGTCGATCTCCTGAGCACCGCTACTCGCGATGGCATCGTGAGCTTCGAACGCCTTGGCAACGGGTGTCATCTGGCCGTGTGGGAATCCCACGACGGCTATCGGTATAACGTCCGACCCCTCGAGTTTGCGCGCCACGTACTCGACGTCACCCGAAAAGACACACACCGACCGGAAGTGGTACTGCATTGCTTCTTCACAGACCCGGTCGAAGTCTTCCTTCTTCGCATCCGTCCTGAGCAGCGTGTGGTCGATGACCCGTGCGAGTTCCCGGTCGTAGTTCTCCTCGGTCAACGTTCCTCCTGTTCAGACTGAGAACAACTGTACTCCGAAGCGCAACGCGCTCTTCGAGCCCACAGAATCAGCCCGAGGCGGCGCCGGCGAGGCGGACGCCGGCTCGATCGGGCCCGAACACACTGAAGCCCCTGCCGGAGCAAGGGCTTGAACGCCTATCTCTCCGATGGAGCTGAAGGGATTCGAACCCCTGACCCCTTGACTGCCAGGCGGACGCAGAAGGTTCTACTGACCTTCGGATATACCCGGAAACACCCTCTGACCGGGGGTTTTGTTGCTCAACAGCTTGCGTCGTTTCGCGACGTTTTCCATTCTCTCGCGGACTCTCCGCGGACTCTCGAGCGGAGCGACGGTCTTCTGCGCGCCGCGAAACCCTCGATTCCAATCAGTGCATGGATGTCGGCCTCACAACGCCGTCCGCTCCCCAATCCACTCGGCGAGCGCCGCAACCGCGTCCTCGTCTCCGGATCCGGCCGCCAAATCGAGGATGACACGAGCGCTGACCTCGCCGTCTTCGTCCCCCGGCGGCGGGGTCCAGGTGAGTCCGTTGCGGAGACAGAAATCGACCATGCACACGAACCCGACCCTCTTGTTTCCGTCTGGGAGTGGGTGGTTCTTGACGATGCGCGTGCACAGAACCGCAGCCTTGACAACCAGATCGGGATAGAACTCGACACCACCGAACGAAGCACCAGGTGCATGCAATGCCGACTCCGCCAACTCAAGGCGCGAGACGAAAGCTATGTCCTCTGCGGTCTGCCCGAGAACCAACTCACTGATCGCCAAGAAGTCGGCGAGATCGAGATAGTCGACGCTCACTCAGCAAGCCGCTCGAGGACCCGCTGATTCTGATCCATGATCGACCGGATCCGAGCCTGGAACGCCGGGTCCTGACGCCGAGCAACGATCCGATCCGCGACCGCCTCGCGGATCACCTCAGCGATCGAGACGCCATCCGCGGCGGCGACGGCTTCCAGATCAGACGCCTGGTCGGTGTCGAGACGGACGGTGAATGCTCTCTGCTCCATACGTGCATGCTACCACGCGTCAAGCAGCATGTCACCACGCACCGGGATCCCAGACCATCTTCGACCCGCTGGAACCGACGAGCCGCCGAAGACCACCGATTGGCCACACGTCCCGAAAGCCCTTGACACGATCGCCCGTATGAGTGTCGACATGGGTGGTCGCGGCCCTTATCGCGTGACGGGAGTATGGGGCCATTCGTCGGGTTCTGGTTCTGCTTGTCGGGTTGCTCTCTATCCTCAGTCGG
>Ga0316193_10000113_pt1 | contig 42061 bp, 39 predicted proteins | sample MerIslsedime2_MG_FD_207735 | JGI IMG/M metagenome (GOLD analysis project Ga0316193, IMG submission 207735) | Coastal sediment microbial communities from Maine, United States - Merrow Island sediment 2 | ecosystem: Environmental > Aquatic > Marine > Coastal > Sediment | place: USA: Maine... | reverse complement strand
TGCGTTTCTTCGTTGCGTTTCAGCAAACACCTGAAAAGTCTTACCTTCGGGTCCAAGCAAATCTGCCGCCTGTGTTGTCCTGAAAGACCGGCCGCGGGAAAGGATGACTATGGACTCCAATACACTTGTTTTACCGGCGCCATTGCCTCCGTATAAAACATTGAGCCCCGGGTGGGGCTCAATTTCAACACGCTTCAAATTTCTGAGGTTACTTATCTGTAATTTGTTTATTTGCAATTACTTAGCGACTGATGACGGACCAGATTAAAGCTTTAAAGGCATGACAACGTGTTTGTCCCTGCCGCCTGCTTCACTCGAAATGAGGCAACTGCTGTTGGCATCCTTGAGCGCCATGACCACTGAGTTACCCTCTATGGCACTCAGTGCATCAAGCAGATAAGTAACATTGAAACCAATGGCAACGTGGTCAAAATTCAATTCGGCTTCAAGTTCTTCAACAGCTTCTTCATGTTGAGGATTGTGCGCTACAATTTTTACAGAATCGACCGAAGCCTCCAGTCTGACCCCTTTGTATTTTTCATTGGACAGAATTGAAGCGCGCTGCAGAGCCAGCATGAAGCTTTGGCGGTCCAGTTTGATATGACGGTCTGTGCCTTTGGGTATCACCGCCTGGTAATCCGGAAATCGACCATCAATCAGTTTTGATGTAAATATCATATTGCCTTTAACCAATCGAATGTGATTCTTACCCAAAGCCAACTCAACCAGGTCATCGCTCTCTGAAAGCATTCTTGAAAGCTCCATCACACCCTTCCTTGGAACGATCATTTGCCGGTCCTGGGCCACACCGAGATCGCCTTTCATATCGCATACAGCCAGACGGTGGCCGTCGGTGGCCACGGTTGTAAGCGACCCGTCGTGAAATTCAAAAAGTAGGCCATTCAAATAATAGCGTACGTCTTGATTTGCCATTGAAAAAGAGGTTTTATCAATTAATTTTTTCAATTCAACTTCTTGAATTTTAATGTTTTCTAAGGTTTCAACTTGATCAGTTGCCGGAAATTCAGTAGCGGGTAGGGTTGCCAGCGTGTAGCGACCACGACCTGATGAAATCAACAGCTTGTCGCCTTCCAGAACAGCCGTAATGTTAACTCCTTCAGGAAGCTTACGAACAATATCCACCAGTTTTCTTGCCGGTACCGTAATCTCCCCTTCCTGTTGGATATCGGCATCAACTGCCGCGATCAACTCTACTTCCATGTCTGTTCCGGTGATCGACAAGCGATTCGCCTGGGCGGATACCAGGAAGTTTGCCAATACGGGTAAGGTCTGCCTCCGCTCTACTACCCCGATAACCTGGCTGATGGGTTGAAGCAGAGCTTCCTGTTGAATGCTGAATTTCATAGCCGCTTTCCTGTTAGTAATTATTTATATAGTTATATTTAAATAAACTGTAATAGTAATAAGCCTGGTGGATATGTATGTAAGTCTTAATTATCTTTAAAATTCAGTAAATTGCTCTTGCTATAAGAGAGCATATCAAGTCTGATTTCCTGTTTACAGCCTGTGGATAAAAAAGCCATATATTTTATCCCGTACTTATCCACAGCTATCTGCCCTTATTAACCACAATGTTATACACACTTCATTGCTCAAGCCGTCAATGACCTCACCAACTTGGCCTTGTCTTCACGAATTCGACCATCGGTATCGCATAACTCTTCAATTTTACGACAGGCATGCAATACAGTGGTATGGTCCCTGCCGCCAAAAGCATCCCCTATCTCAGGCAAACTATGTTCGGTCAATTCCTTGCATAACGCCATTGCTACCTGTCGTGGACGTGCAATAGTACGCGGTCGCCGGCGGGACAGCAGATCAGAAACCCTGAGCTTGTAATATTCCGCGACTGCTTTTTGAATGTTTTCAATGGTTATCAAACGATCATGAACATGAAAAAGTTCGCGCAGCACCTCCTGGGCGAAGCTTTCCGTAATGGGGCGACCGGTGAAACGGGCATTGGCAAAAAGCGTATTGAGGGCACCCTCCAGATCCCTGACATGGGACCGGACCCTGCGTGCAACAAGGTAAGCTACCGGTTCCTCCAGGAAAACATTCCTCTCCTGGGCCTTGTTCATCAAGATGGCAACGCGGGTTTCAAAATCGGGGGGTTCGATGGATACGGTCAGGCCCCAACCAAACCGCGAACGCAATCGGGCTTCAATCCCATCCACCTCTTTTGGATACCGGTCACAGGTCAAAATAATCTGTTGCTGACTATCCAGCAAAGCATTGAAAGTATGGAAGAATTCTTCCTGTGTTCTTTCTTTTCCCGCGAAAAACTGGACGTCATCGATAAGCAATGCTTCCGCCGTCCGGTAATGCTGTTTGAACGCCTCTATCCGGTCACCTCGCAATGCACTGATCATTTCACTGACGAATTGCTCAGAGCCCAGATACACGACTTTGGAGTCAGGGTTTCGTTTGTGTAAAAGATTACCTGCAGCATGTAACAAATGGGTTTTTCCCAAACCTGTGCTGCCGTAGATAACCAGGGGGTTATAAGACGTACCCGGTTTTTTCGCCACTTGCTGAGACGCGGCATAAGCAAGTTCGTTTGACTTTCCCTGAACGAAGTTTTTGAACCGATACCGGCGATCCAGGCCCGAGCTGACCCGCTTCTGTTGAGTGGGCCGACGCGCTTCTGGCGTAATCACCGAGTTTTGGCGGCTTACATCCACAACCACCATGTCACGAGACACGCCAAGGTGCTCAAAAATATCCCGTATCCGCTCGAGATGATTGAGCAAAATATAATCCCGGACATATTCATTTGGTGCGAGCAATACGGTTCGTTCCCGGGACGACTTGATTTGCAAGGGACGTATCCAGGTGTTGAAATCTTCAGCCGGAAGCTCGCGCTCCAGGTGGTTCAAGCAAGTTTGCCAGTGTGTTTGGGGCATTCCAGGATTAAAAACCGTTTTTATAATTGGCCGTCGTGCAATCTAAGCGACCCCGAGCGGTTTAGTCTAACGCGCTGTGGATAACTTGACCATCAGAATAAATTAGCTTGTTAAGAGTCTTGTTCGCCCTGAACAGAAAAGTTATAATTCATCTCTTTTGTCGGCTATTTGTTGCCGGAAATACAAACAAACTTAAGGATTACTGAAATGAAGCGTACATTCCAGCCAAGTCTTCTGAAACGCGCCCGTCGACACGGTTTTCGTGCCCGAATGTCTACCCGCGCCGGACAAGCTATCATCAAGGCCCGTCGCGCCAAGGGCCGGAAGCGCCTTTCAGCGTAACACCGGTTAAACGGCTAACGAATCAGAAGCAGACCGCTGTAGGCAACCATTCATGTCCCGGGCGGTATTTACCCGCAAGCAAAAGCTAACCAAACCCATTGATTTTAAGAGGGTTTTCAAGAAACCTTTCGTGTCGACGGACGCCTGTTTCAAGGTGCTCGCAAGGCCTGGCGCTGAACCCGGATCCCGCCTGGGCATGGCCGTTTCAAGACAGATAGACAAGAAAGCTGTGGGCAGAAACAGGATCAAGCGGGTTATCAGAGAAAGTTTCAGGCAGCGATTTTCTGACAGGGGAGCACCCCTGGATATCGTGGTCTTGCCTCGCCGCGAAACGGCAACGGTTTGCAACAAGAAACTTTTCCGCTCTCTTCAGAGCCATTGGTCTCGGCTGGAAAGCCGGCTTGAAGGATAGAAAAAGATGGGAAATCTAAGACCGGTACTGATTATCGGCCTGGTGTTCCTGGGCTACATGATCTGGGTACAGTGGCAAAAAGATTATGGTCCGGCACCGCAAGCACCCGCACAGCAGTCCGCGGCGCAATCCGACACACCAACCGTACCCAGACTTTCCGGGGAAGGCTCTTCAAGCGCTGAAGACTTGCCCGAGCTTGTTGACGTTCAGCAGGGCGGGCCGGCTCAAAGCACACCGACAGGCACGGCTGACATTAAAGGCCCCAGCCAGGTGATTTCCGTCACTACCGACGTGCTTGATGTTGAAATAGACCTGGTGGGGGGAACCCTCGTATCGGCCTATTTGCTGGAATATCCCATCAAGCAAAAGGAACCAGAGAACAAAGTAAAACTGCTGTCTGCTTCGGGAGACAGTATGTTCATCGCACAATCCGGGTTGCTTTCTCACCAGCAAGCGCCAAACCACACCACTCAATACCAGACAGAACAGACCACCTATGAGCTGTCTGACAGCGCTGATGAGCTGCTGATACCCCTGACGTGGGTTTCTGATGGCGTCGAAGTCACCAAAATCTTCACATTCCGGCGCGGCTCCTATGAAATAGAAGTCCTCCACTCGGTGGAAAACAAGAGCGCCACTGAATGGGCAGGCAGCCGCTATGACCAGTTGCAGAGAGTCGTACCGGGAGATGAAGAGTCGGGAGGCTTTACCAATCCTTCCCGCTACAGCTTCGTAGGAATCGGTTTCTACAATCCCGAGGACAAGTTCGAAAAAGTCGATTTCGACGACGTGGCCGATGAGCCCTACAAGAAAACAACTTCGGGTGGCTGGTTGTCGATGATCCAGCACTACTTCTTTACTGCATGGATTCCACCGAACGAAGAACAGGTGACGTATACCACGCAGGCGATTACGGGAAATGGCTGGCCAAGGTACGTCGCCCGGAACGTGTCTCCGGCGCGATCGCTGGCGAGCGGTGAAAGCACTCAGTTTTCCAGCCGGCTGTATCTTGGGCCCAAGCTGCAGGATAACCTGCCGGAAATTGCTCCGGGGCTGGAGTACACGGTAAATTACGGTATTTTCACGGTTTTTTCGAAACCGCTTTTCTGGCTCCTGGAAAAGATCCATGACGTTGTGGGTAACTGGGGCTGGGCCATTGTCATTTTGACGATCCTGATCAAACTAGCGTTTTTCAAACTGACAGAAGCGCAGTACCGCTCAACCGCCCGGATGCGCAAACTTCAACCCAGGATCGAGCAGCTCAAGGAACGCTACGGTGATGACCGCCAGCGGATGAGCCAGGCGATGATGGAGATGTACAAGAAGGAAAAAGTGAATCCTTTGGGTGGCTGTCTGCCCATACTGGTTCAGATACCCATTTTTATTGCACTTTACTGGGTGCTGCTTGAATCAGTAGAGCTTAGGCAGGCGCCCTTTATCCTGTGGATCGACAACCTGTCTGCACGGGACCCTTACTTTATCCTGCCCCTGTTGAATGCGGTGTTCATGTTTGCGACCCAGCGGCTGACGCCGATGGTGGGAATGGATCCGCTACAGCAAAAAATGATGACCATGATGCCCGTTGTCTTTTCTATCATGTTTGCCTTTTTTCCAGCGGGCCTGGTGCTCTACTGGGCAACCAATGCCGGCCTGTCACTGGCGCAGCAGTATTACATCACCCGTAAAATAGCTGCTGCTGACTGATATCGGTCGGGTTTCACGGCAATGAAACCAGGCGCTGACACGATTTGTGCAATCGCCACGCCCCCTGGCGCTGGGGGGCTGGGCATTGTGCGAGTGTCAGGTCAGGATGTCCCCCGAATTTCTGAAGCCATCCTCGGCTCATTGCCCCGGCCCAGGCGGGCGGAGCTTGCGGCTTTCAGAGAAGAGCAGGGAAAAGTCATCGATACGGGCATTGCTTTGTACTTTCCCGCACCGAACTCCTTCACGGGGGAGCACGTTTTGGAGCTTCAGGGGCATGGCGGTGTGTTCATACTGCAGCGTGTCGTGCAGAGGGTGCTCCAGCTGGGCGCCCGGATGGCGCGGCCTGGTGAATTTTCTGAACGTGCTTTTCTCAACGACAAAATGGATCTGGTTCAGGCGGAGGCGATTGCTGACCTGATTGAATCCGGCTCAGATGCGGCGGCCCGCGCAGCGCAACGGAGTTTGCAGGGTGTTTTTTCATCCCGGGTGCGCGAACTGCAACAGGAGTTGACCTCAATTCGTGTATTCGTCGAGGCAGCGATAGATTTTCCGGACGAAGAAATTGATTTCCTGGCCGAAAGTGATGTGCTGGACCAGGTCAGGAATGCCAGCGAAAGCCTGACCCGGCTGCTGGCCGATGCGCGCCAGGGCCGGTTGCTCAGAGACGGAATTGTCCTGGCCATCATAGGCCGGCCCAACGCAGGTAAATCAAGCCTCTTGAATGCCCTTTCCGGCCAGGAAAGCGCGATTGTCACGGACATTCCAGGAACAACCAGGGATGTACTCCGGGAGCAGATTGATCTCGACGGTATCCCGGTTCACCTGGCCGATACGGCGGGTATCCGGGAAACGAACGATGTCATCGAGGCTGAAGGCGTGCGTCGGGCCCGACAGGCGCTGGAGTCCGCAGATATCGTGTTAATGGTTGTGGATGGGACGCAAAGTGTCATGGATGAAAAACTGGCAGAGGAAATTCCAGCAGGCGTGAAGTCGATCACGATTGCCAACAAGGTTGACCTGGTGCCGTCCGCGAGACAGGTCGCTGAAAGTGGGGAGGATGTGGTATGGATTTCTGCAAAAACAGGGCAGGGCGTGGACCTTCTTCGTTCCAGAATTCGAGCATCGATCGGGGCCAATGATCGGGTTGAGGGCAGCTTTTCCGCCAGGCAGCGGCACATTGATGCGCTGAAACGGACAGCCGCACACCTCGCACAGGGTTTCGATGTCATGAAGGACCTGTCTGCCGGAGAGCTGCTGGCAGAAGAATTGCGGCTGGCCCAGCAGGCGCTCGGTGAAATCACCGGAGAGTTATTGCCGGATGACCTGTTGGGAGAAATTTTTTCGAGCTTTTGTATCGGTAAGTGATTCAGGCTTCGCAATAAACGTCATGCAACAGCGCAATGATATTCATGGCGGCTGTGTCCTGAAGTCGATAGTAAATAGTTTGGCTTTCCCGCCGTGTTTGTACCAGCCCCTGCTCCCTCAGCACTGCAAGGTGTTGTGAGAGGGCAGATTGACTCAGCTTGATTCGTTGATTGAGTTGCCCGACCGAAACTTCACCTTCCGATAGTACGCACATAATCATGAGTCTGCTTTCATTGGCGAGGCCCTTCAGCAGGCTGACTGCCTCTTTTGCGTTGCTCTGCATGGCTTCGAAGTCCATCCGATAATTTTATTTGCAATTTATCTAAATTACAAATATCTTATTAAGCATTCTCTGAATTAACGACCGGATCGTCTGAAATCCATGAAAATACAGTCTTTTCATGAGCCGGATTCCGGCACGTGGACACACCTTCTCGCAGACCCTGGCAGTAAACGCGCTGCAATCATTGATCCTGTCCTGGTTTATGACCCGGTCAGCGGCCTGGCTGACACCGCTTTCATTGAGCAGGTCCTGGATGAGGCTGATCGGTCTGGTCTGACTCTCGACTGGGTTCTGGAAACCCACGCACACGCGGACCACCTGACCGCTGCTGACCTGATCCGTCAGAAAACGGGGGCAAAGATCGCTTGTGGAGCCGGAATCTGCGGTGTCCAGAAGAACTTTGTCCAGGTTTTCAATATGACGGAAACCCCCACCGACGGTAGCCAGTTTGATCGACTGCTGCACGATGGTGATGTGGTCGCTGTGGGCGAGCTCGACATTCACGTTATAGCAACCCCGGGACATACAGCAGACAGCATCACTTACCTGGCAGGGGCCGCCGCATTCATCGGCGACACGCTTTTTGCGCCTTCTTTTGGCACGGCGAGGTGCGACTTTCCCGGCGGAGATGCGGGCCAGCTCTATGACTCCATCATGAAGTTATACCAATTGCCTGGTGAAACCCTTCTTTACCTTTGTCACGATTACCCAAAAGAAGGTGAGGCGCCGCTTTGCCATGTATCGGTTGAAGAATCTTCCAGCAGCAATATTCATCTCACGATGGAGACCGGCCGGGAAGAGTACATGAGTATGAGAACAGGTCGTGATAGCCAGTTAAACCTGCCGAAGCTGATTCTGCCGTCACTGCAGGTCAACATACTTGCTGGCGCGGCGCCTGACAGAGACGACAATGGCGTGTCTTACCTGCGAACACCGTTTAACTGCAAGATTTCAGATCTGATAAAGGGAGAGAGTTAATGAGTACCATCGTTGTTCTTGGTGGGGGAATCGGTGGCTTGTCGGCCGCCTTCGAACTCAAGGATGAACTGGGAGACAGCCATGAAATAATCCTGGTGTCTGACCAGGAACATTTTGAATTTACGCCCTCTAACCCATGGGTGGCGGTAAAGTGGCGGAAACCCGAAGCAATCCGGTTGAATCTCAATGAACTCATGCCAAAACACGACATTCGCTTTGTTGGCACGGCCGTCAAAAAGGTTCAGCCCGAAAGCCATAATCTGTTGCTCGAAAACGATAAAACGCTCTCCTATAATTACCTCGTTATCGCAAGCGGGCCCAGACTGGCGTTTGATGAAGTACCTGGCCTCGGGCCTCATGGTGGATTTACCCACTCTGTCTGCAAGACCGACCATGCCAGCCTGATTGCCGAATCCTTCGATGATTTTTGCGCCAACCCCGGTCCCGTCGTTATTGGCGCCGCACAGGGCGCTTCCTGTTACGGCCCGGCGTATGAATATACGTTTATTATCGAAACCGAGCTGCGGAAGAGAAAAATCAGGGACAAAGTGCCGATGTTTTTCGTCACGCCTGAGCCATATGTCGGACACCTTGGCCTGGATGGTGTAGGCGACACAAAATCCATGCTGGAATCGGAAATGCGGGAACGGCACATCAAGTGGTACACCAATTCGCGGATTGACCAGGTGGAGGATGGCACCATCAAGATCACCCAGGTCAACGAAGATGGAAGTGATAAGGCCAGCCACGAAATTGAGTTTGCGCACTCGATGATCCTGCCGGCATTCACCGGTATCGATGCTGTGATGGGGGTTGAAGGTCTTTCGAATCCACGGGGATTTATCGTAGTGGATGAACATCAGCGCAATCCGACCCACCCGGATATTTTTGCAGTGGGTGTTTGCGTTGCCATTCCGCCTGTTGGTTCTTCGCCACTTCCGGTGGGTGTACCCAAAACCGGCTACATGATTGAATCCATGGTTACGGCCACGGTCCAGAACATCACCGAGCTTCTTGCAGGAAAAGCACCCACGCACCACGCAACCTGGAATGCCTTTTGCCTGGCGGATTTCGGTGATCGTGGCGTTGCTTTCATGGCCTTACCCCAGATTCCGCCACGGAATACCAACTGGTCCGGTTCGGGCAAGTGGGTTCACTGGGCCAAGATAGGTTTTGAAAAATACTATCTGCGTAAAATCAAGCAGGGTAAGGTCGAGCCCTACTTTGAAAAGTATGCGCTTCGTTTAATGGGGGTTCAGAAACTCAAGGGAACTGCCTGAACGTTCCCGGCCATCAGCGCGGAGGCACCACCAACTCGCCCTGTTCGAGGCCTGAAACGACCTCCAGGATACCCGGGCGAATTTCCCGCCCGGTTCGGATGAAGCGCCGGTCGACGTCTCCCTCGTGATCCACCCAGACAATGTCGAGTTGGCCGTATTCAACAACACGGTCTTTGGGTATCAGCAGCAAACGCTCACTGCCGGCGGGTATCAGCATGCGGGCATACATGCCCGGCAGTAACTGGCCGCTATAGCCGACTTGAGCTTTGACCGTAAACGTCCTTGAGCCGGGATCGGCCGCGGGAACCAACTCTTCGATTCGGGCCGTCAGCAAGAGGTCCAGGACAGGAACCTCCACCTGGACCTCCTGGCCCAGCACCAGGTGCGTCGCCAGGCCTTCGCGCACAGCGGCTTCGACTCTCATCGAATTGGGGTTGTATAGCGCCAGTAGCTTATCACCCGGTGAAGCCGTGTCACCGGGTTCGGCAAAGCGTTCAACGACCCGTCCATCAATCGGCGACCTTATTTCGGTGAAGGAAATGGCGACCTCGGCTTCCCTGACCGCCTGCTTAGCGCTGGCCAGGTCTGCAGACAGCGCAGAGTAATTTGCCCGGGCTTCGTCCAGGGCTGCCGCCGAAACCAGGTCCCTGCCGTACAATTGCTCGGTGCGTTCCAGGCTTTGCCGGGCCTCTTCCTGCCGGGCCGTGACAGAGCGGACACGCTCTGCAGCCTGTTGAAACCTGGATTCCAGGTCTGACCGTTCCAGTTCAAGCAGCAACTGCCCCTTGCTGACGCTGTCTCCGGCGCGAACCAGAATTTGTGTGATGCGGGCGAGCGTTCTCGAAGATATGGTCGTGGCCTGGCGCGCTCCAATGCCGGCCGGCACCGGTTCTGTGACCATGACATCTTCCAACATGACCGCGACTGGGTTGTGCGTCTGCGTCGGTTCGAGGGTAACCAGCCCCGGTTCGACCTTGTCTTTGAAGATCCCGGCCATCCAGGCAATGATCAGCAACAACAACGCAACAGCAGATAAGGGCATCAACCATTTCATGATTCTGGGCCTATGTTCGGTTTATCGAAAACGAGCATGTAGACAACGGGCACAATCAGCAAGGTGAATAACGTGGAGGCGACGATGCCGAAAATAATGGCCAGGGCCAGGCCACTGAATACCGGATCCAGTGTGATGATCAGGTTACCCAGCATAGTAGTGCCCGCAGTTAACAGAACCGGGCGCATACGGACGGCGCCCGCCTGAACCAGCGCCTCCTTCAGCGCCAGGCCTTCTTCCCTGGCTTGGGTAATGAATTCAACCAGGATCAGGGAATTTCGCACGACAATACCTGCCAGCGCGATCATTCCAATCATCGCTGTGGCGGTAAACATGACCGGATCAGGCGCTCCCGCCACCGTCCGCTCGCCAAACAGGTTCATCATCCAGAAGCCGGGCATGATGCCGATGATGGTCAGTGGAATGGAAGACATGATGATCAGCGAAAGGGCTGCGGAAGATGTTTGCAGGCGGAGTACGAAAAAGATTCCGACCAGGGCGAAGGCAAATGCCAGCCCCATGTCCCGGAACACCCTGACGGTGATGCGCCATTCCCCCTCTCCGGTCCAAAGCACGTCAACACCTTCGGGCAACGACCAGCCGTCGCCGGTGCCGGGCGCCAGGAAATTCCGGCTCGACCAGTTGTCGTCTGCGGTACCGGAGGGCTTCCCCTGGTCCGCATGGATGTCCGCGATGACCTCGGCCGGCGTCCGGCCTGAAATCTCTGCTGTTACGTAGACAACGGGTCGTAAATCCTTTCGGTGAATGGCACGATCAGCCCACTGAGCCTCAAAGGCCCCCAACTCACCCATGGAAACCAGCGGTTGGGCGGCCGAGTCGAGCCCCTGGGGGGAGCTTAGTTGCACAATTCCGGGGCGGGCTTTGATCTTTAGCCGGTTGAAATCCGTCTGCGAAGTACGCTCATTTCTCGCCATTCTCAGCTCAATGGGCAGAGGGCGGATTTCACCCGGAATCTGCATGTAACCGGTCTTGATGCCCTGGTTTCCCAGCGCGATGGTCTGGTTGATATCCTGTGTGGCAATGCCGGAAAGGGCGGCTTTTTGCTTGTCCGTGATAAACCGCATCCGCTGCTGTGGGTGCTCTACGGTTGAATCGATTTCCACGACGTGGGGTTCCCGTGACAATCGCGCCATTACGGTGGCTGCCGCATCACGTTGTTGCTCGTAACTGATCAGGGTGTCACCATGAATTTCAGCCACCAGCGTGCTGAGCACCGGAGGTCCGGGGGGCACTTCAACCACCTTGATCCGGATATCGCCTTGGTTCAGCGGTTTGAGCAATTCGCGCAGCCTCAATACGATGGCGTGTGACTGGTGCTCACGCTCCGCCTTGTCAATCAGGGTCAGCCTCAGGTCTGCCATGTGCGGCCCGGACCGCTGGTAGTACCGCCGGACCATGCCATTGAAGTCGATTGGAGAGGGTGTACCCACAAAAGCAGCGATCACACGCACCTCGGGCAACTGGCTGGCCAGGTTGCTTATTTGCTTGGCCATCGCCGCGGTTGACTCCAGGCTGCTGTACTCCGGCATATCAATGACGACCTGGATTTCGTTCTTGTTGTCATAAGGCAACAGTTTGAGCGGGACCAGGCGGAACAGGGGAAGGCTGGCGGCGATCACGAAAAGCGCCAGTACGGCCCACAACACCAGGTGGGCACGCCTCCTGTTTTCGAGCACCGGGGACAGCAGGCTGCTGTAGATGCGTAACAAAGCGGTTTGCTCGCTGGCGCCATCCGCGTCACCCCCTGCAGCCGGTTTGAGCAGGCGGCTGGCCAGCCACGGTGTCACCAGGAAGGCCACCAGGGTGCTGGCGGCTACGCTGACGGGCACATTGAAGGCCATGGGAGCCATGTAGGGCCCCATCATTCCGGTAATGAAACCCAGCGGTACAAACGCCAGCATGATGGTGACGGTGGACATCAATAGAGGTGCTCTGATCTCGGCCATGGCAGCAACGATCTGTTCGTACAGGCTCCCGCCTTTCCGCCGGATGAAACGGTCGATGTTGTCCACACCGGTTATGGGGTCGTCGACCAACAGTCCCAGTGACAGGATCAGGGCGAAGAGGGTTACGCGGTTGATCGTGTAGCCAAAGGCCAGGTCAAGTGACAGGGTAATGCCGTAACAGATAGGCACGGCCAGGCCCACCACCAGGGCGGGGCGAATACCCAGGAAAACCCCGATGAACACCACGACCGTCACGATGGCGAAAGCCAGGGAAGAGCTCAGGTTGTTGACTTTTTCATTGGCGGTTTGACCGTAATCACGCAATGTCTCTATCTGGATTTCAGGCGGCAGCAGGGACTCCTGTAACACCGCGATACGCTCGTGCACCTGGCGGGCGACGCTCACGGCATTGCTGCCACGGTGTTTGGCGACACTGATGGTCACCATTGGAAAACCCTCGTGCGACCGGCCGAATCGCGGATGACCCGAAGCAAACTCGATCCAGTTGTAGTATTCAGGCTCGGACGGCCCGTCTACAATGGTTGCAACATCCCTGAGAAATACCGGCGTGCCGTCGATCACGTTAACAGGCAGGTTTTCGAGTTCGGCCACGGTGCGGACAAAGTCTCCGCTTTCCAGAACAATGCTTTCATTACCGAGGGTCCATGCCCCGGCAGATTGCAGTTGATTGGAAAGCTCCAGCGCCCGGATAATCTCAAGGGCCGTTGTTTTCCGTGCTGCCAGGCTCTCAGGATTGAGCAAAACCCTGATGGTACGAGGCCGCCCGCCAACCACGTTGACTTCGCTGGTTTGCGGAATGCCCTGCAAATCCGTCGTGATCTCATCCGCAATGCGACGCAGTTCATAATCGTCATAGCGGCTTGCGTCTTCACTCCACAGGGCCAGCAGAACCACCGGCACATCGTCAACCTCAACCGGCCGGACCAGCCAGTCACTCACCACGCCGGGCACCTGGTCCTGGTTGGAGTACAACTTGTTGTACGTGTTGAGGATGGATTCTTCGCGATCCTGTCCCACGTAGAAGCGAAGCGTGACAGAGGCAATGCCGGCATTGCTGGTGGAATACACATGCTCCACACCGGGAATCTGGGTCAGCAGTTTTTCAACCGGTATCGTGATCTGCCTGGCAACCTGATCGGCGCTCAGACCGGGCGCTGATACCAGTACATCCAGCATCGGGACAACGATTTGTGGCTCTTCCTCGCGCGGGGTGTACTGCAACGCGACCAGTCCGGCCAAAATCGCGAGAATAAAGATGAACAGGGGAATGCCCCCATCCAGCGAGCGCCGGACGAGACGATCCATAAACTGGCCGCGTGCTGTTTCCATGCTGGAATTCCAGGCCGTTCTTTACTGAACGGCGGCCTCTTCCGCCACAGCCATGGCATCTTCAAAGCCGCCGAGATTGGTCACGTTGGTAAAACCCTGCGCCTCGAGACTTTCCTTGGCAATACCGGACCGACGGCCGCTTCTGCAGTAAACATAGATCGGGGCGTCCTTGTCCTCGGTAACTTCGCCAATTCGGGCGGCAATTTCCGTATAGGGAATGTGCACGGCTTGCGTGACGTGATCCGTGTTGTATTCCTCTGTGCTTCTGACATCGATCCAGAAGGCTTCATCTGAGCAGAAACCGCTTGAAGCGGCAATCAACATCAGGAAAGCAAACAGGTGAGCAAACAATCGGTTCATTCGGCAGCTCCTTTAATCATGTTTATCTAATACATAAACTCCTAATATAACATGTTTTAGTCGGATGCTCTCAATGCTGTTTTCTCATTAATCGGGTTCAACCAGGTTTTTGAACGCGTCCTTGGTGGCTCCTGGAGAAGACATCAGCTTGGTAAAACCGTGGGCGCCCATCATGGGTAAATCCGGGAAGTGAACCGCCATTCTGAATTTCATCGGTAAGGCTTCGACATCGGCACCGTTCACAATGATTTCATAGGGGAAATACGCCACTTTGCTGTAGCCTTCGTAATCGACAATCGCCAACTGGTGCGCTTCGTCAATGTCTTCATCGTCATCACTGACGGCTTTCATGCCCACACCAAAAACGGTTTGATCCTTGCCCGGAATGTCAATGCGATAGATCTGGCTCAAAGCGTCTCCTTCGACGGCCAGGCCGGATTCAACCGCGGCAAGCGCGGCTTCGTGGTTGTCAAAACTGCCCAGTTTCATGGGGTCGTCGAAATAGGGCATCATGGGTTTGTAGTGATACTTGCCCAGTTTCTTGGCCGTCATTTCTTTCTTGGCGCCATAGGATTCCTCGTTACCAAGAGCCTTGCTCAACTGGTCATACACACCCTGCAGATCTGCATCCATCCGGTAAGCGAACTGGATGTAGAGGGGGTTGACGAAGGCTACCTCGATTTTGCCATCCCGCTCTGCAACGCTGACACGTTGTCCTGCTCCGTATCCGCCGTTGTCAGATTGTGCGGCCAGAGTTTTCAGGTCTGTGCTGGTAACGACCATGACAACGGAGTTTTCCAGAGGTGAATATTGACCGGCAATTTCGAAACCGCCCGCCTGGAGAGCCTGCGCAGTGGCCTCGACCTGTTCGTCCAGGCCGGTTTCATTGACGGATGCGAGAATGAAGGGCTGATAGCTGGTATCCGCCAATGCTGATGCGCAGAGCAGCAAGCCGGGCAACAGGCGTAATAAAAATCTTGTTTTCATCGAAGTTCCTTGTGATAAATCGAGCGAATTACCAGCTTAGTCAATTATTTACACCTTGCATTGATCTTCATTCAAAAAATCTAATGTTTGTTGGTTTCGTTTGATTTGGATCAAATCCGTCAGGGCTGCAGCGCGGAAAGATGGGGCGGTGAACAAAGAACTGACCAGAAAGCGTCATTGGGAAGAGGTTTATCGCCAGAAGGCAGCTTGTGAGACCAGTTGGTACCAGGAGGTTCCGCAACCGTCACTTTCGATGATCGAAAATGCGGATACGGATCTGGACACGCCTGTGATCGATATCGGAGGGGGCGCATCATTGCTGGTAGATAAGCTCCTGGAGATGGGATTTATCGACCTGACCATTCTGGACGTCTCAGCCTCGGCGCTTGCGCAGGCGAAGCAACGGCTGGCCATGAAGGCCGAAAGGGTGTCCTGGCTGGAGGCCGATGTCACGACGTTTCGGCCTGCCAGGCGATATGGTCTGTGGCATGATCGGGCAGCCTTTCATTTTCTGACCGAACCGGAGGACCGGCAGCATTATCTGAACACTCTCGAACAGGCTTTGCAGCCGGGAGGGCAGGCAGTTATCGCTGTTTTCAGTCCACAAGGACCCAAAAAATGCAGTGGCCTTGATATCGTGCAATATGATGCGGATGGAATGGTCGAAGCTCTGGGGCCGACATTCCAGCTGCTCGAAGAACGCGAAGCACTGCATGTAACGCCAATGGGCAATGAGCAGTGGTTCAACTACTTCCGCCTGGTGAAAGTCACCCGGCAACATAAACTTTAAAGCGATTCAGGGTACAATCCGACATAGCACCTAATTTGTCAGCAGCCAGCCTTGAGCGCCGGTAAAAGAATGAACACAGAAGCACAAATCGACCCCCGGAAAATGGCCACCGCGGCCCAGAAAGCCAGTGATTTGATGAAAACGCTGGGCCACAAAGACAGGTTGATGGTTTTGTGTCACCTGACTTCGGGCGAAAAGTCGGTGGGTGAACTGGCCAGCCTGCTCGACATTCCGCAATCGCCACTGTCACAGCACCTGGCCCGGATGCGCAAGGAATCACTGGTGAAGACACGCAGGGAGGCGCAGACGATTTATTACTCTATTGCCAGTGGTGACGCAGAACAAATCGTTTCCCTGATGCACGAGCTCTATTGCAGCGATTAGGCTGCAGGCGTCTTAATTTGAGTCCACTTCCTTGCCCTGAAATGACCCGGATCAAATGGTTTCCAATTGATGCCTGTTGATCGGACTATTTGTACATTAGAATGCCGTAATACTAATATGTACCAAAATACGTAATAAAACAGTTGACGGAGGCACCAAATGGTTAAGAAATTCAATTGGTTCACTACCGCGGTAGTTGTGACCAGTCTGTGTGCGGCAACCAGCGCATATGCAACGAACGGGTATTTCACTCACGGTACCGGCACCAAGAACAAGGCTATGGCCGGATCCGGTATTGCGCTGCCGGAAGATGCCATTGATATGACCAACAACCCGGCGGTTGCCCCTTTTGTCGGTGACCAGTTGATCGTAGGTGCGGCTTTGTTTTCGCCGACGCGCAAGTATGAAACCGGTGACAGTATCTTCAACGGCAATTTCGGCGCTTTCACCATCGGCCCGAACAAGATCAAAAGTGACAATGACATTTTTGTCATTCCGCACATTGCCAAGAGTTGGCAGTTGAATAATGGAAATGCCTGGGGCCTGTCCTTCTACGGTCGCGGTGGCATGGACACGGAATGGAAAGGGGGAACGGCCACGTTCGATCCTGATGGACCGGGGCCTGCACCTGTCATGACTTTCGACGGCACCTATGGTGCGGGAAAAGCGGGTGTGAACCTGAACCAGGCTTTCCTGGACATCACCTGGGGCAAGCAGGTCAATGATCAGTTTTCATTCGGTGTTTCTGCCGTGTTGGTTGCCCAGACATTCAAGGCGTTTGGTATCGGCTCATTTGCCGGTTATACCGAGACCTTTGCCGCCAGCGGCGGCACCATGATGCCGGATTCATTATCCAATAACGGTACTGACTGGTCATGGGGTGCGGGCGTTAAAGTCGGAATACATGCGCCGGTATCTGATAAATTCACTTTCGGCTTGATGTACCAGACGAAAATCTGGATGAATGAATTCGACGATTATTCTGATCTCTTTGCAGAGCAGGGCGATTTTGATATTCCAGCAAACCTGAAATTTGGTGTCACTTTCCACGCCAGCGAATCTGTGGACTTCAATTTTGATATCGAACAGATCTGGTACAGCGATGTAGATTCCGTGGCAAACCCGATCCAGTTACTGTTTGCCTGCCCGACGGCCGGACAGGGCGGCATGGAACTCAGTAATTGCCTCGGCGGCGACAACGGCGGTGGCTTCGGCTGGGACGACATGACAGTCTTCAAGGCCGGCGCCAGATGGGAAGCAGGAGAGGACTGGACTTGGCGGTTTGGTTACAGCTACGGCAAACAGCCCATTGACGAGAGCCAAATGTCGTTCAATATCTTGGCGCCTGCGACGGTACAGTCTCACTTAACCGCTGGCTTTACGCTGGAACGGACTCCCGGACGGCAGTTCAACATGGCTGTTATGTATGCCCCGAACAAGAGCGTGACCGGGCCGCAAAATTTTGATGGACCGCCTGATCTGGCGCAGAGCGTGAAATTCGAGATGTACCAGTGGGAAGTTGAGGCGAGCTACAGCTGGCGCTTCTGAACGATTTTAATCAACCAAAAAAACGGCCAGCAAAAGCTGGCCGTTTTTTATTGAGAGAGAAGCTCCTATTTTTTACGAATCAGGAAGGTATAAACCCCGCCTTCTTCGCTGTGCTCCAGGAGTTCGTTACCCGTGGTGCGCGAAAACGCCTGGAAATCCGCAACCGAACCGGGATCGGTGGAGAGCACTTCCAGCGTACCGCCTTCGGGTACTTCTTTCAGTGCCTTTTTGGCCTTGAGAATAGGGAGCGGACAGTTGAGTCCTTTTGCGTCGAGTACTTTGTCAGCCATGCTGGTTTCCTTTTTTGAAATTCCGGTCTAAATAAACAGGTTGATATGTGACTGTGTAGCTACTTCGATATAAGTGGCCGCACCGCCCACTTCAATACCTTCGATCATCTGATCCGCCTGGTAATCGAAAAGATCCATGGTCATTTGGCAAGCGATCATTCTTACATCGGCTTCTACGGCGAGTTCGCGAAGATCTTCAACTGAGGCTACACCATTTTTCTTGATCAGGTTCTTCATCATCTTGGATGCCATGGCATCGACGCCAGGAATGGCAGCGACGATATTGGGCATCACCATGTGGCCACCCATCATCGGCATTTTCATTGCAGCGTTACCCAGAGGAGTGACTTTCAGGTCCATCTTCTTAAGCAACAGGGGCAAGCCGTAAAAAGTGAAAAACATCGTGACCTCAAGGCCCATGGCCGCTGCCGTGGTGCCAAGAATAAAGGGTGGGTAAGCCCAGTCCAGGCTGCCCTTTGTGACTATGATAGACATGGTGTTCGGGTTGATGGCGTTGCCGCCCGTCTCTTCTGACATGGTCTTTTGACCTCCGAAAAAAGTGGAGAAAATAACCCGTTAATTATATACAGTTTTCATTTATTAGTAAAATCGAATACTATGGATTGCCTATGGATTTCAACGCTTCGAAAGCCCTTTTCGTGGGCAGTGACGTTTACCGCCAGGCGGCCTTCGGCAAACATCACCCACTGTCGATTATCCGGGTCTCCGGTGTCGTGGATGTCTGCGAAATGCTGGGCTGGTTCGAAGGCGAACGGTTTCAGGACAGCCCGCAGGCAAGCGAGTCACAGTTGAAACAGTTTCACGATGAAGACTACGTGGACGCGATCATTGCTGCAGACCTCAAGGGCAGCGTCGACAAAGAGACCCGTGAGAAGTATCGTCTGGGAACCATGGAAAACCCTCTGTTTCCCGGATTGTTCAAACGGGCCTCCACCGCGGTGGGGGGTTCGATCCTCGCATCTGAACTGGCTATGGATGAGCGCGTTGTGTTTCATCCGTCCGGCGGGACGCACCACGGCAGGGCAGGCCGCGCCAGCGGTTTTTGTTATTTCAATGATCCGGTATTCGCCATACTGACTTTTCTGTCGAAAGGACTAGAGCGCGTGCTTTATGTCGACCTTGATGCACACCATGGTGATGGCGTACAGGATGCGTTCGCCAACGATCCACGCGTGCTCACCCTTTCCATTCACGAGGAAAAACGCTGGCCGCATTCCGGCCTGGTGGAAGACCGGGCCGGCGGGGCGGCGCGAAACCTGCCGGTTCCCCAGGAGTTCAATGACAGCGAACTCGATTTTTTGATCGAGCATGCGATTCTGCCACTGGCTGAAAGGTTCGATCCGGAGGCGCTGGTCATTACCTGCGGGGCGGATGCGCTGGAAGGCGATCCTCTTTCACGACTTTCTTTGAGCAACGCGGGGCTTTGGCAGGCGGTGGAAAAACTGATCAAACTGACCCGGCGCACGGTGGTATTGGGTGGTGGTGGTTATAATCCCTGGACCGTCGTCAGGTGCTGGAGTGGATTGTGGGGCCGGTTGAGTGGGCAGGATTTTCCCGCGATACTCCCGGTTCCTGTGCGTGATTTCCTGAAAGGCCTGGAAAGTGATCTGATAGACGAGGACGAAGTGCCTGAACACTGGGTAAGCACGCTGAAAGATGAGCCCAATAGCGGCCTCGTTCGGCCTGAAATCGAGAGACTGCCAGGTCTCGTGTTGCATTGACTATAATACTGGAACAGACATGACATGGTTTGAATCCTTAAAGCGAATAGAAGATCTGGAGGACGCAGAGTTTGACTCTGCCCTGTTGGCGGATATGGAACGCCTGGCGCCGGGCAATGCGCAAAGGATGGTGCGGTTCTCGACCCCGACGTTCAAAGAATACGAAAGCTCGGAACTGCAAAGTTGCGGCAAAAACAGTTTTCCGGCTTTTTCCATCACTGCCGGGGGCTGCGCCCTGATGTGCGATCACTGTGAAGCCAAGATCCTCGAGCCCATGATCCCGGCGATCAGGCCAGAAATCCTCGACCACCAGGTTCGTCAGCTGATCGAAACGGAAAACCTGCAGGGTTTTCTGCTGTCGGGAGGCTCCAACAAGCGAAACGAAATCCGCTATTCGCGATTTTATCCGGTGATCGAGCAGTTGAAGCGCGATTATCCACAGCTGAGGGTAGCCATTCACACCGCCCTTACTGATGAAGCCGGCGCCAGGGAAATGGAAGCGGCAGGGGTTGATGTCGCCATGCTGGATATCATTGGCGCCGAGGAAACCATTCGGGAGGTCTACCACCTGGACCGGCCGGTGGATGATTTCGAAGCGACAGTGGCAGCCCTGTGTTCCACATCCATGCAAATTTCACCGCATATCGTAATCGGACTTCATTACGGCCGGATCCTGGGTGAGGAGAACGCCCTCGATATTCTGAGCCGTTATGACACCAAGGCGTTGGTACTGGTGGTCATCATGCCGTTTTACGCCAAACCCGGCACGTTCGTCACGCCGGATACCGCGGATGTCGGGCGCATCTTCCTCGAGGCCCGTCAGCGCCTCCCGGACCGCCAGGTTTTGCTGGGTTGTGCCAGGCCGCCCGGGATGCACAAGCGTGTTACCGATGCTTATGCCGTCATGGCAGGCCTCGATGGAATCGCGTTTCCTGCCGATGGCGCAGTGGCGGTTGCGGACATGACAGGAAGACCCTTTCACCAGGCGCATGCCTGCTGCTCGATCAAGCTGGGTGAAACCAGCGCCAGCAGCGGCATAGCGACCCTCGCCCGCAGCAGCTGCGCGGCCTGAACAGGTAACATCGGAGAAAGCAATGAGTTGTGTAAAAACAGAAGGCGCGCAGCCAGCAGAAAAAGGACGCGATGGGCTAGACTTTAATCCATACGACATCATGGAGCCGCGCCTGCCGGGCAAAACCCCCAAAGAAATGAAAAACGGCGCCCCGGTCAAGTCGCACGATATCGAGCCGCAAGGGGTATACCGGCCGGATTACAGCATTCTGACACCCCACATGCGCTCTCCCGAATACGTGCAAATGTCCACCGCGGCCGCGATTACACTGGGTGTGACCACGGGACGGATGTACCGTTGTTCCTGCACCCGTTGCCTTAATCTGCTGCTCACGTATCCGGAAGGTTGTCGTGCCAACTGCGCTTATTGCGGTCTTGCCAGGCATCGCGAGGCCGAACGGGATTACGCAGACAGGAATTTCATTCGCGTGGACTGGCCTGCGGTTCCGATAGATGTGATCATCGACAAAGTAGCCTCCGATGGCGAGAACAGCCCCTTCCACCGCATGTGTATCTCGATGATCACGCATCCGCGCTCCGATGCGGATACGGTAGCTGTTCTGAAGAAATGGACCGACCGTATTGATCCGGAGACGATCCCGGTTTCCATTCTTTCCAACCCGACCACCATGGGCCGCCAGGACGTGCAGAACCTGAAAGACCTGGGCGCAGATATTTTTACCGTTGCGCTGGATGCCGCTACACCCGAGTTGTTCGACCGGACCCGGGGTAAAGGTGTGCAGTCACCGCATAAGTGGGACAAGTACTGGGAAGTGCTGCTGGACGCGCGTGACATTTTTGGGCTTGACAAATTCGGTGTACACATCATCGCGGGCATGGGTGAAACGGAGCACGACATCCTCAGCCTGGTGCAGAAGATCGTCGATCTTGGCGGGCACAACCACATGTTCTGCTTCTTCCCCGAAGAAGGTTCACTGATGGATCACCTGCCCGCCACGCCGCGTGATCAGTGGCGCCGCGTTCAGCTGGGCCGTTACCTGATTGACTATTGTGATGCCCGTGTCGACCATATGAAGTTCGATGACCAGGGCCGACTGGCTGACTTTGGAATGGCAGGCGGAGAACTGGATGACATCATCAACAGCGGCCTGCCGTTCCGCACTTCGGGGTGCCCCGGCAAATTCCAGGATGACATATCGGCCTGTGACCGGCCTTACGGTGATTCGCCCCCCAGTGACATTGCCAGTTTTCCTTTTCAGCCAGAGAAGAAAGACATCAAGAAAATTCGCAGGCAACTGGACATACCTCACCGCCTGACCTAGGGCGGCGGGCAAACCATGACAGGATTTTTTCGCGTGCTTGATACGGGTGTCCTGGAGGGGCGCCTGAACATCGCCATCGGGCAGGCCATTGTCGAGGCGCATCAGCAAGGGGAAGTACCCGATACCCTGCGTTATCTGCGTTTTCCGCCGACGGCGCTGATCGGTCGCCACCAGGCCCTGGCGCAGGAAGTAGACCTCGACTATTGCCGGAATAACGGCATCGGAGTCGTTCGGCGTATCACTGGAGGCGGTGCTATTTTTATGGAGCCGGGTTTACTGGGCTGGGAACTGGCCTTCAACCGCCGCACCCTGGGAGTGAAGTCCCTGCCGGATCTGACGCGCGAAATCTGTGAAGCAGCAGCCGAAGGAATCAGCCGCCTGGGGGTTGAGGCGGGCTTTCGACCACGAAACGATATCGAGGTAGATGGGCGCAAGATAAGCGGAACTGGCGGCTTTTTTGACGGAGATACTTTGTTTTTTCAAGGGACGGTGATCATCGATATGAATCCGCAGGAGATGATCTCGGCACTGCGTGTTCCGCAGGCCAAACTGGCCAGGCACAAGCTCGATTCTGCAGCGCAACGCATTGTAACCCTGCGTGAATTATTGGGTGATCAGACGCCGGAGCTGGGGGTGATCCAGGAAGCATTGACGAGTGCGTTTTCCGAACGCTTCGGTCTGGCCATGAAGCCAGGTGAGTTGACCTCCAGTGAGCAGGACAACGCACAAAAGCTGTTGAAAACAGAAATTGGAACTGAAGCGTTCGTCGCCGAAATCGATGAGCCTGCTTTGGCAAGAGGAGATTTGGACGGGTCCTGCGCCAGCCCGGGCGGATCCATAAAGACATATATTCGCCTGGAAGGTCCCGCGCAGAATCGAATTCGAGCGGCCCTCATCACGGGAGACTTCTTTGTCACACCGCCACGACTCATTTACGATCTCGAATCCCGTTTGCGCGGCGTCTACGTCGACGACGTCGCCCAGGTGGTAAAGGTGTTTTTTAAGCAATCCAGCTTTGAGGTTTTGTCGGTGTCGCCGGACGACTTCATTGCCTCCATCAATAATGCACTGGCAAGCGAATGAATCTGATCAACGTTGTTCAACACACCTCTGCAGACTATCTTGGCTTGATGGAAGATCACCTGGAGGGGCGGCGAATCCGCTTTCAATACTTCAGGCCTTTTACCGAACAGGGCACCATACCGCAGGCGGGTGATGTCTGCGACGCACTTTTCCTGATGGGCGGTGGCCCCTGGGGGAGTGCAGGTGAGCGGGATGTGCCCAGCCTTCGGGACGAGATCCGGTTGACCCGCAACATGCTGGACCAGGGCAAGCCGTTTCTGGGCATTGGACTGGGTGCGCAAATACTGGCAATCGCTGCGGGTGGCGGGTCAGGGCCATCACCGCTTGAATTCAGTGTCGGCCGGGCGCGGCGGATTGAAGACAACGCACTGGGTGGATTCATGCCCGAAACTTTTCCACACGTCAGTTATATGCGAGACCGCCCGGTGCTGCCCGGTGTTGCCCGGGTGCTGGCGGAAGACGCCGCCGGACAAGCGGCCGTATTTCAGATAGGCCAGAACGCCCTGGGGTTTACCGGGCACCCTGGATTCAAGACCGCCATGGCAGAAGACCTGATCATGGAATTTGAAGAATCGCCCGAAAATCCCGCACCCTTGCTGGAGCAGTTACAGAGGATGTCGAAGGAAGTCGAAGATGCCCTCGTGCCTCTCATGACCGGGATCATTAAGATCACTGGTTTGATGCAAACCCGGCATCGCATACCGCTAGAATTGAAAGGCTGAGCCGTCGAATATCATATGTCGTCGCTCGTGAAACGCACTATCTGGAATATTACATTAGATTAACGTAATATTATCCGTCCACGTAAAAGGCAGGACTCAAAAAATGGCAGAAAAACTCATCATCGTGATGGCCAACACCGACCTTCGTAACGGCGAAGAGCTTGGTGCACCTATTTTCCAGGCGACCGTGGCGGCAGCCATGGAATATGAAGTCGACGTGATCTGCACGGCAACGTCCGGGCGATTGATGAAAAAAGGTGTCGCTGAAAAACTGGTTGTCAAAGAAGGTTCACCGAAAAACGTATATGATTTCATTAAGGACGCGCACGAAGCCGGCGCAAAATTTTATTGCTGTTCGCCAAACCTCGATCTTTTCGACATGACGACCGACGACCTGATCCCGGAATGCGAGGGCATCGTTGGTGGCGCCCACCTGATCGAAGAGGTCATGGAAGAAGACTGCAAGGTTTTAACCTACTGATAACCGAATCGGGAGAACCATGTCGCACGCGCAAACAACCAGAATACAAGAGTTCATCGGTGACCCGGTTTCCGACAGTCCTGTCGTTGACCGTGACACGATGGAAGAAATTTTCCAGGACATCCAGGCGGATATCCGTTACGACCACGAGCTTAATGGTTGTCTGAATTGCGGAATCTGCACGGCGACCTGCCCGGCTGCGCATTATTATGATTTCAGCCCGCGAGAGATTGTCCAGTTGCTTTGGACGGAGAATCTCGAGGGTATTTACGATGCGATGCAGGAAAAAATCTGGGCCTGTGCCCAGTGTTACACCTGCGCGGCGCGCTGCCCCTTCGAGAATTCTCCTGGCGGCCTGATCATGCTGATGCGCGAAGCCGCCATCAAGCATGGCATGGAGTCGGCCAAGAACGTGCTGCGGCCATTCAGCCGGGTGATGCTGAAACTGATCTCCACCGGCAATCAGCTTTCGCCGGACATGATCAACGCGGACGGTTTTCCGGACTGGGGCCCGAATATCTCCAAGGTCGATGCACCGTTAAAAATCCTGCGCCAGGCCATTCCGATGCCTACCCTGAACACCACGGCCACTGCCTGGGAGGTCAATCTCACGACCTCCGTCGAGCTGTACACGATCTGGGAAGAAACCGGGGTGCTGGATCAACTCGAAACCATCGATGAAAACCTCTACGACGTGATCCTGGACATCATGGATGAGAAACGTGAAGACCTCGAAGACTGGGAGGACGAGCAAAATGAGTAATGACGAACGCTTTACCGGGCATGGTCCCGAGTGGCGCGACTCCAACCTGAGCCCAAAAGATGCGCAGACCGCAACCGCCTGGGTAGAGCAGGTCATCAATAAGCGCTCCATGGAGGTCAACAAGGACCGAGTGGAAGATGTTCGTGATGCCATGTGGGAGCTGGAGAAAGACGGTGAAATTGTCGTCCATAAAATTGGCGATGAGCACCAGCCCCGGATTGCCAAGACCATCTACGGCTGGGACAAGAAAGTCCCAACCACACAGCTCTGGCACCATAAATCATGCGGTCAGTGCGGCAACATCCCGGGTTACCCGGCCTCCTTGCTGTGGCTGATGAACGAAATGGACATCAAGTACCTGGATGAGACTGACCAGACGTCCTGTACGGCATGGAACTATCACGGCTCCGGTATCGGCAATATCGAAAGCCTGGCTGCCGTGTTTCTGCGTAATTTCCACCAGGCTTATGTGTCTGCCCGAGCCCAGGGCCTGCCCGACGGCTATTTTTACCCGCTGGTGCATTGCGGAACCTCCTTCGGCAATTACAAGGAAGTGCGGGCCTACTTGCTGCACTCAGCCGAACTGCGCGAAAAGGTCAAGAAAATCCTTGGCAAGCTGGGACGCCTGGTTGATGGCAAGCTGCTGATCCCGGAAGAAATTGTTCATTATTCTGAGTGGGTTCACATGATGCGCGGCGATATTGCCGAACGTCAGACCATTGATGTCAGCAATATCCGCTCAACCATCCATCCGGCTTGCCACGTTTATAAAATGGTGCCCCAGGATGCGATTTACGACGACAACATTCTCGGTGGTAACCGCGTGGCGGTCTCCACCGGGATCATGGAGGCTCTCGGAACCCAGGTCATCGACTATTCCACCTGGTATGACTGCTGCGGTTTCGGATTCCGGCACATTATTTCAGAGCGTGAGTTCACGCGCTCATTCGCACTGGACCGCAAAATCAAGGTCGCGGTCGAAGAAGCCAATGCCGATGTCATGATCGGCCACGACACGGGGTGCATTACCACGCTGGACAAGAATCAGTGGATCGGTAAGGCGGCCGGCAAGGACTACAGCCTGCCGGTTCTGGCCGATATCCAGTTCGCCGCACTGGCTTGTGGTGCGCATCCTTACAAGATTGTTCAATCCCACTGGCATGCATCGGCCACTGAAACGCTGATGGAGAAAATGGGCATTGACTGGCAGGCCAAGAAGGCAGAGTTCGAGGTCTACCTGAAACAGGTGGAGGCAGGTAATTACGACAGCCTCTACGATCCACGCCTGGCCATCACATCCGGGCCCGGGTTTGAACCGGTTAAACAAATCGCCAACACAGAACAGAGCTGAATATCATGTCAAAACCAATCCTGATCGTAGGGGGCGGACCGGCTGGTCTGGCCGCAGCACACTCACTGGCCACCTTTGGGCAGGCATGCATCCTGGTTGAGAAAGAGGACCGACTGGGCGGTGCGCCGATTCTTGAAGGTTACGCCAAGCTGGTACCTTCCGGTGAATGGGCCAGGGACGCCATAGGCGGCATGGTTGACCGCGCCAGCGAACATGAGCTGGTCGACGTAAAGACCGAAACGACCGTGACATCGTTTACCGGCGAAGCGGGAAATTTCACGGCCGGCCTTTCCAACGGGGAAGCCGTTGAAGTCTCCTCGGCCATCCTGTGCACAGGTTTCACTCACTTCGATTCCGCCAACAAGCCTGAATGGGGTTTTGGCACTTATCCTGACGTCGTAACGACCACCCAGGTCGAGCAGATGATTTCCTCGGGCAACGGTGTCCGCTGCCTGTCAGATGGTCGCAAACCCAAACGAGTTGCAATCTTGCTCTGCGTGGGCTCACGTGACCGCCAGATTGGCCGGGAGTGGTGCTCCAAGATCTGTTGCACGGTATCAGCCAACATGGCGATGGAAATTCGTGAAGAGTTGCCGGATTGCCACGTCTACATCTATTACATGGACATCCGCACTTTTGGCCTGTACGAGACCAAGTACTACTGGAAGAGCCAGGAGGAGTTCAAGGTCAAGTACATCAAGGCGCGTATCGCGGAAGTCACATCCGACGGCGAAAAACTGATCGTCAAGGGTGAAGACACGCTGGTTAAGCGGCCCATCACCATTCCTTTCGACATGGTCGTGCATGCAATTGGCATGGACCCCAACGTCGACAACCCGGGTCTGTCCGGAGTGTTCGGAGTAGATCTGGAACCGCACGGTTATGTCGGTAAAGCCAATAGCTACAGTGCATCCGGTCTGACCAACAAGTCCGGGGTCTTCGTTGCCGGCGCAGCAACCGGTCCGGAAACCATTGACGATTCCATTGCGCAGGGCAAAGCCGCAGCCATGGCCGTGCTCGAACAACGCCAGCTTGCCGCGCGGCTGGTTGGCTAGGCGAGACTGACCGTGGCGTCACTGTTCCGCTCACTTCAACCCAAAAAGCCGGCCGTGCTCGAACGGCCCCGGCTGGATTTGAGTGGCCCGTTGCTGACCCGCGCGTTTGAAACCGTGGTTCAGGGTACCGAGGAACAGGGCGGCATTGAATATTGGACGGATGCGCTGAAGCTGAAGAGCCGGATGTTCCAGCAGGCCCTGAGCCAGGGGCATCCGGGTGATCTGCCGCTGGAGACGTTCAAAGGCCTGTGTGCTTTCATGGCCAGTGTTCGCCGTCGGATCGGGCCTAGTCTTGAACAGCCCTTGTGGGGTGAACTGGTCGAGGCGATCGTTGAACTCCTCGATGGGATTAAGGACACATCCACCACGGATGTCCGCATCGCTGCGTTTTGCGCCCGCTTTCCGCAGGATTCCAAACACCGCTGGGTGCGTGACCTGGCAGCCGAAATTCTGCACAACGTGGACCCGGAACGCTATCCCCTGATGCTGCGGTGGGTCTGGGACCGAAAAGCCAACACCGGTGTGATCCGTGAAATCTGGTTCGACGACGAAGTAGACAACATTACGATTAATGTTCCTGACGGCTACACCACCTACCTGATGTTGCGCGAAGAACTCAGCCAGTTCCTCAGCGATAATGGCGTTTTTCGCGATGTGCTCTGGTACGTGGACCTGCTTAGCGCCAAGATCTACGCCGATTATATCGCTGCCCAGGGCGGCGTCTATCTGCGAGCAGATTTTTCCCATCCTGGCGACCCCATGGAACATACACGCAGGCTGCTGGGACTGGACGGCGTCAGAGCCGGTAGCGGCCGCACCCGTTTGAAAGCCATCAATGGTGAGGCTTTCGTAATTGACGACAAGAACTTGCTGGATTAAACAATGCCCATTCATGAAAAATCCCTGATCCGTCCCGAGAACCTGAAGGTTCAGGAAAACATCGAACTCGAAGGTATCGATGTTTCCGGCCACTGGAGCACGTTTATTGAGAGCCGGGTAGTCACCGACTACAACGAGGCGATGGAAGAAGAAATCGCAGCTCTGCCGGGGGGTGAATTCATTCACCGCTGCTGGCAGTGTGGCTCCTGTACCAATGCCTGTACGGTTCATGCCATCAACGGGGAATTCAATCCGCGTTATTGGATTTACCTGATCCGTACCGGGATGGAATCAGAATTGCTGCGTGACAAGGACATCATCTGGCAATGTGTCTCGTGCAACAAATGCACCTATGCCTGCCCCCGTGATGTCGTGCCGGAGGGTGTCATGAAGGCTACTGCCCACTGGTTGGAACTAAAGGGTCACACGCCGAAATCACACTCGACCATATTCGACGAAATCTTCAGTGAACAGGTCATCGAAACCGGCAAAATCGAGGATGGCAGGACCATCAGGCGTTACTTCAAGCAAACGGGTCAGGCCCTGCGGCAACCGTGGCTGGAAGAGATGGTCAAGCGCCTGCTGCGCAACCTGCCCATCGGAATGCTGACGCGCATGGGCCTGGCGAATTTCATCACGCCCAAAACCGCTGGCTGGTCAGGTGCCCGAGACGCCATCAAGGAATATGTCTCTGAACAGGAAGCACATCATCGCAAAGTGCTGGGTCTTGACGACCTGGTCAAGGCTGCCGAGAACGAATTATGAAAAAGTCTGATAAGAAAGAGAAGTACCAGGAGGTCGCCTACTATCCCGGCTGTGCGCTGGAGGGTAGTGGTCATGCCTATAACCGTTCGACCAAGGCGCTGGGTGAAGAACTGGGCCTGAAACTGAAGGAAGTAGACAACTGGAATTGCTGTGGTGCGATGGAAGTGAAAAACATCGATCCCAAACTCCAGACTTACCTCTCTTCCCGGGTCATGTCGACGGCCGCCAACAAGATGAAAATGGACGTGGTGATGGCGCCCTGTAACGGGTGTTATCACAACCTGAAAAAGGCCGAATACGACCTGGAGAACGATGAAGCATCACGCCAGGTCGTCGACCGCCTGTCAAAAAAGGCGGGGCACGAAACGTACCAGGCCGGCCAGGTTGAAACCATTCATGCGCTGGACTGGGTGAAAGAGACCATTGGCGAGGAAGGCTTGAAAGAGCGGGTGAAGAACTCCCTTGAGGGCATCAAGATCGCCAACTATTACGGATGCATGTACACGCGGCCGCGGCACATCTTTCCTGAGAAAGATGCGGGGCCTGGTAGTGAATCCACCTCAAAACCCCACTTTATGGATGATCTGCTCGATGCGGCGGGCGCAGAAAACGTTGATTTCCCACTTAAAACGGCTTGTTGCGGTGGAGCGCATACTCTGTCTGATAGTGATACATCCACAAAACTCGTCACCAATATTCTGCAGACTGCAGAAGCAGCCGGGGCCGAAGTGATTGCCACCGAGTGCCCGACCTGCCACAGCGGGTTGGAGATGCACCAGATCCGCGCCGAGAAAACACTGGGTATCAAGACCAACGTCAAGATCATCTATTTCACCCAGTTGCTGGGCATGGCACTGGGCCTGAAACCCAAGAAGGTCGGACTTCACGAAAACGTATCGGATTCGTTCGACTTCGTGAAGAAAAAAGGCCTGGCCTGATGGAGCTGAGCGACATCGGTCATCGGCTCGATGCGCTGATCGCCAAGCCGCCTGTCCCGGCGGATGCTCCCGAACTGTTGTTGCTGGGTGAAAAAACCCTGGAACAATGGGTCATCGCCAAAGGCAGGGAGCCAACTGAAGATCTGCGCGAAGGGTTTCGTCTGCTTGCGCTTCATCGCCAGGGATCGGACAAGGATCCGAGCTTCAATGCCTGCAGGGAAACCTGTCGGGAATTGGTTTATCACTATAATTTGCTCACCCTGCCATCAGAAGAGGGCCCATCAGAGCAGCATGCCCGGATGATGGGCTGGGTGGCTAACCACCTGTACCTGTTCGTCAGCGGCAAGATGGAAACAGAACAACTGGGTGTTTTTTGCTGTGCGTCAAAACCTTTGCGGGAAACGGTTGACGTGAAGGACAATGCCCATTAGAAAGTAAGGCTAATTACTCAAGGAGAACCTGACTATGCCAACAGTACGAGGATGCAATCTTCCGGATGAATTGTTGTATGACGTGGAAAACCACACCTGGTTTACGGAGGTCGGCGACGGTACGGTCAGGATGGGAATGACAGCGATTGCGACGGCAATGGCCGGACAACTGGTTGCATTTACACCCAAGAAAGTTGGCCGGAAAGTGCGTGCCGGAAGATCGTGCGCCACCGTTGAATCCGGAAAATGGGTTGGTCCTGCCAAGTCTGCAGCCGGCGGAGAAGTTGTCGGTGTAAACGAATCCCTGCTGGGTAATCCCAGTGCGGCAAACGCTGACCCCTATGCCTCGTGGCTGGTTCAGCTTCAGCCCGAAGACTGGGACAGCGTTAAAGCTACGTTGACACCAGGCAGTGAAGTGGCCGGCCCCTACGAAGCCAAAATGGATTCAGAAGGATTCGAGGGCTGCGCTTAGCCAGTTTAAATCCCACCGGTTCCGGCCCCGGTTCCGGCTTTACCCCCGGGTGTATCATAGGGGCATGAAGACCTATACCGCCAACGATCCATTGTTTGGTGAAGTCAGTTATGTGGACAATAAGCGCCACCTGTGGCTGCTTTCGGTCCTGTTCCCTTTGATTCCACTGGTCGGCATGGGGCTGATGTCCTGGACCGGTATGGAATGGACCTTATGGGTACCGCTGATTTTTGTCTACACGGGTATCCCACTGCTCGATTACCTGTTTCCCAATGACAGCAGCAATCCCCCTGAACAGGTCGTGCCACAGCTCGAGGCTGACCCCTACTACCGCATTCTGAATCACCTCACCGTTCCACTTCATTTCATCATCCTGGTAACCGGTGCCTGGTTTGTTGCGACTCAGGATCTGAGTGGGTCAGGCCTCCTCGCAGCAGGCTTGATCGTGGGCGCAATCAGTGGATACGGCATCAATACCGGGCACGAACTGGGGCACAAGAAGGAACGGGCTGACCGGATCGCGGCACGGATTGTTCTGGCCGTACCCTGCTATGGCCATTTTTCAATGGAGCATAATGTGGGTCACCACGCTGAAGTCGCAACCCCCGAAGACAGTGCCAGCGCCCGCTTTGGTGAAAGCATTTACCGTTTTGCCTTGCGGGAAATTCCAGGGGGAATCCGCCGTGGTTGGCGCCTGGAGGCGGAACGCCTGCAACGCAAAGGTCTGAAAAAGTGGAGCCGGCATAACGAAATTCTCCAGTCGTATGCGCTTTCCGTTGTGCTTTATGGCGCATTGCTGTTCATTTTTGGCAGCGTCATTCTTCCATTTTTGCTGATCCAGGTCGCTTTTGCCTGGTGGCAACTGACCAGCGCCAACTACATTGAACATTACGGACTGTTGCGACAGAAAGGCAAGGGCGGGCGGTACGAGCGCTGCCAGCCACATCATTCCTGGAACGCCAACCACACGGCTTCCAACCTGGTGACTTTTCACCTGGAGCGTCATTCCGATCATCATGCGTTTGCCGCCCGCCGTTACCAGTCACTGCGGCATTTTGAAGACGTTCCCCAGCTTCCCAGCGGTTATTTCGGTATGTTCCTGCTGGCCTATGTCCCTTATTTCTGGCGCAAGGTCATGGATCCCAGGGTGCTGGACCTGGTCGATGGCGATATGAGCCGGGTCAATACAGGTCCGGCTGCCCGTGCTTAAGCGCTGACGCTGACTTTCGGCACGGAAAAGAATTTCAGATCTTCCAGTTCCTGGTCGAGCTGGTGCTCTTCGGGCGCCTGTTCCGCAGCCAGGCCTTCAGCCATCTGCTGCGCTTCACTGAGAAAAGCCCCGTACAGGGTTTTGCGCTCACCTTCGCTGAGCGCCCGGCACTGGTAGCCACTGCACTCCAGCGCCGCATCCAGGGAGAAGCCCTCCAGGCACACGCAGTCCGCTTTGTGCAGCCAGGCGCCGGTGTGCATGTCGAAGTCGTACAGCGGCATGAAGCGGTATCCTTCCCGGGCCACGAATTCGATGGAATCGAGTATGTAATTCACCTCGATGTCGTCCATCGCGTAGTGCAGACTGATGCGGCACCAGCCCGGTTTGATGCCGGAAAATCCTTTCACGATCCATTTACGGTATTGCTCGGATTTTTCATAACCGATATCCAGTAACCTGTGGCCATAGGGCCCGGCACAGGAGCAGCCAGCCCTGGACTGAACGCCGAACAGGTCATTCAATAATGTCGTTACGAATTTCGGGTGCAGATACTTGCCCCGGTGGTCCCGCAGGTTGAACGATACGATGCTGATGCGTCGTTCCGGATCCAGATTTCCCATGATTTCGATCGCGGGAAGATCTTTCCAGCGGTCGAAGGTACGCTTGAGCAACTCGTATTCACGCGCCTCAATGGCTTCCACACCAATGTGATCCTTGATCTGGAAAGCAAGGCCAGCCTTCAGGATCTGGAGCACGCCGGGCGTGCCGGCTTTTTCGCGTTCCTCGATATCTTCGATGAAGTCCTGGCTGGTTGGGCCAACGTAATCTACGGTGCCGCCAGCGCTGACGCTGGGCGGCAGGTCCTTCTGGTAAATACGCTTGTTGAAGACCAGTACGCCGGTCGCTCCCGGGCCGCCCAGGAATTTGTGTGGGGAAATGAATACCGCGTCCAGTGATGCATCGCCTTCAAATTTGCCGGGTTCGGGGCACATATCGATTTCGACATAAGGAGCGCTGGCTGCATAGTCAAAACAGGCGATGGCATCGTAACGATGTAACATCGCAGCAATTTCGTGGACGGGCGTGCGCATGCCGGTGACATTGGAAGCCGCGGAAAAAGATCCAATCCGCTTTCGGCCCAGGTAAGCGGGATCCTGCAGCAAGGTTTCCAGGTGGTCCAGGTCGGTCGCACCTTCGTCGTCCAGGTTGACCTCGACAACGGTTGCCAGGTTTTCGCGCCAGGAGATTTCGTTCGAGTGATGCTCATAGGGGCCCACAAATACGACCGGCTGATGTTGCTTCAGGTATTCAGCAAAGCGGGTTTCTGCTTCCTCTCCCAGCAGATCTCTCATCATTCCGGTCAGGTTCCGGCGTGTTGCGGGTGGCAGCGCAACACCAATGATCTGCTGCAATTTGTCGATAGCGCCTGTCGCACCGGTCCCCACGGAGATGATGCGTCCATCCGGCCCGGCGTTCACGGACTGCTTAATGGCCTGTTCTGCCTGCTCCAGCAGATGGGTCATGGAGCGGCCACTGATGTCGTCTTCGGTGTGGGTATTCGCGTAATTTCGTTGCAGGTTTTGCAGGTATTTCTCGACCAGGTCCAGGCAGCGCCCGGACGCTGTGTAATCGGCATAAACCATTAACCGTTCGCCGAAAGGCGTGGTAACCGGCGCGTCGGCGCCGATAGTCTGGCTCCTTAGAAAATCGAAATCGAGTTTGCATTGGGTATCCATGGCGTCATAGTACCTTTCTTCACCTGTTTCAGTCATGCAAAAAGGATTGAATATTCAGTCTAAAACGGCCAATCTAACAGGATTGACCAACCTTCTTATCAGTCGCGCCTGCGACAGGAATCGAATCATGCTGGACACAATCAAAACAACGCTGGACTTGAACTACCCTGCTCTCCTGCGCGAACAGGCTTATGTAAACGGTGAATGGATTTCAGCATCGGATGGCCGGACATTTAACGTAACCAACCCGGCGGATGGCTCACTGGTCGCCACGGTCCCTGAGCTGGATGTTGCCACTACGCGGCAAGCCATCGAATGCGCCAGCGAGGCCTGGCCGGCCTGGCGTGCCAAAACCGCCAAGGAAAGAGCGGTCATTTTGCGCCGTTGGTTTGACCTGATGCTGGCAAACAAAGATGACCTGGCCGCAATCATGACGGCAGAGCAGGGCAAACCACTGGCTGAATCAGCCGGAGAGGTGCTCTATGGAGCATCCTTTATCGAATGGTTCGCTGAAGAAGGAAAAAGAATTTACGGTGATGTGATTCCAACCCACCTGCCCGACCGCCGCATCATGACGATCAAGCAGGGCATCGGTGTCGTTGCCGCCGTGACGCCGTGGAATTTCCCGAACGCGATGATTACCCGTAAAGCGGGGCCTGCGATGGCGGCGGGCTGCCCGATCGTAATCAAGCCCGCTTCGGAAACACCATTGTCGGCCCTGGCCCTGGCCGTGCTGGCTGAAGAAGCAGGTGTGCCAGCTGGCGTGTTCAACATCATAACCACAACAGACTCCCGCAGCGTCGGCAAGGAGCTGACCGAGAGTCCGCTGGTGCGGAAGTTTTCTTTTACCGGTTCTACCGAAGTTGGAAAGATCCTGATCCAGCAGTGCGCATCAACCGTCAAGAAGGTTTCCATGGAGTTGGGTGGCAATGCGCCGTTCATTGTTTTTGATGATGCCGATGTCGATGCGGCAGTGCAGGGCGCCATTATTTCCAAGTACCGGAACGCCGGCCAAACCTGCGTCTGTGCCAACCGTGTGTATGTGCAGGAAGGCGTCTATGAAGAATTTGTCCAGAAGTTTACAGAGGCGGTTCAACAGCTGAAAGTGGGCCGGGGTGAAGAAGCAGGCATCAATATCGGTCCCATGATTTCAGCGGATGCCATCGACAAGGTGGAAGAACTGCTCAACGATGCCACTGAAAAAGGCGCCCGTGTCATTGAGGGTGGCGAACGCCACCAGCTCGGTGGGCTGTTCTACCGCCCAACGGTGGTCAGCGGTGTCACCGCTGACATGGCTTTTGCCACCGAGGAAATTTTCGGACCCGTTGCCCCGGTCTTCAAGTTCACAACCGAAGATGAAGTGATCGAACTGTCCAATGCCACGGAATTCGGCCTGGCGGCCTATTTTTATGCCCGCGACCTGGGGCGCGTGTTCCGGGTGGCAGAAGGTCTGGAATACGGCATGGTGTGCGTTAATGACGGTATTCTCTCGACCGAGGTAGCGCCCTTCGGCGGCGTCAAGGAGTCGGGCATCGGCCGGGAAGGCTCGAAATATGGCCTGGACGAATACATCGAGATCAAGTACATCACGCTGGCGGGTATCAACCGCTAGGGTCGGTGCCAACAGTGGTCTGCCTTGAAGGCGCACAGCCTGATATGATGTTTTGCAGCTTTTTACAGGGACGAAAGACGTGACCACAATTGATCTCAGTTTTATACGTTCACAATTTCCGGCGTTCAATGAGCCGTCGCTCGAAGGTTTTGCTCATTTTGAAAACGCGGGAGGCTCGTATGCATGCCGGCAAACCATAGAATGGCTCGACCGGTTTTACCGGGAAACCAAGCTACAGCCCTACTATGCTTTCGAGCCTTCGCGCCGTGGCGGTGAACAGATGGATGCCGCAAAACAGCGGCTGGCAGCCTGGCTGAATATCGGTACAGACGAGTTGCACTTTGGCCCCTCCACTTCACAGAACACCTATGTCATTGCCCAGGCCCTGAGGCAGGAGCTGAAACCCGGCGAAGAAGTGATCGTGACCAACCAGGATCATGAGGCAAATATCGGGGTGTGGAGCCGGCTCGAGGATGATGGCATCGTTGTTCGTGAGTGGCATGTCGATCCCGAAACCGCAGAACTCCATCCCATGGATCTGGAGGCCCTGCTGAGTCCAAGAACCCGGGCGGTCGCTTTCACTCACTGTTCCAACGTGGTGGGGAGTATTAACCCGGTTCGGGAAATTACCGACCTGATTCACGACGCCGGCGCCTGGGCTATTGTCGATGGCGTTTCATTCTGCCCGCATGGCATACCGGATGTTCAGTCGCTGGGAGCAGACATTTACCTCTTTTCTCTGTACAAGGTTTATGGCCCTCACCTGGGCGCCATGTACCTGAACCGCGAACTCAATGCGGAACTTCCATACCAGGGCCATTTCTTTAACGCGGCCCTTCCGGCGGCCCGTTTTACACCGGCGGGCCCGGACCATGCGCAAATAGCAACGGTCAACGGCGTGGTGGACTATTTGGAGGCGGTGCATACCCACCACTTTGACCCCGATGCGCCTGTGGAAAAACAGGCGGCAAACGTCCGTGAGCTGTTTCGTGAGCAAGAGTCTGAATTACTCCAGCCATTGCTCGATTACCTGGTAGCCCATCCAAAAGTCCGTTTAATTGGCAAGGACCGGGCGGCAGGCCGGGCGCCGACAGTGGCTTTCACCGTTGACGGCTTCAGTTCCATGGATCTGGGCGCAAAGCTGGCGAAGCTGAAATTGGGGGTTGGAGTGGGGCACTTTTACGCTTTCCGCCTGATCGAAGCGCTGGGTATTGATACCGAAGACGGTGTAATACGAACCTCCTTTGTTCATTACACCTCGGCTGAAGAAGTCACCCGCCTGATTCATGGCCTCGATCAGCTCATCGAGTGATAACAGCTGTCCGCAATTCAGATAAGACCAAAGCATGATGCGAAAAGGCATTAAAAGCGTTATGCTTGCGCGAAATCCAGTAGAACCCATTGATGAAACGGACAGACACATCTAACCCGGACTATTTTCACAAGGTAGTGGATTGCCAGTGGGGTTGTCCCGCGCATACTGATGTTCCGGAATACATCCGGCTGATCGCCCAGGGGCGATTTGACGATGCTTACATGGTCAATCGCGAAAGCAATGTGTTTCCAGGTATCCTCGGAAGAGTCTGCGACCGCCCGTGCGAACCTGCCTGCCGCCGCGGCAGAATGGATGAGAAACCGGTGGCCATCTGCCGCCTGAAGCGGGTCGCGGCCGACCATCGTGGTGATATCACGGACCGGCTTCCGCAAGCGCCGAAAGAAAAGAACGGCAAAAAAGTTGCCCTGATCGGTGCCGGGCCGGCGTCACTGGCTGTGGCCAACGACCTGCTTCCGCTGGGTTATGAGTGCACGATATTCGAAGCGCAGTCAGTGGCAGGCGGCCTGATGCGTTATAACATCCCTTCTTTTCGCTTGCCCCACGAAGTACTGAACGAGGAAATTGACTACATTCTCGGCATGGGTGCAGAAATTCACTACAACCACCGTGTCGAAAGCATGAAGGCCTTGTTGGGCGATGGTTATGATGCCGTTTTCGTAGGCAGCGGAGCTCCGCGCGGCAAGGAACTGCGTTTGCCGGGACGCTACGACTCCGAAAATATTCAGATCGGAATCGACTGGCTCGAGTCAGTGGCTTTTGAACACATTGATTCCATCGGTGAGAAAGTGCTGATTATTGGTGTCGGCAATACGGCCATGGATTGTTGTCGCACATCACTGCGGCTGGGTGCAAAAGACGTCAAGGTCATGGCGCGCAAACCGCGAGAGTTCTTCAAGGCTTCGGTCTGGGAACTGGAAGACGCCGAAGAGGAAAATGTCGAAATCGTGGTCAATCATTCTCCGAAAGAATTTGTCGTTGAGAACGGTAAACTCACGGGAATGACGTTCGAGTTGATGGAATACACCGTCGAGAACGGACGCATCCAGGATCAGAGCGTTACTGGCGAAGTCTTTATTCCGTGCGATGACGTGATACTGGCCATCGGGCAGGAAAACTCTTTTCCATGGATCGAGCGTGACCTCGGCATTGAATTCAATCCATGGGAAGAGCCCATGGTTGATGAAACGACCTATGAATCCACCCGCGGCGGTGTTTTTTTCGGCGGGGATTCCGCGTTTGGCCCCAAGAACATCATCTGGGCAGTGGAACACGCTCACCAGGCCGCGATTTCAATCCATCGCCATTGCCAGGGTGAATCACTGCATGATCGTCTGCCCGACCTGCTGAACCTGCAGAGCCGCAAGATGGGTATGCACGAGTGGAGCTATTCCAGCACGTTCGACCCGGCCGCCCGCCGCAAAATGATGCATGTGCCGCTGGAGCAGAGGTTCGCGGAATTGGGTAAGGAGGTCGAACTGGGTTTCGATGCTGAGCAGACCGCGCAGGAAGTCGAGCGCTGTCTGAATTGCGACATACAAACCGTCTTTGCCGATTCCTTATGCATCGAGTGTGATGCCTGTCTCGACATTTGCCCGACCCAGTGTCTGACCATCACTTCCAACGGTGACAAGGATGACCTGGTCAAACGCCTGAAGGCGCCGGTGCTGGAACACGAGCAACCCTTGTTCGTATCCGGTGAACTGAAGCAGACCACCCGCGTTATGGTAAAGGACGAGAATTTCTGCATTCATTGCGGACTTTGCGCCGAGCGCTGCCCGACCGCTGCATGGGATATGCAGAAGTCGCTGCTTAAATTTCCCAAGGCCGCGGATTATGCCAACGGCCCCGAAAGTGGTGAACGCCCATGCCAGCAACGCAAAGCCGGATAAACGACTTTGTCCTGAAAATAGCCACGGTCAACGGCACCGGTTCCGCCAGTGCCAACGGGCTGTTGATGAAAGCCCTGTTCCGGATGGGTGTTCCAGTTACCGGAAAGAACCTGTTCCCGTCCAATATCCAGGGCCTGCCCACCTGGTATGAAATCCGTGCCAATCACGCCGGCTACATGTCGGCATCCGGCCGGGTCGATGTGATGGTGGCGATGAATGCACAGACGTACCAGAAAGACCTGGATGAAGTCAGCCCCGGCGGTTTCCTGGTTTACGACTCCACCTGGCCCCGGGACCGGCAGTTATACCGCCAGGACATAACGGTGCTGGGCGTGCCGTTGTCGAAAATGTGTAACGAGGCGTTCAGCGTGGCGCGTATCAGGATACTGATGAAAAACGTGGCCTATGTGGGCGCTCTGGCCGCGCTGATGGATATCGACCTTGACGTCATAAAGAAGCTGCTGGAGGAAACCTTTGCCAGCAAACCCAAGCTGATCGACAGCAACCTTAAGGCCATCATGCTGGGCTACGACTACGCGAAGGAAAACTTCACCTGCCCCCTGCCTGCACGCGCCGAAACCATGGGGGACAACAGCGGAAACATCATTATCACGGGTAACGAAGCTACCGGGCTTGGGTGTCTTTACGCCGGCGCAACGGTGGGCGCCTGGTATCCCATTACACCATCCACTGGCGTGATGGACAGCTTTTCCGACTACTGCCAAAGATTCAGGATGGACCCGGAAAGCGGGGACAAACTGTTCTGCATTATCCAGGCGGAGGATGAACTGGCGGCGGCCGGCATGGTCATTGGCGCCAACTGGGTGGGTGCACGGGCGTTTACGCCCACGTCGGGCCCCGGCATCTCCCTGATGAGCGAATTCATTGGCTTTGCCTATTACGCAGAGATCCCGTCCGTATTTATCGATGTTCAGCGCGTCGGGCCTTCCACCGGCATGCCGACACGCACCCAGCAATGTGACGTGATGCTGTGCGCCTACGCTTCGCACGGCGACACCCGGCACCCCATCCTGTTTCCTGCGAATCCGCACGAATGTTTCGAAATGGCGGTGGCGGTATTCGACCTGGCGGAACGCCTGCAAACCCCGGTGTTCCTGGCATCCGATCTGGATATTGGTATGAATGACTGGATGGTGCCGGAACTGACCTGGGACGACAGCTACCGGCCGGACCGTGGCAAGGTGCTGGGCCCGGAGGATCTTGCAAAAATGGACCGTTTTGTTCGCTACCTCGACGTGGATGGTGACGGAATTGCTTACCGCACGCTGCCTGGTGAGGATCCCAAGGGAGCCTACTTTGTCCGCGGATCGGGTCATAACCGTTACGGTGCGTATACAGAGGACTCGGAAGAGTACCAGGACATCATGGACCGCCTGCTGGTCAAGTGGGAAACGGCGAAAACCATGGTCCCCGACGCCGTCCTGAGCAAGGCCAATCGAAAAACCAGCCTGGGCATCCTGGCGTTTGGCAGTTCCGATGGAGCCGTTATCGAAGCACGAGACCGGTTGGAAGCGGAAGGAGTACACCTTGATTACCTCAGGATCCGGGCCTTTCCGTTCAGCGCCGAGGTGGTTGAATTCCTGCAGTCGCACGACACGATTTTCGTCGTGGAGCAGAACCGGGACGCGCAGATGAAATCCCTGCTGATGCTTGAAGCCAATGATATTGCGGATCGGCTGGTCTCCATCCTGCATTACAACGGGTTGCCCATTCCCAGCGAATGTGTGTTCCAGGGTGTAACCAGGCACCTTAAACTCAAAAAGGAAGCCGTCGCATGACCTTCGCCAGGCCTAAAATCAATCTCCCGGGACAGAAAGTCAATGAAATCGGGCTGGCCCTTCGCGACTACGAGGGCGCATTGTCTACGCTGTGCGCCGGCTGTGGACACGATTCCATTACCGCCGCTTTGGTACAGGCTTTGTGGGAGATGTCGATTCAACCGGAACAATTGATCAAGATGTCCGGTATTGGCTGTTCATCAAAAACACCTGCGTATTTCGTTCATGGCGCACATGGCTTCAATTCCGTGCACGGCCGGATGCCTTCTGTAGCCACTGGCGCACTGGCCGGCAATCGCGACCTGGTAGGTATTGGTGTTTCGGGTGATGGTGATTCGCTGTCGATCGGATTTGGCCAGTTCGGTCATGTCATCCGGCGCAACGTCAACATGTTGTACCTGATTGAGAACAATGGCGTGTATGGGCTGACCAAGGGCCAGTTTTCTGCCTCTGCCGATGCCGGCAGCACCTCCAAGAAAGGCGAGGTCAACCAGATGCAGAACATCAACACGGTTGCCACGGCCATTTCCATGGGGGCCAGCTTCGTGGGACGCAGTTTTTCGGGCGACCGCGAGCAACTGGTGCCGTTGATAAAGGCGGCCATTGCCCACCCGGGTTGCGCGGTACTCGATGTGATCTCGCCCTGCGTGACCTTCAACGATCACGAAGGCTCCACCAAGAGTTATTCCTATATCCGGGACCACAAGCTGCGCGCGGTTGAAGCTGACCTGATTTCCCCACGGGCTGAAATAAAGGCCAGCTACTACGCCGGTGACACGCATCCGGTACGATTGCATGATGGCTCGACCATCCTGCTGCGGAAGGTGGACCCGGACTACGATCCTACCCGTCGGAACAATGCACTGGGATACCTGGAGCGTCATCGTGCTCACGGCGAAATCGTGACCGGACTGCTGTATATCGACCAGAACGTCACGGACATGCATTCACAGTCCCGCACCACGTCCATGCCGCTCAAAGCCATGGACTACGAGCGACTCAATCCGGGCAGCGAGGCGTTGATGGAGCTTCAGAAAGGCATGAAATAAGGGAGTCGCGCTTCCCTGCTTCCGGCTTTGCCGGAAGGCGGCTTCGCTTGACGGCAGGATTGGGCTGGCCTCTGGCTTCGCCAACCGGCCAGCATTTTGGAGTTTCGCCTTCCTGCTCCTATGCGCCACGGAATTTCCCGCTTCTTTGCTAACCAAACCGGGTAAGCGCCCGTCTATACTTTTGAAATGACCAGGGCAGAACAACAAATCATTCGAAAGGCCGCCGCGGGCGACCGTGCGGCTTTTCGAGAGCTGGTGCTGGAACACAGCCATGCGATGTTTCGGTTGGCCTGGCGCCTGTGCGGTGACGAAAGCGCGGCGGATGACATCGTGCAGGAAGCTTTTATCAAGGCCTGGCGCAAAATCGGGGACTTCC
>Ga0316193_10000112_pt1 | contig 42126 bp, 34 predicted proteins | sample MerIslsedime2_MG_FD_207735 | JGI IMG/M metagenome (GOLD analysis project Ga0316193, IMG submission 207735) | Coastal sediment microbial communities from Maine, United States - Merrow Island sediment 2 | ecosystem: Environmental > Aquatic > Marine > Coastal > Sediment | place: USA: Maine... | reverse complement strand
CGATTGGGCGATGGGGGCTAATAGGACCGCTCGACTCCTGGGGCGGTAGCTCAGCTGGGAGAGCGCATCACTGGCAGTGATGAGGTCCGGGGTTCGATCCCCCGTCGCTCCACCAGGATTTCGGTTCAACACAATAGGCTAGGTGACGGTGTACAGTTACCGTGGAACTAGTGACTCCCTGGCAGCGTGTCAGTCCCAGTCCAGGCCTGCCTGGGCGCGACGGATGAGGCGGGGTGCTGCTTGGGCCCTCGCCGTCGCGATGATCGGCTGCGCGACCAGCGCGTCGTCGCCGGCGCCGCCCCCGGAGCCTTCGAGCGAGCAATACGCGCCGACCCCGGCCTCGCTTCGAACACCCGACGAGGTGGAGACCCGCATCGGCCGACTGGAATTCTTCGATGGGCTCCCAAGCGGCGCGACGGTCGACGCCGTCTACGAGCACCTGGACTTCATGAGGGGCGTGCGCGCGTATCTCCAGGCGCTGCCCGGAGTCTCGATGGTCGCCATGCGCAACGGCATGGACCAGGCCGGGATGCTGCCGAACTACACGGTGCTCGTGACCGAGTCGCTCATGGACTCGAAGTCTCTGTTCCTCACGCAGGACACGGAGAGCGTGTACGCGCTTGCGTGGATCAGCTTGAAAGGCGGACCGATCGTCGTCGAGACGCCGCCTCGGGCCCAGGGCGTCTTCGTCGACGCATGGCAACGCACGCTCGCCGAGACCGGCAAGGCGGGCGCGGATCGCGGTCGAGGTGGGCGGTATGTGATCGTGCCGCCGGCGTACGAAGGCTACGTCCCCCGCACGAAGTACGCGATCGAGTCGCGGACGTTCGGAGTCTGGGCCGTGTTTCGGGGGTTTCTCTCGAAGGGGAGCCCCAAGCGGGCCGTCCAGAGCTTCAAGAAGCAGCTCAAGATCTATCCAATTCGGGAGGCCGAACGCCCGCCACCCAACATGTTCGTGAACGTCTCCGGGGAGGCGTTCAACACGGTGCCCCCAACTGACTTCGAGTTCTTCGAGCTGCTAAACAAGCTGGTCCAAGAGGAGCCGAACGAGGCACAAGACCCGGAAGTGCTCGGGATCCTCGCGTCCCTCGGCATCGAAAAAGACGTGCGTTTCGAGCCAGACGCCGAGGCGAAGGCGCTTCTCGCGGAGGCGGCCGCAGTCGGAAACGCGACCGTGCGTGCCCTCCTCTTCGCACCGCGCGACGATGAAACCCGGCTCTACGAAGACCGGCAATGGGAGCGAATATTCGCCGGCGAGAGCTCTCGGTTCCTGCGCGACGGAGTCCGCCTGACCGACGCGCGCGCCCGGTTTCACACGATCGCGACCGCCGTGACGCCGAGCATGGAGTCACCGGGCGTCGGGAGCAGCTCCGACTCCGCGTTGACGTTTCGAGACAGTCGGGGGCAAGTGCTCGATGGCGGCCGAACGTACACGCTCACCCTCCCAGCCGAAGTTCCGGCGGCCTACTTCTGGTCGCTCACCGCCTATGACAACCAGACCCGCTCGATGCTGCAGACCGATCAGCGCTTCCCGAGCATCCTCAGCGGGCAGCGCGGCCTTCGGCGGAACAAAGATGGCTCGACGAGCATCCACTTCGGCCCGACGCAGCCTCGTGAGCGGAAGAAACGTCCAAACTGGATTCAGACGACTCCCGGTACGGGCTGGAACGCCGTGCTCCGGCTCTACGGCCCGCAAGGGAGCTGGTTCGATCGAGGCTGGCGTCCGGGCGACGTCGAGCTAGTCGCCGAGGTGCCTCGCGTGAAAGGTCTCAAAAAGGCGCCGACCATGCGTACCGAAATTCCGGAGTCGCTGCTCACAGCGGATCGGATCGAGACGCGCATCGGGACGCTCGAGTTCGTGCATGGGGTTCCGACGAAATCGACGGTGCGTCGCGTCTACGAGAACCTCGACTTCATACGCGGAGTCGATGCCTTCTTGTCGACGCTACCGGGTGCGTCCCTCTCCGCGATGCGACGCGGTTTGCGAGCGGCTGGAGTGACCGGCAACGATACGCTCGGCGTGTTCGAGGGAAGAATGGATGCCCACTCGCTCTTCCTCACGCCGAACAGCGAGAGCGTCTATGCGATGACCTGGCTCGACCTGCGGGACGGCGCACTGGTCGTCGAGAGCCCGCCCAAAACACTTGGAATCGTTGATGATTTCTTCTTTCGCTACCTGGCTGACCTCGGGAACGCCGGGCCGGACCAGGGCAAGGGCGGAAGCTTTTTGTTCGTCCCCCCGGGCTACGAGGGGCAAATCTCGGACCTCTACTTCAACTTCGTCAGCCCGACCTTTGGGAACTTCCTGCTCTGGCGTGGCTTTCCCGTGAACGGCGATCCGGGGCCCGCGGTGAAGAGCCTCGCGGAGCACGTTCGGATCTATCCGCTCGAATTCGAGATCAGCGACGAAGAGATCGAGGCGATGGAGACCGTCGAAGTGACCGGCGATCTCGACGCGGCCGCGGAAGATGACTCGCTTGAGGAGGAGCCGGAGGGCAGCGTTCAGTTCGTGAACCTGACCGGCAGGTCGATGAATACGGTCCACTCGAACGACTTTCACTTCTACGAAGAGATCAACGAGCTGGTGCAAGAGGAGCCCCGCGAGGCGCTCGGCCCCGAGCTACTTGGTCTCCTGTCCTCGATCGGGATCGAAAAAGGTCGGCGCTTCGAGCCGGACGCTCGAGCGCGGGCTTCTCTAAGCGAGGCGGCAGCAGTCGCGAACGCCACCGCCCGCGCTCTTGCGTTTCGTCACCGGGACTCGTCCGCATACCTCTACGAGAACTCGGGCTGGTACACGCCGTTCGTTGGCAATAGCTACCGCTTCCAGCGTCGTGGGGTCCGCTTGAACGATGCGCGGACGATGTTCTTCTACCTAGCGACGATGACGACACCGGCCATGGTCAACGCCAAGGTCGGTCAGGGGTCTCAGTACGCGCTCAGCGCGAGCGACGCCGAGGGTCGCTATTTGGACGGCGCGAAGAGCTATCGGCTGAGGCTGCCGCCCGAGATTCCCGCGAAGGATTTCTGGTCGATCGTCGTCTACGATCCGCAGACTCGCTCGATGCTGCAGACGCCCCGCTCCGCGAGCCCGAGCCTGAGCAGCGAAGCGGGGACGGTGCGTCTAGATCCCGACGGTTCGACGAGCGTCTACTTCGGCCCCGAGGCCCCAGCCGGCCAGATGGACAACTGGATCCAGACCGTGCCCGGCAAAGGCTGGTTCCTCATCCTTCGGCTCTATGGCCCTCTCCAAAGCTGGTTCGACGAGAGCTGGCGACCCGGCGAAGTCGAAGAACTCCGCCAGAATCGCTAGGCCAGGACCGACGAGGGCTACTTCTTCGAGGCCGGCTTTTTGCGCTTCTTCTTGCCCGGCTTCTCGACGGCGGCCTTCAGCTCTTTGGTCGCATCGTCGATCTTCTTCTCGATGTCGTGAAGGGCCTTGGTGGCCTTCTTCTTGGTCGCCGCCTGACGCTTCTTCGCGGTGGCCTTTGCCCTCTTGAGGCTCCTCTCGGCCTTTTTCTTCAGCGTAGCCGCCTCTTTTTCGGCGTCTTTGCCGGCCTTCGTGAGCTTCTTCTTAATCGCGGCCGTACGCTTCTTGGCGGCCTTCTTCAGCGCTGCAGCCTCGGACTTGACCGTCTTCTTGGCGGCCCTCTTGGTGGCGCGCTTCTTGGTGGCCTTCTTCGTCGTACGCTTCTTGGCGGCCTTCTTCGGCGCTGCCTTCTTCGTCGTGCGCTTCTTGGCGGCCTTCTTCGGCGCTGCCTTCTTCGTCGTGCGCTTCTTGGCGGCCTTCTTCGGCGCTGCCTTCTTCGTCGTGCGCTTCTTGGCGGCCTTCTTCGGCGCTGCCTTTCTCACGCTCTTCTTGGCGGCCGACTTCTTGGCCGCTCGCTTCTTGGTGGTGCTTTTCTTCGTAGTCTTTTTAGTGGCCGCTTTCGCCATGTCACGCTCCGTTGTAATGGTGAGCGCAGTATAGACAGTCGAAGCGATCGCCTACCAGAAAAAACGATCGGACTACGACGTGTAGCGAAAGCCGAGTCAGGTTCCCGGCGTCGTGCCGCTCTCGTGCGGCATGCGGTGACGAGGGCTCTCGAAGTAGTGCATCGGCGAATATTGAGCGAGGTTGGTTGCGCGCGACGTGTAGATCCCCGAGTACTGCTCGACTTGGCTGCCGAAGCTCGAGACCTCGCTACCCGCTTTGAACACCGAGCCCCAAAACGGGTGAAAAGCCTGGTCTAGCGCGTCATCGAGCTCGGTTCGTTCGGCATCGAGATCCTTGAGCTGAGCGCGGAGGCGGTCGATCGATCGACGGTGCAGAACGCGCTTCGCTTCGAACGAGGCCCTCTCGGAGCCGGGCTCGGTTTCGGACAACTTACGCTCGACCCGCTTGAGGAGAGCCTGCTGCTCGCGGAGCTGGTCCTGGACAGCGTTCCGCGTCTGTTCGAGCGAGGCCGATCGCTCGAAGCTGACGGCGTGCTCGCGCAGAACCCGAAGCTCGTCGTCCATCTCCTGAATGATCATCGCCGTGCGCCAGGTTGACTCCTTCTTGGCGCGGAGCACGTCGCCATAGATGTGATCGCCGACGTAGAGGACCTCGTCGCCTGCATAGCCGAGGGCTCGCTCGAGGTCCGCGATGTTCCCGCCGAGATACACCTGACCGCGCTCGGGCGCACGCGTCTCCGCATCCGTCTGCCAATCGACGAACGCGGCCTTCCCCGTGAAGAAACTGGGCTTCTTCGAGGCCGTGAAAACGAAATCGAAGTAGTTCCGCCAGCTTGGGTACTCCTCGAGAGCGCCTCCGAGCAGATACGACATCATGGCCTCGGTGTAGTCGGGGCCCGAGTTGGTCAGCAAGAACAGGCGCTTGCCCGCGCTTCGAAGCTTGTGCAAGAGGATGCCGAGCTCCGGGTCTCGCTCAACGTAGCGCGGGAGGTCCGCGAGGACGCCATCGAGGATCGAGCCATCTTGATGTGAAAGGTCGGCACAATCGCGAATGTCGCTAAAGAGCTGCCCGTAGTCGACCGAGCCGCCGTGCGTATCGACGTGATCGATGACCGCGGCGTACACGGCCACCTCAGATAGGGCGTAGAGCGTGTCGACCCAATGGTAGCGACCGGTGCCAGGGCGAAGGCGGCGCGTGTGGTAGGCGCTTCGGCGCTGCTCCCGGGTGAGCTTACGGAAGCCGTGATACGCCGTCTTCACGTAGCGGTAGCGATCCATCTTGAGGACGTTGCCGAGCTTTCGATCGATCAGCAGGCCGCGGATCGGAAAGTCCGTCCGGTACTTCATCGAGAGCAGCTCTTCCGGGTAGCCGCGCTCGACGAGCTTGCCGACCGTGGCCTCGATGCTCTGCCGGTCCATCTCGGCCTGGCGATAGATCGCCAGCGTGTAGTCCATGTCGAAGCCGACCGCCTTCACCTGGTCGAGGCGAAGGTTTCGGTTGCAGTAGACCCTACGTCCTGCGGGCGGCGGGAAGACACTCCCCGAGGGAGATTCGAACTCCGGCGCCTGGAACCGCTCCTGCAAGCAGTCGCTCAGTTGTCGGCGGGGTAGACGCTGACGCGCTTGCCGTCACGGCCACGGCGCTCGAACTTCACGACGCCGCCAACCTTCGCCCAGAGCGTGTAGTCCTTGCCGACCCCGACGTTGCTGCCCGGGTGAAACGTCTGGCCGACCTGGCGAACCAGAATGCTGCCTGCAGGCACTTCCTGCCCACCGGAAACCTTGACCCCGCGGTACTGCGGCTTTGAATCGCGACCGTTGCGGGAAGAACCCTGACCTTTTTTATGTGCCATGGCTGTGCCTTAGCCTTTCACGCTTTCGATGCGGAGCTCGGTGTACGGCTGTCGGTGACCACGACGGTTCCGGTAGCCCTTCCTTCGCTTCATTTTGAAGACGATGATCTTCTTGGCGAGGTCCTGGGCAACGATCTCGGCCGTCACCTTGGCGCCGCTCACGTGGGGCTTGCCCACCTCGACCTTTTCGCCACCGACCATCAGTATGTCGTCGAACTCGACTTTCGAGCCGACATCGCCCTCGAGCTTCTCGACGCGAATCCTGTCGCCCTCGGCAACTCGATACTGTTTTCCGCCTGTTTGAATGACCGCGTACATCGTGAATCCTAAGCCCCTGTGCTTTCAGGGCCGCGTAGTCTAAGGGCTTCGGCCATCCCCGCAAGCCAAAACCGGACCCCGAGCGAACGTGCCGCCAGGACCACTATAACACGCCGGAATTAGAACTGAATTCATCGATGTGGCCGCCTGCCGTGAAGGCTGGTCGCAGGGGATCGAACAGCAAGGCAAGACCAAGCAGGGCGTACTCCGCGCACTGGACCCAAACCGGCAGGTGCCAGACCCCATCGGCCCCGAAGCGGTCGAGCGGAGCGTACGCGGCGAGCACGAGAGCGCTCCAGAGCAGGCCCGCACGTCCTCCCGCGACGAGCTCGAGGGGAAGAAGCCAGCCGAGATACCAGGGGTGCACCTGGGGAGAAAGCAAGAGGACCGCCCACGTCAACGCCCGGACCGCGCGAAGGGGCGGGACCCGATTGCGGAGAGCGAAGAGGACCAAGCCGCAAAAGAGCAGCCCGACCACGGCGCGCGCGACGAGTCCTGCGTTTTGTGCATCGACGACATGCTCGCTGACCCAGCGTACGAGCGCGAAGAGGCTATCGTTGCCTTCCCAGCGCATCGCAAATTGGCCGGTGCCCGAGACCGGGTCGAGCGGCGTGCGAGAAACGAAGAGTGGAAGCAGCAGGATCCCCGAGGCGCAGAAGACGAGAGCGAATGCTGCGGGGCGGCGGCCGAAAAGCGGCAAGAGGATCAGTCCGAGCACCTTCAGGCCAAGCGCGGTACAGGTCGCGAGCGCAGCGCGAAAGAAGCGCTGGTCGCCTAGCCACCACGCTGCGAGAAGCAGCATCGCGCCCACGAGAACGTCGAAGTGCCCGTTGAGAGCGGTCTCGCTGAGCATCAGTGGATTGAGCGCGAGGGCAAGTGCAGGGCGCTGGCTGCCAGAAACGCGACCGACGGCGATGACGGCGACGAGGAGCCCGAACAGAGCGAGCAGCTTGATGGTCCACACCTGGCCGCCGAGCAGCGCACTCAAGATGAAGAGCCCCTGCATCAACGGGGGATAGATGCTTGCGAGCTGCTTGTTATTGATGGGCTCCCAGAGGGCATCCCGGAGCGGAGCGAGCGAGGGGTCAGCCGGAGGAACCCGATATGGGTTGATTCCCTCGAGCCAAAGGCGACCCTCCCAGAGGTAGCGGTAGAGGTCGTCAGAGAGAACGGGCGGCGCAAGCACCAAGACCAAGCCGAGAAACGCGCAGACGGACGGCGCGACCCAAGGTGACCGGATCATGCCCTCGGACCCTCGCGAGATGACGAGCGCGCCGGCGTAGGGGACGAACATGAGTGCGATGACGAGGACCACGCGAGACGGGGGCGCACCCTGGTGCGCGAACCAGGCGGCGCTGGCGACGAGCATCGCCTGAGCGGCTAGACAACAGGCGAGAATCACTCGCTCGTGGCGAGCACTCATTGAACGACGAACCGAAGGATCCGCACGCGCTCCCCCGGAAGGAGACTGTGCACGTACTGGCCCGCGATCTCGCGGCCGACGGCGACTGAGACGGTGACGTTCGTCGGGCCGCCGCCAGCAACGGTGCACTCGCCCCAGTAGTGAACCTCGACTTCGTAGATGCCGCCGGCAGGGCGCGTTCCGACCCAGCGGATGTTCTCGATCTGTGGGTTCGGCATGCTCCCGCTGCAATCGCCGCGTCCCGAATGATCGACACGCGCGCCAGCAGGCGTGGATGGTCGCTGAAAGCTCAGGGTGTCGCCCAGCGGTCCCGTGACGTAGAGGTCGATATCGGCCGCCGTGTCCCATGAGGCCGTCACCTGGATGAAGCCTGTGCCGTAGCCGCAGCCATCGTCGATCACGCCGTCGCAGTCATCGTCGATCGCATTGCACGATTCCTCGACAGGGTTGCGGCAGTCGCGAGGAATCGCCCGGGCGGTCGAGATGGGGACGACCGATACCAATACCAGCGGCTCGATGAGCGCCGGCGCTTGATCCGCCTCGACGACGTCCACCACCGTCTCGGTCCCGGGGCCCTCTACACCTCGCGGCCCACAGGCGAGCAGCAGAAGGAGACAGGCAATCGACGCGCGCTTCCTCATCCGGCGGGCACTATAGCCGAGGTCGCGTACAATGCGCGCGATGATGGATCCCCTGTCCGAAGCGAAAGAAGCCATCGAGGTGCGCGCCGACTCGCCCGAGGTTGCGTTGGTGCTCGGCTCGGGGCTCGGAGCCTTCGCCGACGGCTTGGAGGACGCGACGGCGATCCCCTACGCCGAGATCCCTCACATGCCCATCTCCAGCGTGTCCGGACACTCTGGCCATCTGGTGGCGGGGCGGAAGTCGGGGAAGCGAATCGTAGCCATGCAGGGGAGAACGCACCTCTACGAAGGCCGCTCGCCTGCAGATGTCGTGTTCGGAACGCGCCTGATGGCAAGCCTCGGCCCAAAGACGCTGATCGTGACCAACGCGGCCGGGGGCATTGATCCATCATTCGAGTCCGGCGACCTGATGGTGATCACCGACCAGCTGAACCTCACGGGCACAAGCAGTCTTCTCGGCCCGAACGACGAGTTGCTCGGTCCGAGGTTCCTCGACATGACCGCCGCATTCGACCCGTCGCTGATCGCCGTGGCCGAAGCGGTAGCGCGCGACCTCGGTTTCGAGCTTCGGCATGGAGTCTATGCCGGACTGCTGGGACCCGCCTACGAAACGCCCGCCGAGGTGCGAATGCTCAGAATACTCGGTGCAGATGCCGTCGGGATGAGCACCGTGCTCGAGGTTCTCGCCGCACGGCACATGGGGCTGCGGGTGCTCGGCATCTCGTGCATCACCAATCTCGCGGCGGGCATCTTGCACGGCCCCTTGAGCCACGACGAAGTGACGGAGACCGCGGCGCAGGTGCGAACACGTTTCGAAGCGTTGTTGTCGGGAGTCCTGGAGGCGATCTGATGGACGAGCGGGACTGGGAGCGTTTGAAAGAGGCAGCCATCGCTGCACGCTCGAATGCCTATGCGCCGTATTCGCAGTTTGCGGTCGGTGCAGCAGTTCGAACCGCGAGTGGGGCGGTGTTCGTCGGCTGCAACGTCGAGAACGCAAGCTATGGGGCGACGTTGTGCGCCGAGCGCGCTGCCATGGCCTCGGCGGTCGCGGCGGGAGAGCGGGATCTCATCGCCATCGCGATCGCGACCGGCGCCGATCGACCTACCCCGCCATGTGGCGTCTGCCGGCAATGTCTCGCAGAGCTCGCTCCGAACCTCACGATTCGGAGCTTTGCGGCGGGCTCCCAAGACGAATACTCACTCGCAGAGCTCTTGCCGAACGCGTTCGATGCGAGCCAGCTCGACCCGCCCGGCTAGCGAAGGCCCTGGCTGATCTGGCGGAGCTTCACCTCGACGTCCCGCCGGTCAATGGCGTCGCGGTCGGCTAGCTCGAGGTAGCGGCCGTATTCGACCACAGCGTCCTGCCTCTTCTTCTGTCCAAGATAGATGTCCCCCAGCAAGCGGTGCGCGTCCGGAAGCCAACCGTGCTCGCTCGGAGTTCCGTCGCCCAGTTCCACGGACTTCGTGAGTGAGGCGAGCGCCTTCGGACGCATCCCCTCGTCGAGTTGGAGCCTGCCAAGCCGGTACCACCAATATGCGTTGTCCGGTCGGCCGGCAGTCGCCTTCTCGAAGTCAGCCACGGCTTCCTTCACTTCCCCGAGCTGGTAGTGGCACTCGCCCATGGCGGCCCATGCTTCGACTCGATTCGGATTCAACTCCAGCGAGCGCTCGAGGTCGGCGAGACCATCGCGGACCGTACCTGCGCGAATGCGGATGCGGGCACGGAGCCAGTAGGCGTCGCCGAGGTTGGGATCCAGCTTCAGCGCGGTCTCGAGCTCGCGCAGCGCCGGCGTCATCTCGTTCGACTCGAGAGCCGCCCAAGCGACGTACATCCGGTAGGTCCCATTCTCCGGATCGAGTCGCGCCGCCCGCTGCAAACGCTGTCGAGACGCCTCGACCTGACCCCGCTCGAGCTCGACGCGTCCGAGGTAGTGCTCGGCCTCCGCAGAGTACGGCTGTACCTTGAGCACCTCGCGCAGGAGCGCTTCAGCTTCGTCGAGCCTTCCGATGAGTACCATCGAGGCGCCAAGACGCGACTTGAGGGCTATGTCAGTCGGTGTTTCCTCGAGCGCCGCTTGATAGCCTGCGATCGCACCTTCCATGTCGCCTTTCGCCTCGGCCAAGCGGCCGCGCTCGAGCTGGAGGCCAGGGAACTTCGCATCGAGCTCAGCCACCTTGTCGAGCGCCACACCCGCCTCGTCGAACATCCGCTTGCGACGGTACGCCTCTGCGAGCCCGAATACCGAAGAGGAATCCCGCGGCTCGGCCGCCACGGCACCCTGGAACTGCTCAATCGCCTTATCCAGCTGGCCGCGTTGCAGCTGGGCCCAGCCGAGCAGTCGACGCACCTCCGCGGTGATCTCCACGTTCTTCTGCGCGTCGACCAGCACGCCGACGGCTTCGCCCGGGCGCTTGGTGTCTGCATAATGCTTCGCGAGGGCGATGTAGGCGCCGATTGCGGTCGGCTCGAGCTTGATGGCGTTGCGAAAATGTCGGATGGCCTCTCCGCTCTCCCCGAGCGCGGCGGCGACCTTGCCCTGCCAAATCTCGACGTTCGCGTTGACGGGCTCGGGGGTGCTGAGATCGAGCAACACCGTCTTCGCCTCGCCAGCTTTGTCCATGGCGAGGAGAGCCTCGGCCGCGCCTAGCTTCGCGTCGACGATGACACGCGGCTTCCCGCTCGGGTCCATTTCAGCGCCGACGGGCACCGTAGAGCCAAGCACGGTTTGGAATCGAGCGAGCGCGTCTGGGTAGACGCCTTCGAGCAAGACCAAGCGCGCCGCACCGAGCGCGGCGGCGGCGTTGCTGGTATCGAGCTCGATCGCCTTCTCGTACATCTCGCGGGCGGCACCAAGGCGTCCGCCCTGTTCTTCGATGCGGGCAAGCAACGTGAGCGCTGCGGCCTTGTCCGAGCGGGCCACATCGAGGGTCTGACCCCCGACGGGCACGAGCCCGGCAGGCGCTTGGAGAAGGTCGGTCGCTTCGACTAGCTGACCCTCCACGATCATCTGCCCGGCAACGGCGACGCGGGCGCCTGCATGATAGGGGCTCGCCGCGAGTGTGGCTTTCGCTGACACCAGAGCTTCACTCGACTGGCCAAGCAGGATCTGGCCGCGAGCGATACCCCAATGCGCGCGTGCGCTATCGTGCTTCTGAAGCGCACGACCAAACGCATCGACAGCGGCCTGACCGTTGCGCTCTCGGACCGCGATCTCGCCGGCGACCAGGTCGACATAGCTGTCGATCGGATCCTCCGCGGCAGCCAAGGCCATCTCGGAAGCCGCCGTCATCCCGTCCGCGTTTCGAAGCGCGTCAGCGGCAAGCGCCACGTGAATCCGAGGAGCTTCATCCCCCCTGCGCTTGAGTTGCAGGCGAAGGGCATCGGCGATGGCGCCGCTCTCGGCATCTTGGCCGTAGCGGACCTGGTAGTAAGACTCGTGCAGGAGGCTTCGCGCGACGAGCGAGCGATTGAGCTTCGCGTCTTCGCGAGCCGCTGCGAGCGTTGCAAGCGCACCCTTCGTCGCGGCGTAGGTATCCGTCGAGCTCTCGAGCTCCGCTGCTTCGATCGCTTGGGCCACAGCGATCTCGTCCCCCGTCGCAGGGAGAAAGGGCTCGACTAGGTAGACGCCGAAGAGGCCGTATTTCGTTGTGCCCGAGTAGAAGCCTACCCCGGCGACGACTGCTACGACGGCCAGCGCCGCGACCGCCTTCATCAGCCAGGGGGGACGCTTCATCGACAGCGTGCGCTTGGGTCGGTCTGGCGCCATCGACACCTCGGGGCGCGCACCTCCCGGGTGAGGCATCCGGGTGACCTCGCCACCGTCCGCGGGAAGCTCGGAAAACTCGAGCTCATCGGATTCCGTTAGATCGAGTTCGGCGGAATCTAGACTGATACGTTCTGCGGGTGCGTCCGCGCCCGGCCCGAACGGCTGCCCGACGGGCGGGGGTTGAGCCGGTGGCGCGGCGGGGAGGCCGAAGTCCATATCGAGGTCGAGATCATCTCCGTCCGGCAGGTCGAGCTCGATCGGTCCTCCCCCATGAACGCGCTCGGGTCCCTCGATGTCGGCAAAGTCACCACGCACGACGGGCAAATCTTGGTCTTCGAGCCCGACTGGAAGCTCCGAGTCGAGCGAGATCGGCTCGGGCACGTTCGAGAGCGGCATCGGCTTTGGAAGCTCGGCATCGGTGAGCGCCATGGGGAGATCCACCTCTTCGCCCATGGGCTGCGCGGCGCGAGCCTGTCCGCCTGGCATCGGGGCAGGCAGGTCGATGTCCGACGTATTGCGGTTCGAGAGCGGCGCAGGGAGATCGGTCCCACCCGGGCCTTCGAAGGGAGCGGGTAAGTCCATGTCCGCGAAGGGGTCGAAAGCCGAGGGGGACGCTTCGCGCTCTTTCGGAGCGGGAAGATCCTGGAGGCCGCCGTCATCGAAGAGATCAAAATCGAGGGAGCGGCCGCCTGGCTTCGGTGCAGGGAGGTCCGCGAAATCACCATGTGAAAGCGGCGCCGGGAGATCGATTTCATCGATCGGGGGGGAGGCTGGCGGTGGTGGTGGTGGCGGAGCCGCGGCCGATGCGTTCGGCCCGATGCCCACCTGCGTGGGCTTGCGCCGAAGCGGCTTCTTCGCGCCAGGCGCGGCCCCCCCGCCGGACTTCGCAATGCTTCCATCACGGTGGACCTGAAAGCTCTCCGAGCATTTCGGACAACGCATGCGAAGCCCATCTGCAGGAAGACGGCTCTCGTCCACCTCGTAAGCCGCGTTACACGACGGGCAGCTAACCTTGATCATGACCCCTTATTTCCCCCGGGTAACAAAGATAACACGCCACGGGCGCGACTCATAAACCCTCGCGCAGGGATTCCGGCCGCAGCGGAACGGATAACTGCATGGATGTGTATGTCCTACCTTGACGCCAAAGGAGCTCGGAGACTACCTTCCGAGCAACCGTGAAGCGTACCGTTCAGATCGAGATCGCCGGCGCCCGATACCGCATGTCTTCGGACGCCGATGAACAATATTTACAGCGTCTAGCCGACATCGTGAACGAGCGGGTGCAGTCCCTCGGTCCGAAGGCCGCGCGCACAGCGACCCCAGCGCAGCTGCTCGCAGTGGTCGCGCTGAGTCTCGCCGAGGACCTCGAGGCCTCGGAGCGACGCCGAGAGGGCCTCCAGACCAAGACACGTCAGATGGTCGGCGCAGCCATCGATCGAATCGATCGACGGCTTCAGGCCGATGCGGAGCTCGCCCAGCAGATCGACCCGTGAGCGACGGCGACGGGGAGCTCGCCGAACGTCAACTCCGTCAACGCGCCAAGCAGGCACTTCGAAAGCAGATGCGTGCGGTCCGCGCTGCGCTGCCAAGGCCCGCCTGCGAGGCTCGCTCTCGGAAGCTCGCCGAGCGCGTCCTCGAACTAGACGAGCTCGCATCCGCGTCGACCGTCCTTGCATTCGCATCGATCGGCAACGAGGTCAGCACGCGCGCGTTCATCGAGACCTGCCTCCGGATGCAGAAACGCGTCGGTCTTCCGCGCGTCGTCGACGATGACCTGGTGCTGCACCTGATCGACCTCGAAACCGAGCTCGAGCCCGGCGCGTTCTCGGTCCCAGAGCCTCCGGAACACAGCGCAGTGCTGAGCCCCCAAGAGGTCGACTTCGCCCTGGTGCCCGCGCTTGCGATCGATCCACGGGGTCACCGCATCGGCTACGGCGGCGGCTACTACGACAAGCTCCTTCCTCGCCTGTCGGCGGCCAAGACCTGCGCAGTAGCGTACGACTTCCAATTGATCGCGGAGGTTCCCGAGCTTCCATTCGACCGAACGGTCGATTTGGTCGTGACGGACGACCGAGTTCTACGCGTGTCCTGAGCCGGGGTGCGCTCGACCCCTCGCCTGATGGTATAGACACGCGTCGTGGTTGCGGAAGCTGCACAACGAAAGCTCGAGATGCTGCCGGCCTCGCCGGGGGTGTACGTGTTCCACGGGGCGGGTGACAAGGTGCTCTACGTGGGCAAGGCGCGGAGCCTCCGGAGCCGGGTCCGAAGCTACTTCCAGCCGGGGTCGAGCGACGTTCGGGCGTTCGTCAGCCGCCTGGAACGTGAGCTCGTCGACATCGAGACGTTCGTCACACACACCGACAAGGAAGCCGCGCTCCTCGAAAACCAGCTGATCAAGTCGCATCAGCCGAAATACAACGTGAAGCTGCGCGACGATAAGGAGTTCCTGTCGTTGCGACTCGACGCGAAGAAACCGTGGCCGAGGCTCGAGGTCGTACGGCGGCCGAGACCTGATGGGGCTCAGTACTTCGGTCCGTATCACTCCGCGACGTCGGCGAGACAGACGCTGCGACTGGTGAATCGCTACTTCCAGCTTCGAACCTGCACGGACACGGAGTTTCGCGTTCGCTCGCGCCCGTGCCTTCAGCACCAGATAAAACGTTGCCCGGGGCCATGCGTGCTCGATGTCGATGCCGATGAATACCAGGCGCAGGTGTCGAACGTCGCCCGGTTCCTCGACGGGCGGCACGACGAATTGGTACGCGACATCGGTACGCGGATGAAGGGTGCATCGGGCGAGCTCGAGTACGAGCGCGCCGCAGTCTATCGGGATCAACTCCGAGCCGTCGAACGTGCGCAACAAGAACAGCGGGTCTCGGGCGTTCAGAAATCAGACCAAGACGTGATCGGGTTTCATCGCCAAGGCGACCAGGTAGAGGTGGCCGTGCTGAGCATGCGCGGCGGGCGGCTCTTCGGCGTCCGGACATTCGCGCTCCGGCGCGTTGCGGTTCCGAACGACGAGATGCTCGGGGGCTTTCTCCGCCAGCACTACGCCGAGCGACCCACCCTACCCGACGAGATCCTCGTACCGGTGCCGATCGAGATGGCGGAAGCCCTCGAAGAGTTGTTGAGCGAGAACCGCAAACGGCGGGTACAGGTTCAGCAGCCGAAGCGCGGTGCGAAAGCGAAACTGCTCGAACTGGCGCGCGAGAACGCAGAACACGCGTTCGAAGAGAAGGAGCGCGCGCGCGAGGATGTCGAAGCGCGGCTCGAGGTCCTTCAAAAACAACTTCGCCTGGCGGTGCTCCCTCGCCGCATCGAATGTGTCGACATTTCGCATTCCGGAGGCGAGGAAACGGTCGCGGTCTTCGTGGCGCTCGAGGACGGAGCCCCCGCCAAAGATCGCTATCGCAGCTTTCGAGTCAAAAGTGTGAGCGGCGGCGACGACTATGGCGCGATGTACGAAGTGCTCAGCCGGCGGCTTCGGCGAGGAAAGAGCGGCGAGGCGGGTTGGGAGCTGCCGGATCTCCTGGTAGTCGACGGCGGCAAGGGGCAGCTCGGCGTCGCGGTACGAGCGGCCGAGGATATCGGTGTGACCGGGCTCGAGCTCGCGTCCGTGGCGAAACCACGCGTGACGGCGAGCGGCGAAGAGGAAGGCGATCGCGTTTTTCGGCCAGGGCAGAAGAATGCCCTTGCGGTCCGATCGAGCTCAGCGCTCTCGCTCTTGTTGCTTGCGAGGGACGAAACCCATCGTGCATCGAACACGCTTCGCAAGAAGGTCGGCCGAAAGCGCAGGCTTCGAAGCGAGCTCGACGGGGTCCAGGGCGTCGGGCCAAAGACGCGCGGAAAGCTCCTCCGAGCGTTGGGATCGATGAGCGGCATCCTCGCGGCGACCGAAGAGGCACTGATCGAGGCCGGGGCGAACAAGACGCAGGCTCGCGCGATCAAGGAAACGCTCGGAGGCATGGGCGCGGTCGGGGTCGATGCAGACACAGCCGAAGACGCGGCAGTCGAGAACGCATTCGAGACCGATTGAGGCGTTTGCTCAGGTCGCCGCAGGGAGCGTGACGGTGAACGCAGCCCCCCCGCCCGCTCGATTCGTGGCCTCGATCGTCCCTCCAAGGCGTTCGACGATGGTGTAACAGACGGCGAGCCCGAGCCCGGTACCTTGCCCGGCGGCTTTAGTGGTGACGAACGGGTCAAACACTTGGTCCAAGATCGCCGCGTCGATACCGGGCCCATCGTCTTCAACCACGAGATGCACGACGCCGGCGCCGTTGGTGGCACCTACTTCGATCGTACCCTTGCCGCCGAGCGCGTCTGCGGCGTTGAACAGCAGGTTCAAGAGTAGTTGGCGCAGTCGCTCGTGGTCGCCGCGGACGCGCGGCAGAGCCTCGTCGACACGCAGAGCTACTTCGATGTCCTGGAACCGGGTCTGGCGATCGATGAGCTTCACGGTGTCGGAAACGACTTCCCGCAGATCGGCCGAGGCCTCGACTCTCGTTTCCGCTCGTGGATCGCTGCGGGAAAAATCGAGCAGGTCGCGGATGGTGTGGTGGATGCGCTCTGTCTCTCGCTGAATTCGCTGGATGAACTCGCGCTCCTCGTCGGGATCTAGACCGCCCGTTTGCAGAAGGTCGAGCAAGCCGCGAATCGCAGCGAGCGGATTGCCAATCTCATGGGCCACACCGGCAGATAGGCGCCCTACCGCTGCGAGCCTCGCGCTGCGGATGAGCTGGTCCTGAGTCACCGTCAGCTCCGAGGTCGTGCGCTCGAGCTGCTCGAGACGTTCTTGAAGCGAGGCTCGGTCGGCCCGCAGCTGCGCCGCCATGTCGTTGAAGGTCGCAGCCAAACGAGCCACCTCGGCCGCACCTTGAACGGGCACTTGAGTCTGAAGTCTTCCGAAGGCTAGACGCTCGGTAGCCAAGCGCAGGCGGTCGATCGGTCGCACGATGAAGTACGTCAGCAGAACATAGGTCAGCAGGAGGACGGTCGCCGCCGTGAGACCGAGATAGAAGAGGAACAGAGTTCGACGCGCCGAATCTCCGGCTTCGGTCGCCGGGACCCAAACGCGAACCTCAACCGCGCTGTCGCTCGCGAGCACGGCGTCCGGCTCACCGTCGAGAACGCCCCAAGCCTTGAGCGGCCCACCCGGCGGTCGAATCTCGATACGATCGGCGTACCCTGCTTCTAGCATGGTCGTGAGCAGCGCAGAGTCGAGCCCCTCCCCTTCAGCATCGACGGCCGCTACGAACGCTCCGGCTAATGCTTCAGCGCGCGCCCTCTGTTCCTCGGCCGCCTCGCGTTCATCGAGACGTGCGGTCACGAGGCTCAACAACACGAACGCGGCGCCGAACGCAACGAGTAGCGCGAGCATGAGCTGGCTTCGGAGCCCCAGGCCGAAAGGATGCCCCATCCCCACAGTCTACAACCTCAGTCTCTTGACCCGCCACGCTGACCAGTGCATGGGGAAATCATGACACGAGGCGCCCGGCTAGGGGTGATCGTCTGCTCGGTCGTGGTCCTTTCGTCGTTGGCCACCTCGGCGAGCGCGCAGCGCGAAGGAGATGGGCTCTACGGCCGCTGGGATCGCGGATTGACGCTGGCCCTCGGGGCAGGGGGTGGCGCGGCCTGGCTGAACGGAAAGGCGGACCCAAACGTGGTCGGCGAAGCCCGATTTCTCATCGCCGATACGGCAGGCCTCGCTCTGTCGGGTCGCTGGGGGCCCGACTCTGGGCAGCATTTGTTCCTCGGCGTCGATCTCCGGCCGCTCTTCCCCGCCCTCTTCTTCCTCTACAAACAAACTTGGAACGAGTTCGCCGACTTGTTGCTCCAGTCGATCTTCTTCGAGATCGGACCCGCATTCCTTCTCGACGGTGAGCGGAGCGTGGGACTCGGCGTCGGGTTCGGTTTTGGTCTTCCGCTCTACCGACCCCTGACGACCCTGAAGGGGCTCTGGTTACGCATCGCTGCGCGTTACGTGAACGCTGACCCAGCATTCAGGAACACCCAGCCAACGACAGATCGAACGCGCTGGACGCTCTACGCGACGTTTGTGGTCCGTCTCGGTTTCGAATCGAAGCTGAGTCGATGGGAGCCCAGTCGATATCGGCACCGCTAGCTTGGCGGGGACAAGCGGCCAGGGTACAACCGCGAGGTGAGACGCACGAAGATCGTCTGCACGCTCGGACCTGCGAGCGACACAAAGGAGAAGATCGTCGCGCTCGTCGAGGCCGGGATGAGTTGCGCGCGTCTGAACTTTTCGCACGGCGACCATGCGTCGCACGCAAGGATGGCGAGTCTCGTACGCGACGCCGCGCGCGAAGCTCGACGCCCGTTGGCCATCCTCGCCGACATGCAGGGTCCGAAGATGCGCATCGGACGATTCGCGAACGGACCCATCCAGCTCGCTCCCGGCGACCGCTTCGCGCTCACCACCGAAGACGTTCCGGGCACGCAAGACATCGTCTCGGTCACGGAGGATTCACTCGCGGCCGAACTCGGGTCTGGGGACACCGTCGCGCTCGACGACGGAATGATCCGGCTTCGCGTCGACCGGGTTGAAGGCAACACCGTACACACGATCGTCGAGGACGGGGGCACACTCTCCAACAACAAGGGGCTCAACCTCCCGGGTGTGGCGATCGCGGGCTCTGCATTGACCGACAAGGACCGGGAAGACCTAGCCTTCGCGGTCTCCGAGCTCGAAGCGGATTACGTCGCGCTGTCATTCGTGCGCTCGGCCGACGACGTGCGGCAAGCGAAGGCACTTGCCGGAGACGTCCCCGTCATCGCCAAGATCGAACGGCCAGAAGCCATCGAGAAGCTCTCCGAGATCCTCGACGTAGCGGACGGGATCATGATCGCTCGGGGCGACCTCGGGGTGGAAGTCGGCGACGAGAAGGTCCCGTTGTTCCAGAAGCGAATCATCCGAGAGACGAATGCGCGGGGCAAGGTGGTCATCACTGCCACGCAGATGCTCGACTCGATGATTCGCAATCCCCGCCCAACGCGCGCGGAGGCTGCTGACGTCGCAAACGCAGTGATGGACGGGACGGACGCGGTCATGCTGAGCGGCGAGACCGCGGCGGGACGGTATCCGATCCAGTCGCTGTCGATGATGGACGCGATCGTTCGAGAGGTGGAATCCGAGTCGATCGAAGACATCGCGCGGGAATTCGGCGAGCTCCAAAGAGTCGGCGACGAGGATTGGCCTTTCTCGAATGCGGCTGCTCGGGCGGCCGCCGTGCTGACTCGGCACCTTCCACTGAAAGCGGTCGTCGTGTTCACACAGGACGGACGCTCTGCTGGCCTTCTCGCCGAACACCGTCCGAAGGCGCCGATCCTGGCCGTGACGAGCGACATCAAGGTGGCGCGCCGTCTCGCCCTCGAGTGGGGGGTGATTCCGCGACTCGAGGTGCCGCCGGACTCGCTCGACGAAACCTTGAGGATCGCGACCTCGCTGATGGTTCGTGAGTGTCTGTGCAAGACCGGAGACGCCTTCGTGATGGTCGTCGGATGGCCGACGTCCGGACGCACGAATACAGTGAAGCTGCACCGTCTCTAGCCCCGCACTCGCGGATGCATTAGATCGCGTCCATGGCAGACCTGCCCACACGAATTGGCCGCTACCGCATCGAGCGTCTCCTCGGGTCGGGCTCCATGGGCAACGTGTACCTGGCGCATGACGCCGATCTCAATCGGCAAGTCGCCGTGAAGACGCTCCGCGACCTGACCCTCGATACCGAGATGCGCGAGGTGTTCCTGAGCCGCTTCCAGAACGAAGCGCGCGCGGCGGCCTTGCTCCATCATCCGAATATCGTTCAGATCTTCGACGTGGGAGACGACCCAAACGTCGGGCCCTACCTCGTGTTCGAGTATGTGGAGGGACACACGCTGAAGCAGCTCCTCAAGAAAAAGGGGCCCCTCGCCAAGGAGCGATTGCTCGAGGTCGCGCAACAGGTCGGGGACGCGCTAGCGACAGCACACGTCGCGGGGGTGATTCACCGCGATCTCAAGCCCGAAAACCTCCTCATCACGCACAACGGCCAGGTGAAGCTCGCCGACTTCGGTATCGCACGCGTCCCCAACGCGGACCTGACGAAAGAGGGACAGTTTCTCGGAACCCCTTGTTATTCCGCGCCAGAGACGCTCCGGAGCGGCGAATACAGTGAGCAAAGCGACTTATTCTCGTTCGGAGCAGTGCTCTACGAAGCGGTGTCCGGGGAGCGAGCATTTCCCGGAACCGAGGCGATCGCTGTGGCCCACGCGGTCATGAACGGCAACCCGGTTCCGCCAAGCGAAGCGAATCGAGGCGCTGCGATCCCGGGGGCGGTCGATACGACGATCATGCGCGCTCTCTCAAAGACACCAGGGAGCCGTTACGCGAGCGCCCGGACACTAGTTTCGGCCCTGCGCGAAGCGTACGACGGACGCCGACCACCCGCGCGGGCGGGCAAGCGCTCGGCCGTGCGACTCATGATTGTGGTCGCCCTCGCTGGGCTCGTCGGCATCTGGCTTGCCCTCGAGTACGTCCGGCCGGAGAGCATCGACGTAGATGAAGGGACTCAAGCGGGAAGCGATGCGGGCACGGACGCAGACGCGAGCGCGGGTGCCAATCTGGACGCCGAACCTGCCACGCCCTTGCTCTCGCCTCACGAGCGCGAAGAGGCCGCGAAAGATGAACTCGCCCGCGCCCGTGAGGCGCTTCGTAATGGCGACCTTGCGAGAGCAAGCGCGGCCCTCAATGCGGCAGCAGAACTCGACCCTAGCAATCCCGATATTGAAGAATTGCGCGAGGCAATGCTCGGCTCGTCACCGGATGGCGGCTAGAGCTTGTTCGAGTCGTTGCGAACCGGTTTCCAGCGGCACGATTGGCCGCCCCCGCCGGTCGCGGTGCACTGACTCATGTACGTGAGCGTTCGGCCGCAGCCAGTGACACGCTTCTCCATGGGCTTGTCTTCGACGAACTCGATCACTGAAACGTCGCACTCGAGGTCGACGGCAGCGGCGCTTCGGACTTGCTGCATGGCCGCGGATTCGTGCCCGCACCCGATGGCGAGCATCAGGATGGCGGCAAAGTAGAGAGTAGGATTCGGCATCGCTCGGGGTCCCCGCTGGCAAGCATAGCGCATACGGGCAGGGCGCGCGCCTAGAGCTCGATACCTAAGGCGCTAAGGTCGTTTTCGGCCTGAGGGGCCCAGCCACGATTCGCTTTTGGGCTCGCGGGACTCGGATGTAGAACGGTGCCGACGGCGGGCCCTTCGGGGCCCAGAGCGGCGGCCGCCCGCTTCGTGGCCCAGACGCCAACACCGACGATGTGATCGGGGTCGAGGAGCGCGATCGCATCTCGCAGCGCTCGGTCGCAGGGCGCCATCAACGCATCTCGTTCCTCGACGCTGAGCTTGTCGGGCGTACGGTTGCGGCCAGAGCTCTCGAGAAAGACGAGCGGGCAATAGTTCAGCACGAAGAAGCGCTCAAAGAACCTCTCGGGGCTACCGAAGCGATCGCGAGCCCAGCCCCAAAGGCGAGAGCCACTCACCTCGGAGCGCTGGCAGTCGAAGCCGAGCACCGGCCGCTTTGGATGCTCGGAGCGGGGACGCGTGACCTTCGCTTCGATCCCCATCCAGTCGCGAACGAAGCCGACGTCACCAAAAGGTACGCCCGTCTGCGCCATTCCGAACGGACCGGGGTTCATGCCGACCAGCACGACCTCCTTCCGCCCATTGCCAAACCGCTCGAGGTAGAGCTCGTGAGCGAGTTTGGCATAGCGGAGCGGGTTGTAGACATGAGCGACCGGATCACGGAACTCGAGCGCATCGACGGCGTTGCTCAGTCTGCGCGAGACCTGAACGAGATCGCTCATTCGAGCTCAGCAGAGGTAGCGTTCGCCACCATCGCACAGGATGGTAACGACTCGCTGACCGGGTTTCATGCGGCGAGCGACTTCGAGCGCGGCGTGCACGTTCGCGCCCGCCGACGGACCGAGGAGCAAACCTTCCTCGGCGGCGAGACGCTTGGTCATTCGGTCCGCGGCGAGGTCGGTGACCGCGATCACGTCGTCGATGAGCTCGGTGTCGAGAACTCCGGGGATGAAGCCTGCGCCGAGGCCCTGGATCCCGTGAAGGCCCGGCTTTCCGCCACTGAGCACGGCGCTCGCGCGAGGCTCTACAGCAACGAGACGAATCTCCGGGTTCCGTTTCCGAAAAACACGGCCCACGCCGGTGAGCGTTCCGCCCGTGCCGACGCCCGCCACGAATGCATCGACCTCTCCGCCGGTGGCTTCCCAGATCTCCTCGGCGGTGGTCTTTGCGTGAATGTCGGGGTTGGCCGGGTTTTCGAACTGGCCGCACATCATGGCGCCAGGCGTGGTGGCTAGAACGCGTTCGGCCTGCTCGACGGCACCGGCCATCCCGTCTTCTGCGCCCGTCAGCACGACCTCGGCTCCATAGGCCTTCAAAAGATGGCGGCGCGCCACACTCATATCCTCCGGCATGACGATCACACATCGATAGCCTCGCACAGCGCAGATCATCGCCAGGCTGATACCGGTGTTGCCGCTCGTCGCTTCGACCACGGTCGAGCCCCGCCCGAGCTTGCCTTCCGCCTCGGCGGCGAGAATCATCGATAGGGCAGGACGATCCTTCACGGAGCCCGCTACGTTGCTGGACTCGAGCTTGCCGCAGATCTCCGCGCCCTTTTCGCCGCTGATTCTCGCGAGCCGCACCAATGGCGTCCGGCCGATGAGGTCCAAGGCGCCGTCATAGATTCGATCGGTCATCGGGGGCCAGCATACCAGGGCATGCTTAGATGTCACCGCCGGATTCGTGCGACTCGTAGGCTTGAACGATGCGCTGGACGAGCGGATGGCGGACCACGTCGGCGTGCGAGAAGTAGACGAAATCGATGCCGTCGATCTTGCGAAGGACGTGTTCTGCATGCCGGAGCCCGCTTCGGGCCCCACCGGGCAGGTCGACTTGAGTGACGTCGCCCGTGATGACCGCCTTCGAATCGAAGCCGAGGCGCGTGAGGAACATCTTCATTTGCTCGGCCGAAGTGTTCTGCGCCTCGTCGAGGATCACGAAGGCATCGTTGAGCGTCCGCCCTCGCATGAAGGCGAGCGGAGCGACCTCGATGGTTCCCTGCTCCATCATGGCCGTGATCCTGCTTGGATCCATCATGTCGTGGAGCGCGTCATAGAGCGGGCGTAGATAAGGGTTGATTTTCTCAGCGAGGTCGCCCGGCAGGAACCCGAGTCGCTCGCCCGCCTCGACGGCCGGCCGCGTCAGGATGATGCGTTTGACCTGCCTCTCCTGCAGCGCGCGTACCGCCATGGCCATCGCGAGGTAGGTCTTTCCGGTACCGGCTGGGCCGATCCCGAAGACGATGTCGTATGCACGAATCGCCTGAATATAGCTCTGCTGAGTGACGCCCTTGGGCGAAACGATGCGGCGGCTCGACGTCGTGAGCACCACGTCGTCGAGCAAGGTACGGAGCCGCATCTGCGGATGCGCCTGGAGCGTACGCGCCGCCCGCGCCATCTCGATTGGAGAAAGGTCGCGGTGTTGTAGCGCGTCGATGAGCTCGTGGAGGACCCGCTCGACCAGTTCCACATCGCGGTTCGCCCCGTGAACGTGGATCGTCGAGCCGCGCAGCCCCATCGAGACACCGAGCTCCGTCTCGAGGACCCGTAGATTCGAACCGCCCGGACCAGTCAGCCTGAGCAGCAGTGCCGGGTCAGACACTTCGATGTCGGCCGCGATGCCGGCCTCGGACGGACTCTGAGCGTTGGGTTCGATGATGGGAGCTTAGCGTCTTCCGCTGGGACGGGCGAGCCCCGCCTAGCGCCAAACCAGGGCATCATGGGCGCGCTCGACTGCCGTTTCGAGGCGTTCGTGGGCCGTGAACACCAAGGAGCGCGTGTTGTCCCCGTCGAGCGGATAGGAGGAGAGGCCGATCGCGGCATGCAGGAACGAAAGCTCCTCCGGATGGCGAAGACGTTGCGCCTCCAGGTCGTCCTGCAATCTGCGTATGACCTCGACGACGGCACGGGCGCTCGAGCCATCGAAACCGACGACGAAGGTGTCGGAGTCCCATCGTCCCCGAACGTCCTCGCGTCGAAAGCGTCCGAACAGGACCCTGCCGAGGTGCGTCCGAAGCCGACGCTGGCGGGTGTGGTCTAGGTCTTGGATGCCGGTCAGGCGAATGAGGCCGATCGAGTACGTGTGCCCGTGACGTTGTGCGAACGAGAGCCCCGCCTCGAAGGCCGACACGGCGGCCGGTTTCGCGAGCAGCCCCGTCTGACTGCACCGGAGTTGCTGCATTCGAACGCGCGCGACCCGCTCGGCCTCGCGATGGAGATGAGCGAGCCAGCCGCCATCTCTGTTGAGTACCTCGGTGACGAGCTTCTCGTCGGCAAGTGGCGAGTCGTTGAAACACAAGAGCGAAGAGTCCACATCCCACGCTGACATGCGAATGATCGCCGGAACTTGTTTGGCCGTGACCCCGGAGCCGACGAGGATCAAATCGGGGCACTCGACGTCAAGCTCGCGCAAGAGCTCGTCGAGACTCAAGAACAGGAGGCATTGGATCCCTGCGTCTTCGATGACTGAGGCAGCATCTGGATCCCGAAGCACCGCCACCTTCGGCTGAGGCATCGACGAGCGCTCGACCGCAGAGCTGAGCGCGTGATGGAGGCGCACCAGCTCGACCGGGTGCGGTAGAAAGATATCGACACCGAGCTGCGCGGCTAGCGCACGGGTGTGTGGATCGTCGTCGACCGACAGCAAGATGATGGGAGTCTGTTGACAGCCGTGCAGGCTTCTAAACATCTGCATGAACCGAGGAAGAGCCTCGCGGTCTGCGAGCGGCCAGCCAACGAGAACGGCAGTGGGGGCATCGCGGCCTGCAAGCTTGAGGGCCTCATCAACGGATGCCGTGGGCCGAAGATGCACGAGTACCTCGTCGAATGCGGAGCGAAGATACGCAATCATCGCCGGATCGTCTTCGAGCACGAGGAGCGTCGGCACGAACTCCGTCGGAAGCGATCCACCCAAGAAGAAGCTTGCCGCGGGCGTAACCGATGGCGTTGCGGCGGCCATGGGCTGCTTGACGCGCGGGCGTCCAGCGGCATCGGCGGCGCGCGCTCGAACCTCGTCTATCGATTCGAACATGGTCGACCAATCGAGCCGACCAGAGCTCTGTAGTTGCCGAAGCTGGTTCTCGATGCGCGCAGCCGCATCGGAGATCTCGGAAAAGCCGTGCGTCTCCGCACCCCCGTGAAGGTCGTGGGCCTGGCGCAGCGCCTCCGCAACGATGCTCGTGCGCTCGGTTTCGGCGTGCACTCGGCGAATCGCGCCCGTCAGGTTATCCGCTGCGATCGGCAACAAGGTCGTGTACGAGCTTTTCGCCTTCTTCGGGTCGACACCGGGCTCGGAGCCGTCTTCGGGATAGAGCACACGATCGGCTGGATCGGGGGCCGGCATGTTGGCGGCCGGCGTCAAACTCATCGGGGCTGACACCGCGTTCGCGACCTCACGGGCGAAGCGCTCGACCGCGACGGGTTTGTGGAAGACCTTCCGAACATCGAGATTGCCCGTGAGATGCTTGAACGTCGTGAGGTCTCGGTAAAACGCCGAAACGAAGATGATGGGGGTTTGGAAACCGTCGGCACGAAGGGCCTCGATCCATGCGATGCCGTTGGTGTCCGGGAGCAAACCATCGACGACCAGTAGCGAGGGCTCCTCTTCGTCGATCAAAGCGCGCGCGATGCTGCCCTTGGTGGCGCTCAGCACACGAAGCCCAAACGCTTCGAGGGCTGGCGTGACACTCGTACGGAACTGAGTGTCGTCATCGAGCAGGAGGATGGTGGGAGGCACGCGCCCGCTAGTGTGGCATCGATTGCGCTGGCTACAAAACGAGCGTCGTGAGGCTCAAGAAGCCTGCCGAGCCCCGAAGTCGCTGCCTTCCAGATAAGCACGGGCGACCGGATGGTCGGCCTTCTGAGCCACGACCTGCCGAAGGTGCTGAACACCCTGGTCTCGATCCCCGGTCTCGATCTCCATGACACCGAGGAGGGCTCGTGCGTCGTTATGGTCGGGGTCGAGTTGAAGGATGAGCATCAGCTCCTCGCGGGCCCCGCGAGCGTTGCCACGAAGGCGAAGGAGCTTCGCCAGCTCGAGCCGAATGTCGTGAAACTGCGGGCAGAGACGGAGAGCTCGACCGTACTCGTGCATGGCGTCCTCGGGACGATCGAGGTCGAGATAGGCGCCCGCGAGGTCACGATGCAGATTCGCTACCTTGCCGCGGCGATACGCGTCGTTCGACGAGTCGGTGTGCTGCTGCGCCTTCTTCAGGGTCCGCACGCCCGATCCGTATTCGCCAAGCTCGTTGCAGGTGACGGTGAGATTCAGGGCGGCCTCGAGGTAGCCACCATTGACGTCGAGGGCCTGCTGAAAGCACCAGCGGGCTTCGCTCAGGCGGCCGCCGAGGTGGTAGATGACGCCGAGGCGATTGAACACATCGGGGTATCGGAGTCCCTGCTGCACCAGCTTCTCATAGTAGGGCTGCGCCAGCGGATACTCGGCGCGGTCGTAGTACTCGTTCGCCGCGTCGAGGAGTTGTTGAGCCCAAGGAGCCATGGCGCGAAGGTAGCGACGGTGCCGATCGCTGGCCAGAAATCCGCGCGCGCTCAGCCGAGCTTGCCGAGAAGACCCTGGGCCTTCTTGGCTTCGTCGGTGTCTGGAAATCGCTGGACGAGCTCGGTCAGAGCGCCCCGAGCAGCTTCCACCTGTTCGGTCTGCATGTACACCTCGCCGAGAAGCAGGAGAGCCTTCGCTTCGACGCCGCTCCCCGGATAGGCAGCCAGGAGCCCGCGGAGGCGCGAAATCACGCCGCGATAGGCATCTCGCTTGAGATAGAACCGGGCGACGTAGAACTCGTGGGCAGCGAGCATGCTCATGCAGCGCTCCATGAGTTGGTTGGCGTCGGGGACGCGCTGGTCATCGGGATAGTCGACGACGAAGCGGCGGAGTTGAATGAGGGCATCCCGAGCAGCCGTCTGATCGCGCTCGTGCCCCGGCGGAGTCATGAACCAGCCACCGGGGATCTGATTGTAGTAGGCCTCGGCGATTCGGAACCGGGCATAGGGGATCTCTCGATGTGACGGCCTGATGCGGACGAACTGACGATACGTCTGAATCGCTTCGGGGTAGGCCTCGTTCTTGAACTGGCAATCCCCGATGCGAAGCTCGGCGAGCGCAGCGAAACGGCTGTAGGGGAACTCCCGCCGAATCTCGGCAAAGGTCGGCTCTGCGTTGAGGCAGTCGCCCCGGCGAAAGCTGAGGAGGGCGCGCTCATACGCGGTACGGGCGTCGTCATCGGCCTTGAGGAGGCTCTTTCCGGAACTGCCGGTGCCCGAACCACCCCCACAGGCAATGCCGAGCCCCAAGAAGGCGACCAGAAGAGACCGATTCAGCACTCTGCCCATCGTCGGCAGACCTAGCCTCTGCGCCCCCCGGGAACAAGGCGACGGCGCCCAGCAGCTCAGGCGCTGGCGATCTGATGATCGATGACGAGCGCCGGGTCGATGCCGAGCGACGCGAGCGCGGCTTTCCAGCGTTCGTCGATGGGGGTCTCGAAAATCAGCGAGTAGTCGAGGTCGACGGGTATCCAGGAGCCCTGCTGCATCTCGCTTTCGAGCTGGCCAGCGCCCCAGCCGGCGTAGCCCAGCATCATGGCGCAGGTCTCAGGACCGTCTCCACGCGCGATTCGCTCGAGGATCTCGATCGAGGCGCTGCAGGAGATGCGGTCCGCGACGGCGATGGTCTTCCCTGAAGACGGCTGGGGGACACCCTCCGTGTCGTAAAGGATCCAGCCTGACTCTGGAGATACCGGGCCTCCGAGCAATACCGGAGCATCCACTGTCTCAGCGGCTTCGCCGGTCACTCCTACCTCGTTGAATACATCACTGATGTCGAGGTCGGTGATGCGGTTGATTACGAAACCGAAAGAGCCCTCTTCGCCGTGATCGACGAGCAGCACCAAGGTATGGTTGAAAAACGGGCACCGCATCGACGGTGCTGCAACGAGAAACCCAGGTGCGAGTGATGCCCCCACAATGCGAGACTGCCACCAAAGCTCGCGCCCCGCGAGCGGAAAGTCGGGAGCGACATAAGTGAGCAGAGTTCGTGCGGTTTTGAGGACTGGCGCGTTCGTCGGGCTGTCCGCGGTGACGCTGACCGCGTATGAGACGCAGCGCGCGCTGTCCTCGACAAATGCACAACCCGATCTTCTGGCGCGCTACCGAGACCGCTTCACGAATACGGTTCTGCGCTTGTTTGGAACGGAGGTCTCGGTGCGCGGCGAGGCGCAATTGGACGGGGGAGCACTCGTTGTCGCGAACCACCAAAGCGCTCTCGACATCGGAGTCATGCTGTCCGTCTTTCGTGGCGTGCTCGTCAGCCGACACGATGTCGCCGAGTGGCCGCTGCTTGGCCGGCTCGCCAAACACGGCGACACGATCTTCGTCGACCGAGAGGATCGTCGAAGCGGCGTGGCGGCGCTTCGCGAGATCCGAAGGCGGGTCAAAGAGCAGCGTGTGGTCGTCGCCTTTCCCGAGGGCGGAACCTTTCCAGGCGATTCGGTTCACGAGTTTCACCCGGGCACGTTTGCAGCGGTGGGCTCCCTCGCTGCGCCGATCATCCCGGTCGGCCTCGCGTACTCGCCGGCTGTCCCCTACAACAAGGAATCGTTCTCGCAGCACATGTCGAAGGTAGCCTCTCGTCCCGCCACTCGAATCGCCGTGAACGTCGGGGAACCCATCCCTTCGAGGCTGGACCCACGGTCCGCGGCCGAAGCCGCCCGGACGGAGGTCGAGAGCCTGGTTCTTCAGGCCCGGGCCGTGCTCAACGCCCGGGAGCCCTGAATTCCCAGGAGACTATGCCCTCGCCTGCCGGCTTTTGGTCGGCGGGCTCGCTCCCAGCTACGATCCTCGCGCCCATGGTGCGTCTCATCTCCCAATCGAAGCCTCCGGCCGCCGCACAGGATGGCGTCTCGTGGGACGTGCTGCCAAGCGCGCTTTGGGATCTCGATTTCACCGAGACGCTGGCATGGATCGATTCGCAGGGCTGCAAGGACGCGGACGAGTTCAAGCAACTGGTACGCAAGGACCCCGAAGCACTGACGAAGTGCCTCGACCGAATGCAGGTGCACCGAGCAAGTGCAGGCGCCGTATCGCTCGTCGGCGCGGCGAGTGAGGAGGAGTGCATCCGGCGTTCGTTGGACCTCCTGACTGCCGAGTCGAAGGCCGACTTCCTCCGAGTTTTGATGGCCGCCTTTCGAAACGAGCGCGACGTCCATCTCGAGACCGCGATGATGACGTGTGCACGCGAGCCGATCGATGTGCGAGTACACTGGCGTTTCGTTCCAAGCGACGACGGGCGGTTCGAGCGAGCCATCGTGTCGGTGGTGGACATGACCGGGGAGCGAGAGCTTCAACAACGACTGCTGTTGGCGGAGCGGATGAGCGCGATCGGCACGCTGACGGCCAGCATCATTCACGAGATCAAGAACCCGCTCACGTACGTGTGGAATCATCTTCGCCGACTTCGAAAGCAAGGACCCGAGTTGCCCGCAGAGACGGCGGAGCTTCTCGAGGAAGCGTACGACGGAGCGGAGCGCATTCGCGTGATCACCAATGAAATCAACGTTTTGTCGCATGGGGGCGACGGCGTCGAGATCGAGTCGGTCAATTTGAAGCAAGTCCTCGACGCAGCGATCCGGATTGCAGAACCGGAGATCCAACACCGCGCGGCGGTGCTTCGCGAGTACGAAGAGGGGCACCTATACGTGCGCGGATCGAGGACCCGGGTGAGCCAGGTGTTCTTGAACTTGATCGTGAACGCCGCACAGGCCATTCAGCCGGGCGATCGCATTCAGAATACGATCACGATGCGCGCGAGAAGCATGGACAAGGATAGAGTTTGCATCGAGGTGCAAGACACGGGGCCTGGAATTTCGCCACAGATGCTTCGGCGGATTTTCGATCCTTTCGTGACGACGAAGCCCGCGGGTCGCGGCACTGGGCTCGGGCTTTCGATCTGCCGCCGAATCGTGCATTCCCTCGAGGGCACAATCGAGATTCAAAGCCACCCCGGCCAGGGAACGGTCGCACGCGTGGTGCTACCGAAGGCGCCGCGCGCCCAGAGGCCTCTGACGGTGCCCCCTCCTTCGATGAGCGCGATTCGACGTGCAGCCGGAGGCAAGCTGTCGATCTTGGTCGTCGATGACGAGCCTGTCATCGCACGGCTCATCCAGAAGGCGCTGATCGATCACGATGTACGGACCGCGGGCGACGGACGCGAGGCCGTGGCCCTCATGGGAGAGCACGCGTTCGACGTGATCCTGTGCGACTTGATCATGCCGGAGATGACCGGAATGGACGTGTATCGGGCGGCCCTTCAGCGTTCGACGCCGATGCACGAGCGCATCGTCTTCATGACGGGAGGGGCGTTCACGCAACGTGCGCGCGACTTCCTCGAGAGCGTTCCCAATCGCCGGATTGAGAAGCCCTTCGAGCTCGGCCACCTCGAGCGCACGATCTACGAAGCTGCCGACTTGATCGACCCGCAGTGACCAGCCGCCCGCGCATGATCGTCATCGGGCTCGACTGCGCGACGCCCGAGCTGGTGTTCGATCGCTACCTCGACGCGATGCCGCATGTGAGTCGTCTCATGGAACGGGGGCGGTTCGGTCCCCTGCGAAGCTCCGAGCCTCCAATCACCGTGCCGGCTTGGACCTGCATGGTGTCAGGTCGAGACCCCGGTGAGCTCGGACTCTACGGGTTTCGTAACCGGATCGCGGGTTCGACGGAGCTGCGATTGGCGACCGGCAAAGACGTTCGCGTGAAGCGCGTCTGGGATTGGCTTGGCGAGAATGGCTATCGGGTGGCGCCGCTGTTCGTTCCACTCACATCACCACCGACGCCCGTGCGAGGGCACATGGTGTCGGGCTTCATGCACCCAGGTGGCGACGCACCCTGGTGTTTTCCCCGCAGCTTGGAACAAGAGCTCGAAGAGCATTTCGGCGAGTACATCGCGGACGTGGACGACTTTCGTTCGGACGACCTCGACCGAATCTATCGAGACATCGTTCGAATGACTGACCAGCACTTCGACATCGCTCGCTGGGTTTGGAACGAGAAGAAGCCAGATTTCCTGATGATGGTGGAGATAGGGGTCGATCGTTTTCATCACGCGTTTTGGCGTCACATCGATCCTGAGCATCCACGGCATGAACCCGGCAACGATTACGCAGACCTTGGGCGCGAGTACTATGCGAGGCTCGACCAGCAGATCGGGCGGTTCTGTGCCTTGGCGGACGAAGAAACGACGATCATGGTGGTGAGCGACCATGGTGCTCGCGCCATGCACGGTGGCTTCTGCATCAACGAATGGTTGATCCGACATGGCTACCTGACGCTCCTCGATACTCCGAGCGAGCAGACGCCATGGAGTCGCGCGCGAGTCGATTGGAGCCGGACGACGGCTTGGGCGGAGGGCGGGTACTATGCGCGCATCTTTCTGAACGTCGCTGGTCGGGAGCCGTCCGGCATCGTGCCGCTAGGGGATCGGCGAAAGGTGAGAACCAAGCTCGCGCGGGAGCTGCGGAGCCTGCGAGACGACGAAGGCGCGAATGTCCCGGCCCTCGTTCGGGTGCCGGAAGAGTCCTACCGACAGGCGCGCGGTTTCCCTCCGGACCTGATGGTCTACTTCGACGAGCTGAGGCTCCGAGCGATCGCATCGCTTGGCGCCGGGCGCCTCGTGGTCCCCGACAACGACACCGGCCCGGACACCTGCAACCACGCCTGGGACGGCATCTACATCGAGGCGGGCCCGACCCCGAGCCCCCACCCCACCAGCATCTACGAAATCCTCCCCACAATCCTCCGCACCTTCCACATAGGGGACAGGCAGCCCCCCCAAAACCCCAAGCATTCCAGACACCTAGACAGGTAAACGCGCATTTTGCTCCTAGGCTCCAGGGCGAGGCCTGGAGGAACGGAAATTGCGCGATTGGGTGCGTAAAGGGCTGGAATGGTTTGGGTTTTGGGGGGGCTGCCTGTCCCCTATAGTGGGCGTGTGTTGGTGATTGGTTTGGATGGGGTGGATTTGGGGGTGGTGGAGAGCCTGGGGGCGGGGCGCTTGCCGCATCTTCATGGGCTGATGGAGCGAGGGGCGTTTGCCGCGCTCGAGTCGGTGCAGCCGCCGGCGACGCTGCCCAACTGGACCACCTTCCTGACCGGAATGGATCCCGGGCAGCACGGGGTGTTCGATTTCACTAGCCGGCGCGGCTACCAGGTTCGCTTCACCGCCGGAACCGCTCGCGAGGCGCCGACGGTCTTCAAGCAACTCGATGCCCTCGGGCTGAAGTGCGCCTGCCTCAGCTTTCCCGCGACCTGGCCTCCCGAGAAGCTCGAGCACGGCGTGTTCGTGAGCGGCTGGGACGCGCCGGTCGCCTTCGAAGCGGACCGCTCGTTCATGTGGCCACCTTCGCTCTACGACGAGACGGTCGAGGCGTTCGGAACTCCCACGTTCGATGATGTCGACGAGTTCAACGCGGACGAGCCCGGCTGGATCGACGAGCTGCCCAGCGCCCTCGCTCGCCGCGTAGAACGAAAGACCAACTGGGCCCGCTGGCTAATCGAGCGCGACGATTGGGACGTATTCGCGATCTACTTCGGGGAGAGCGACACCGCGGCGCACTATCTGTGGGCGCATCACGACCCGGCCTCGCCGCGGAGGCCCGCAGAAGTGAGCGCCGAGCAGACAGAGGGCCTCGCGCTCGTGTACCAAGCACTCGATCGCGCGGTCGGGGCGCTGCTCGAAGCGAGTGGCCCGAACACCGAAGTCACGATCTTGAGCGACCACGGCTCGGGGGGTTCGTCGGACAAGGTGGTTCACATCAACCGACTCCTCGCGGAACAGGGGCTCCTGCGGTTCAAGCCACATCGCCCCAATCTCGGCGCACGTCTAAAGGAGATCGCGCTTCGCCGCTTCCCACCTCGACTCCGCGAACGCATCTTCCGTCTCGGCAACGCCTGGCTCCCGAGCCGCCTCGAGTCGAACGTCCGCTTCGGCAACATCGACATGGGGCACACGGTCGCATTTAGCGACGAGCTCAACTATTTCCCCGGTGTCCATTTGAACCTCGAGGGCCGAGAGCCTTCCGGCATCGTCCCTGCAGAAGACAGACACGAGGCCATGCTCCGAGTGCGCGCCGCCCTCCTCGCGGTTCGCGACCCGTGGAGCGGCAAGCCGGTCTTCGCCAACGTCACCCCCCGCGAAGAGCTATTCGAAGGCCCGTACGTCGACCGAGCGCCCGATCTGCTGCTCGACCTGAACCTCGATGACGGGTATTCGTACAACGTGATGCCGAGTGGCAAGGCAAGCGACGCCTTTCGGCGACTCACCCCGGGCGAGTACCTGGGCAAGAAGGGCCGAAGCCTCCCGGGAAGCCACCGCTCCCACGGCTTCATGGCGATGGCCGGCCCGAGCGTTCTGCGCGCCGGGCGCATCGACGCGCACATCGCCGACCTGACGGCTACGCTTCTTCATCGCCTCAAGCTCTCGGTCCCGACCGGTTTTCGCGGGCGTGTCCTCTGGGAAGCGGTTCACCATGAGGACGACGACTCGACCCGAGTCCTGCCACCCGTCGCGGCCGCAGCGCCGAAGCCCGCCGCAAACGAGGGCATCGTTGAATCTCGCCTCCGGGCGCTCGGCTACATCGAATGATTTTTCACGTCGCCTGCCTTCCGTTTCCAAGCCATCAGGGCACGCAGGCCGCGCTCGCGGCGATGCTCCGCGCCTCTACCGATGCGGGCCACGACACCCAGGTGCTCACCTATGCGCACGGAGCCTACGACCTCGATGCGCCCTACACCGTGCATCGCATCGCTGATTTTCCGAAAGTGCGTTCGCTTCGCTCGGGCCCCTCTTGGGGAAAGCTCTTGCTGGACGGACAATGCATCCTCGCAGTACGTCGACTCGCGCGCGCGCTTCGACCCAGTGCCATTGTCGCCCATCACGTGGAAGCCGCACTCGCCGCCACGATGGCCGGCGTCGGCCCCGTCTACTACGTCGCCCACACCTCGCTAGAAAGGGAGCTCTCCGTTTATTTCCCCGAGCCCTTCGCTCCGGCAATGCGAACTCTCGGATCCCTACTCGATCGCGCAGCATGCGGCCCGGTCGCCGGTGTGGCTGCTGTCGCCCCTTCGCTCGCGAACCTCGTCGATCCAAACGCGAGCTACCTTCCGGTCCCATGGCAACCGCAGCGTCGAGGGCCCGAACGGAAGGCCGCTCGAGAGACCCTCGCGCTCCCGCAAGACGTACGCATCTGCCTCTACGCCGGCAACCTCGATCGATACCAGGGCTGGGAAGAATTGATGGCTGCCCTACTCGTCTTGAAGCGAACCGAGCCGAATGCGCGGCTTCTCGTCGCATCGGAGTCCGATCCGACCCCCGCGAGACACGAGGCAACGAGGCTTGGCCTCGCGCGTGATGTCGACTTTCGACGCCTCGACAGCGAGCGCGCCCGAGCCCTCGTGCACAGCGCAAGCGACGTCGCATGGATTCCTCGTCGAACGGAGGGCGGCCTCCCGATCAAGATGCTCGAAGCGTTTGGACGTGGGCTTCCCGTCGTCGCCACGAAGAGGGCGACCGCCCGGCTCCCCATCGAAGGCGCATGTCGCATCGTCGAAAACGAGAACCCTTCCGAGCTGGCCCATGCGACCGGGGAGCTTTGGGGAAGCGATAGCCTGAGCGAGGCCCTTCGCTCGGCGGGCCTCCGCTACCTCAGCACCCATCACAGCGACCAGGCCTACCTCGCCGCGCTCGACACGCTCCTCGGCACTCGTGCTACGCGCTCGCAGGCCACGCGACCCGCGCCGCATCGGCGAGCTGCACCGGAACTCCGAGCTCGCTGAGTTCTTCCGGCTCACACCAGCGGAAGTCGTCATGCTCATCCGAGAGCACGACTTCGCCACGCTCGTGCTCCGCCGCGAACACGACGACCGTCATCGGCTCGCCACGTCGAAGCGCCGCATACGCAGTGACCGGGCGAGGATGAACGACGACGTCGAGGCTAGTTTCCTCCCGAACCTCCCGGCGGGCGGCTGAGACGGGGTCTTCGCCCACCTGCACCCTACCCGAGACACCTTCCCAGAGCCCGGCACCGGCTTGCTGCGTCGACGATCGCCTCATCGAGAGCATTCGACCCCCGCGAAAGACCAGGACCGTCACCGCAACCCATTGTTTCGATTCGCCGCCCATCGCCCCCTCGCCCTGTCAACATATGAGCCGACACGCGCTTTTTTGGATCCGACTCGAGAGGTCCAAGTACCATTTTCGTCCCAGCTCGCGTTGGAAAAACGACATGGTCGCCCACCTGGACGAATCACTCTCATACGCTCGAAATCCCGCTAGTACCGCGGTTTCGAATCTATTGCTTGGCACCGAGCTCGACGTGGAGATCCCCGCATTGGCGGAGCTCACGGCGGCAACAGCTGCACTCGCGATCGGCTCCAGACGAAAAGCTTTGCTGCCGCTGGCCAGTGCCGCGGTCGAGTACGCGCTGCTCCGTCGAGGCGATACCGTGATGGTGAGCTGCTACGGAACATCGAGCGCGCCGGTCGTCTACCAGCTCGATCGCAAGGTCTCGCTTCGAAGGCTGCTCGACACTTGTGCCCAGGCCATGGTGGACGAGGCTGGGAGCGAGCACGATGCGACTGCTCGACAGATCGCGATGCGGGTGGCCGAGCGTGCGCTCTCGACGAAGATCGCGCCCGACCCCGACGGCCGCGTCACCCCCATGAATCAGCGTGGTGGCGATCTCGACTCGCCTGGCGAGGAAGTTCCGCTGGCCTTCGGGTACGAGGCGGCGATTTTCCCGTCATCGGCCCCTTCCCAAGGTCGTTCGTCTCGGGCAGACGTTCATGCACTCCTCTTCGAGGGGCACCTCTGGGGCTTCGTCCGGGGCCGAAAGCTCTCGCTCGTTCGGGGTCCGATCCTGCTCGCGGCGCATCGAATGGTGGTCGCCGTTCGGACGCTCATCGAGTCCTGGGATTCGACCCGTCCGACGCATGTCCGTCTTCGCGCTGGAGACTTCCAGATCGCCATGCGCAAGTCCTCGCATCAGCTGGTTAGCGTAGAGCTCTCGGCGAGCGGAGGTGGCGATCTGACAGCGACCTCGCTGACGATCGCTGAGGCCGCCCTGCCGATCTTGAAGCTCGCAGGGGATCTACTTCGGAGCCTAGTGGCCGCGGACCGCGGTCAGAGCCGAAACCTCCGCGTCCGCGCACTCCGAGAAGAAGTCCGAGCCCTTCGGAGGGAGATCCGCTCGCGCCGAAGCGCCGACAGCTTCGTCAACCTCGATCCGGACCGGCTACGGATGCACCACGAGGGCGACTCGGAACCCGCACCGCCTGCTAAGCAGCTTCCTTCCTTGATGTTCGACGAACGCTGGCGCATCTGCCTCGAGGGGCTCGACGCGAACTCGGTGTTCATGTGTGGGGATCGACTCGTGATCGCTACGCAAACCCATGTCGTCGCCGTCTCACGCGACGAGGGCGAGGTGCTCTGGGCCCGCCCCGGACAAGCCTCGACCACATTGATGGCGGGCTCAGTGCTGATCCGGCTCTCGGTCGACGGCGAGGTGGAGTTCTGCAGCGTCGAGGACGGTGAGCCCTATTGTACGACGCAGATCACGCCGCGCATCGGAGGTCCACCAGTTGGACTCATGGCCGGAGGGGGCAAGATTCCGCCGGTCGCGGTGATGACCGAGGGCAGTCACCGGCTCGTCGCGATCGACGTCCGAACCGGGGAGCCGCGCTGGCGCTTCTCCTCTCGGAGCGGCGGCGAGTTTCGACTGAAGAAGGTGGGACGCGTGCTCCTCGTGACGTGCGGCGAGGAAGCGATCCATGCGCTCGACGTCGCCACGGGAGAAGACGTCTGGCGATTCGCAGAGCGCGGTTGCTTTCAGTTCAAGCCGCTCGTGAGCCAAGAGACGGTCATCGCGGCAGCGGTACGCGGACCCCGCGAAGGCGCCCTCTTCGCAATCGATCTCTTCAGCGGAGAGCCGCGCTGGCAGCGTGAGCTTGCGGGCCCCCCGACGTCGGATCCCTGCGCCGCAGGCGATGTCGTCCTCATCTCGCGCGCCGGAGAAGAGGCATCACTGTCCGCCCATTGTCTGCACAGCGGCGAGACCCGTTGGGAAACCCGCGATCCAGGTCTCGGCATCGGCGGCTCCGGCCTCACGGTCGATGATGCCTGGGTTGTCAACGCACCTTTCGGTCAGCTGAGCGCGCTCGACGTGGGGACCGGCGAGATTCGCTGGAGCACCAACCTCGCCGATGCGCTGGCCGATGAAATTCCGCGCCGTCTCGAGCCCGTGCTACGCGGCGGCGCCCTATTCGTGCCGGCCTCGTCGGTCCACGTGGTTCGCCCCGCCGACGGCCAGAAGCTCTCCTCGAGCCTGCCGTGCGAGCTCGTCCCGGACCTCATGCGAGTCGACGAGCGTGGCTGGGTCTACGTCGCCGAGGAAAGCGGCTACCTCGCCGCCTACGCGCCGAAGCCGATGCTGACGCTCATTCGTGGCGGCACCCGCTAGTTGGCGGGGAGGCAGCCTGTCTGACACACCGGTGTCCCGCCACTTCGCCCCGAGGCACACACCTGGTTGAGCGGACACTCCGCACTCGAGTCGCATTGACGCGCGCCGATCGGGACACACTCTTTTCGGCCATCGGCACCGAGAGCAAGGCACTCGAAACCACTGCCGCACTCGGTGTCGTTCAAGCAGAGGCCGAAGTCGCCGCAGATGGCGGTAGTGCCGCTACCCGCGTTTCCGTTCTCACAGACCGGGGCGTCGTTCGAACAGGAAGCATTGATGCAGGCGCTTCCTTCGAGCAGACCGGTGCATTCATCCCGTCCATCACCGTCGACGTCTGCACAGCGCGATGCGAAGCCGGCACAGTCCGTGTCCTCGTGACAGGTGCGATAGATGCGAACGCAGAACTGGGCGGTCGGGTCGGTCTTGCAGATGTGACTCTTCGGGCAGTCGAACGAGTCCGTACATGGGACCCGCCGATCCACGCAGGCGCCCCCCTCGCAGGCGAAACCCGGAGCGCAATCGTAGCTCTCATTCACCGCGTCACAGCCCGGCGTCACGCGTAGGCAGCGCTTCCCGCCGAAGCCCACTTGGTCGCACGCGTAGTCGCTCGCGTTGGGACAATCGGCCACGGTGGCGCACGAGCCGGTTCGAGGCTCCTGACACTGACCCAGGGCGCCGCCGCCCGCCGCGGTGCACCCGGATGGAACGCAGATGTAGCCAGGAAAGGAGCAATCCTCGTCCGATGCACAGGGAAGACTCGGACAGGTGCCGCAGAGCGCGTTCGTCTCGCAGTCACCGCCACCGCCGGCGAACCCGCCGGAGCCGCAGGTTCCCACCGCGCCACCGGAGCCACCGGTTCCGACGATGCCGCCGGAGCCGCCGGTTCCGGCGATGCCAGCGGAGCCGCCCGATCCAGCGGATCCCCCAAGGCCCCCAAAACCACCGATCGCGCCAGCACCGCCGATACCCGCGCTTCCGCCTCCGCCACCCGTTCCGGCGTCGAAGGTTGGACGTTCCACGGACTCGCCGCAGCCAGCTGAGGCCAAAGAAAGCCCCGCTAAAACAATCAGTGTTCGATGCGTCTGTTTCATCTTGCTGCGTTCAGTATTACAGCAAAATTCTATTTATACCAGATGTGGCAGACGCTTTTCTGGCCCGATCCAGGGGTCGGCAAGAGCCGCTGGGCCAGAGCATCACTCGAGCGGAACACAGTCGAATCGCAGGGACCAGCCCTCGAGGACCGGCGTGTCGGCGAAGTCGCTCGACGCATACAGCTTCGCGCGTACGCGAAGGTAGAGCTGGTAGTTCATCTGCCCCTGGGAAGTCAGCACCTCCTCGATATCAATGGGGCTGTTCGTGGTGTCATCCGGGATTACAACAGACGCCGGAATCTGATTGTCGAGGTCCTCCGCGGTATTCGCGGTGAAGAACTCGAACTCGATCTTGCTATCGGACGGGGTCGAACCGAACCAGGTGAGATAGCCCCAGTCGGGCCGTTCGGGACCGTCTGGGCCGACGTTGCAGGTGAGCTCCGCCTGGTATTCGTTTTGGTAGAAGCCAGTGCCATAATCGGACCCCGCTTCTGGGACCATTACGCGCATGGGGATGCGGGTGAGCTCGGCCGTTCCATCGGCGAGCGCGACCATGTCGAAATCGAACACCTGGTCGCTCGTGTTTGCCACCACGGTGTCATTCCCGAGCCGAAAGGCGAACCCTACCTTCGTCTCCGCGAGGCATCCGAGGCAGACGTCGTCGGTGCCGTCCGCGTTCGTGTCCGCACTTCCAACACAGTTCTGGGTGCCTGTCGTCGGACATGAGGTCGCGGTCACCGCCGTCGCGAATAGGGTCTCGTCGATGCCTGGCGTGGCAAGGTTGTCTTCCGGCACGAGGCTGATGTCGCGCCGGGTGTCGCCGACCAGCGAGCGAACCGCGTCGAGCAGGGCCGTACTCAAGCCCGTGCCATCGCCGGCAATGATCTGCATATACGGGTCGCCATTCTGGTCGACGGAGCCGGTGATCTTCTGGATCTCGGTCACGTCGGGAATCGCGATGTAGCCGCCCGAGTTGGGGCTGATCACGCTGACGACTTTGACCCCGGTGCTGAGCAGCTCCGTCTCGACGTCGGTCCAGGGGATCGGGAGGTCCGCCGTCAGCCAACTCGGGTCACCCAAGGGGTCCGCGGTCATGTTGTGAAAACGAAGCTGAAAGTTGCCGACGCGGTCCGCAACGGATTTCGTCGGTTCTACGGCGCCGTCGGACACCGCGTACCAGTCCCCTGCGGTCAAGCTGTGGTTGAATCGTCCCCAGAAATCGCCCGCGCCCGGCCCCGAGTCGCAGTTTTGGAAGCCGAGCGTCGATTCCAGCAGCGCGACGTTCGTCGTATGATAGGAGGTGCCCTGACCGCTCAGGAAGAAGTCGGTCGGCGCCGTGACCGAGAAGCCGAGAAAGCTGTCGCGCCCGTCGGTCCAGCAGTCCGTGCCACTACATCGGAGACAGGCGCCCTGGTCCCAAGTCTGAGCGTTGTTGCCGAGGTTGGTGTTCGTACCCATGACGGTCATCGACTTGGTGGTCATGTCGCCGAGGTTCCAAGCGGTGCCCGGATCATTCGCATAGAGCACGTTGGGCGATTGCTCGACGGGCGGGAGCATGCTCCCCATCCCCACCGTGCCATCGAAGGGCGGGTTCCCGTAGGTGTGACCGTTGGCGACTGGCCCATTCCACATGTCCGCGTCGGTGAAAAGCAAGATGATCGGCAAGACGTTGGGTCGAAAACAAGGGTAGCCCCATCGCCCTGCGGGCGTGGCCGGGCACGCGCCGCGATTGGGGACCAAGTCGCCGAGGCCCTGACCCGTGACGACCGAATAGAGCGCCTGGCTCGTTGCTTCTGGAAGATCCTTGTTGGAGTCCGTCACCAGCGAGGACACCGCGTCGATCACGTGCTGGACGTTGTCCGTCAGGTCCAGGTAGTGGTGATAGGGCGTCATGTCGTTGTAGTTGTTGTGAGGGAGGTACGAGACCTCCTTGAAATCACCAAGACCGAGCCATAGGTCGGGAATCGAGCACTTCAGCGCACCAACGAGACCGGTCCCTGCCCCGGTCGCACAGGCGCTCGTATCGATGAACGTGCCGGTCGTCAGGTCGTTGATCAGTTGAAGCTGCTCCCCGCGCATCGAGCCCGTGGAGTCCATCAAGATATAGGCGTCTGCCTTCGTGATCTTGCCGGACACATCGATATCGGCACGCACGGTGACATCGCTATCGGTGTTGTAGTAGAGGGTCTGATAGACGCCGTCGTTGCTGAGGTCACCGTCACACGGCGCTCGAAAGCCGATACCATCGCAGTCGTCGGCAGGATCCGGCACGCCGTCACCGTCCGAGTCGACGATGTTCGCACTGCCTCGAATCAGCTCGATCGACGAGCTCCCCGTGGAGAAAAAGATGTTCTCGGAATTGCTGCCGCTCAGATCGAGCTGAGACGGATAGTCCTGCGCCCGAACGCACGTGGGATCACTTCCGGCGCAGTCGGCCGGCGGCGCCAATCCGGTGCCCCCGGGTCCATCGACATCGCAACGAGGGTCGTTCGGATCGTAGTTGTTCAGGTCGAGCGGGTCGCAGACCTCGTCATCGATGCCGAGGAGAGCGCTCTTGAGGCCTTCTGTGCTTGCGTCGCCAACGCACGAGCTCACGCCCAGCACGAGCAGAAAGAGCAAGCAGGGGGTGGGGTCACGCTGAGTCATGTCACTCTCCTCCATCTACGGCGCCGGCCTGACACGCTGGGGCACCGCCCGTTCGCCCTGAAGCGCAAACCTGATTCTCGGGGCAGTCGCTCAGGCTCGCGCAGTCGCCTCCTTCAGGGACACACTCCTTGCGACCGTCCGGCCAGAGCCCGACGCAGCGATCTCCGCTCACACAATCCTCGTCGCTCAGACAGAGGCCGTAGCGTCCGCACTGGCTCACGCTGCTCACGCTCGAGGCCTCGCAGACCGGCGCCCCGGGGTCTTCGCATAGATCGTTCGCGCATGGGCCGGACGCAGGGTTCAACTCGACGCTGCCGGCACATTCCTTCTTGCCGTCGCCGTCGATGTCGATGCAGTACGGCGCTCGGTCGACGCAATCGAAGTCTTCGAGGCAAGCGGTCTGAATGCGCAGACAGAAGGTCGAGTTCGTCCCGCCAAAGCAAAGGTGGTTCTTCGGACAGTCCTCGTCGAGCACGCAAGGCACCCGGCGATCCACGCAAGCGTTGTCCTCGCACTCGAACCCTGTGAGACAGTCCCTGCTGGTATCGCAGCCCGGACTGGTCTTGATGCAACGCTTGCCCTCCCCAGCGACCTCGACGCACTCGCGGCCGTCGCCGCAGGTCGAGCTGTCGTTGCAGGCGCCTCCGCCGGCGAACACGCAGTGTTGGACCGGTGCCCCCTCGAGATCATCGCAGCCTGACCGGATGCAGACGAAGCCCTCTGCACAGTTTTCGTCGCTGTCGCAGAGCGCTTCGGACGGGCAGGCCTGACAGAGCGGACTCGTGACAC
>Ga0316193_10000107_pt1 | contig 43308 bp, 45 predicted proteins | sample MerIslsedime2_MG_FD_207735 | JGI IMG/M metagenome (GOLD analysis project Ga0316193, IMG submission 207735) | Coastal sediment microbial communities from Maine, United States - Merrow Island sediment 2 | ecosystem: Environmental > Aquatic > Marine > Coastal > Sediment | place: USA: Maine... | reverse complement strand
GGAAGTTGCCGAGCGACTTCGACATCTTCTCGCCGTTGACGGTGAGCCATCCGTGCGCCCAGACCTGCGACGGAAGTCGCACACCTGCGCTCATCAGAAACGCCGGCCAGTAGACGGCATGAAACCGTAAAATGTCTTTGCCGACGATGTGCGTGATCGTTCCGGCGTTGCGCCAGAACTCGTCGAACAACGGCGACTCGCCTTCGCTCGCTGGACCACCTAGCGCGCTGATGTAGTTCGTGAGCGCGTCGAGCCAGACGTAGGTGACGTGCTGTGGGTCACCGGGGACGGGAATGCCCCAGCGGAAGCTCGTTCGGGAGATCGACAGATCTCGCAGCCCTTCTTTGACGAAGGACTTCACTTCGTTGAAACGCGCTTCGGGTCGCACGAAATCGGGGTGAGCCTCGTAGTAGTCGAGAAGCGGTTGCGTGTACTTGCTCAGCCGAAAGAAGTAGCTGCGCTCTTTGATTCGCTCGACGGGCTTTTGGTGAATCGGGCAGAGCTTGCCTTCGAGGAGCTCCTTTTCGGTCTTGAACGACTCGCAGCCGACGCAATACCAATCCTCGTAGTCGTCGAGATAGATGTCGCCACGCGCCTCCATCTGCGTCCACAGCGCTTGGACCCGCTCTCGGTGCTGTGCCGAAGTCGTCCGAATGAAGCCATCGTGTGCGCAGCCGAGCTCCTCCCACGCGTCGCGAAAGGGCGCGGCCATCCGGTTGACGAAGTCCTGCGCAGAGAGCTGCATCTCCTGCGCTCGGCGCTCGATCTTCAGCCCGTGTTCATCGAGCCCCGTGAGAAAGTACGTCGGGTTGCCCCGCAGGCCTTGGTAGCGCGACACGACGTCGGCAGCCACGGTCGAATAGGCGTGGCCGATGTGTGGCCGATCGTTGACGTAGTAGATCGGAGTCGTGACGTAGTAAGGGCGGGGCATTTTGCGCCCGAGACTAGCCAAATTCGACCGTCGCGCCACCTAGCGCAGGTTTCGTAGGCCGAAGAGCAGGGCGTCGAGCGCTGCCTGACGGTTAGCGTTCTGCTGCATCGAGGTCGCGCAGCGCTGAATCGCCGATACACGAGCGGCGGCGGCACTTGCTCCTTGGACGTCGTCCCCGAGCGCCTCCACGGATCGGTCGCGATAGAAGCTCTGCAGCGTGAGCAGCGCGAGCGGAAGGTCCTCGTGACGCGCCAGCCGCTCCGACATTTCGACCAGCGCCCCCGGGCCACCACTGCGAATCGCCTCGTCTACGGCGCCAACGAGCTCCATCAGCTCTTCGACGGTGCCGTCCTGAGCAAGCGCCAGTGCGACATCTGCGCGTCCCCCACTCAGAGCGATCGACGGCGAGATCGATTCATCCGAAACCCCTTCGCGCCTCAGGATATCCTCGATGACCGTGTCCGGAAGTCGTCCGAAACGAACCCGTTGGCAGCGCGAACGAATGGTGGGTAGCAGCGACTCGGGGCGCTCCGAGGTGAGTATGAAGTGAACTCCGGCCCTGGGCTCTTCGAGCGTCTTCAAAATGGCGTTCGCGGCCTCGGGCTGAAACGAGGGAAACGATACGTCTGCTTCCGGAAAGATGAAGAACGTCGAGGTTGCTTCGAAGGGCGCAAACTGGGCGAGCGGAAGAATCTCGCCTCGAAGAACCTCCACTTGGATGTTCCTCTTCCCTTCCTCGCGAGGCCGAAAGACTCGCACGTCGGGATGGGCGCCCGCCTCGATTCGATCGATCACGTGAGGATCGCCGCCCGAGACGACCTCCGTTGCGAATGCGACGGCGGTCAGCTCCTTGCCGACGCCGCTAGGCCCGTCGAACAGATAGGCTGACGCGACCCGGGCGTGCTCGCGCGCGCGTCGAAGCGCCTGTACCGCGCCGTCTTGTGCTCGCACCGAGTCTAGCGAGCTCATCTACCCGAGCCTACGCTGAAAATCGATGTCGCGATGGTTTCTACTGCATCGACGACGTCGTCAGGCGTGAACGCATCAGGGTCGACGAACGCCTGCATCACCATGCCGTCGAGCAAGCCCATGACTACGCGGGGAAGCATGTCGAGCGAGATCCTCGACTCGAGTCCGAGCGACATCAAGTTCAGCTCCAGATACTCGCGGATCTGCTCCGCGCCGAGCTGGTAGAACTCCGCGAGCTTCGGTCTCAGCGCACCGTCGTAGAGGCTCAACGCGAGGAGATCAGCGACGACGAGCGCTTCGTCGGTACGCTCGGCGCGGGCCGCCCAGAGCGCCTCGAGTGACTTTCGCAGCGCCTCGAATGGATTGTCGGACGGCGTCCAAGCCTGCGTCGTGCGTGCCTGCACCACGTTGCAGGCCGTCTCGAGCACGGTGTGAATCAGCGCTTCCTTGCTTGGGTAGTGGTAGTGAAGCGCGCCCTTGCTCATTCCCGCCTCTTTGGCGATGTCTAGCAGGCTCGTGCGGGCGTAACCCTGACGTGCAAGGACGCGAATCGCGGCGTCGATGATCTGCTGGGAGCTGACCGCGCTCTTTGCGTACGCCATCTGGAGGCCGACCATGACGCGTGGGCCTGGGGCTCGTCAACCGCTTGTGCTAAAGCGCCCACGGTGAGCAAACGAGGCGAGTCACTCGCGGAGCTGGTCGAGCTGATGGAAACGCTGCTCGGACCGAACGGCTGCCCATGGGACCGAGAGCAGACTCTCGAGTCGCTTCGGCAGTACGTGATCGAGGAGGCCCACGAGGTGGTCGAAGCCATCGATCATGGGAAGCCAGAGATGCTGCGCGAAGAACTCGGCGACCTCCTGCTTCAGGTCGTGTTCCAGGCTGCACTGACGGAGCAGCAGGGCTGGTTCGACATCGACGGCGTAGTCGAGGCAATCACCGAGAAGCTCGTCCGCCGGCACCCCTGGGTGTTTGGAGACGAGAAGGTCGATGACGCGAGCGGCGCCATCAATAGTTGGGAAGCGATCAAGGCCAAGGAGAAGAAGGAGCGCGGCGCGCTCGGCGGGGTGCCCGTTGCACTACCCAGCCTGCTTCGCGCGGTGCGCATGGGGGAGAAGGCGAGCGCCGTGGGCTACGACTGGCCCGACGCCGGCGGGCCCCGCGCCAAGATCGACGAGGAGTTGCAGGAGCTCGACGAGGCCGCCGAGCAGGGAGACCTTGCCGCGCTCGAGCACGAGCTTGGTGACCTCTTGTTCGCGCTCGCGACCTACGGGCGCAAGCAGGGTGTCGATCCGGAGGCGGCCCTTCGGGGGTCTCTCAACCGCTTTTCCGAGCGCTTCCGCCATTGCGAGCTCGCGGCGAAGAGCGAAGGCAAGGGGCTGCGCGATTTCGATGAGGATGCGCTCGATGCGATGTGGGAGCGTGCGAAGGCCGCGGAGCGCGACGGCTCGCTATAGCCGCTCGGCAGGGAACGGCATGACGGCTTGAATCGACTCCGCGCCGGTCAGGAGCATCAACAGCCGATCGAAGCCGAGTGCGTTTCCTCCGCTATCGGGCATTCCTCGCTCCAACGCCGCGATGAACCGCTCGTCGATGGGATAGACGGGGAGTCCGGCTGCGCGCCGGGCGGCCTGATCGAGCTCGAATCGCCGACGCTGCTCCGCCGGATCCGTGAGCTCGCCAAATCCGTTGCAGAGCTCGACACCAGACACGAACGCCTCGAACCGATCGGCAGTTCCCTCTGGCGTCAGCTTGGCAAGCGAGGCCATGGACCGCGGCCAGTCGGTGACGACCACCGGTCGCTCGTGACCGAGGTTAGGTTGAATCTTTTCGGCCCAGGTCCGGAAAAAAAGGTCCTCGTCCTGGGGGTCGACCACGCCGCCGGCCTGCTGCTCGAACGCAGCCCGTACGCTGATGCGATCCCATGGACCGACGAGACGCTCGGCCGCCGGAACGTCGAGTGCGGCCGCCAGGTGCGCGACGAGCGCCTCCGTGTCCTCGATGAGGTCGTTCGACGTCGCGTGCGCGCGGTACCATTCGAGCATCGTGAACTCGCGCTCGTGATGCTCACCTTGCTCGTCCGCTCGGTAGCTCCGACAGATCTGAAAGATGCGCTCGGCGCCGTCCGACAGCAGCCGCTTCATCTGGTATTCGGGGCTCGTCGCGAGCCACCCGACCGCCTGGCCTGAAGGGTCACGGACTTCGAACGCCGAAAGGTGCACGTCGAGGCCGGGGGAGGGCACTAACGCCGGAGTGTCTATCTCGAGGAAGTCGCGCTCCGCGAAGAAGCGCCGGACGGCTTCCATCGCCTTGGCGCGAAGCCTGAGGACCTGAAGCACGTCGCCAATCAGCCTTTGACGCGCTCCACGTACGCGCCGTTGCGCGTGTCGATCTTGAGCCTGTCACCAGCGTTGACGAAGAGCGGAACGTTCACCTGAAGGCCGGTCTCGAGCGTTGCGGGCTTGGTGGTGTTGCTGCTCGTGTCCCCCTTGAACCCGGGCTCGGTCTCGGTAACGAGCAGCTCGACGAAGTTGGGCGGGGTCACGCCGATGGGCCGACCCTCGAACAGCATCACGTCGACCTCGGTGCCATCGAGCAGGTAGTGGACGTTCTCGCCGAGTTGTTCGTTGGTGAGCGTCAGTTGCTCGTAGCTCTGAGTGTCCATGAAGACGCGCGCTTCGCCCTCCGGGTAGAGATACTGCATCGTCCGCTCTTCCGTGTCCGCCTTGTCGAGCTTTTCTCCGCTCTTGAAGGTTCGATCGATGACGGCTCCCGTCATCATGTTCTTCATGCGGGTGCGGACGAAGGCTTGGCCTTTGCCCGGCTTAACGAACTGGTGGTCGACTACGGCGAATGGCACGCCGTCGAGGAGCAGCTTGAAGCCCTTTTTGATGTCGCTGGTGTCTGCCATGAGCTTATCTCTCGCGGATTCTCTGTGAAGCGACGACCAGGTCGTTCGGCTGGACCGGGGTATCGCTGTTCTCGGCGGTAATCTGGACGTCGAACTCTAGCATTGAGGTAGGGATCGAAGCGCGGCCAACCCGCGTCTCTGGATCGTAATCGAGCGTGCCTTGGCGCACTGGGAGCGCCCCGACGGCGCTGAACCAAACGACATAGTGCTCGACACCTGGCTCGATCTGCTGCGGCGGAGGCAGGTGATCCATCGTCACGGTGATGAGTTTTTGCTGTTTGTCGATCTTCTCGATGCGGATATCGCCGTACGCCGACGGGACGAAGGCGTTGCCGACGAGCGCGTAGTCCGCGGGCGGGTTGCACCCGCCGAGGGCCGCGATGATGACCAAGAAGTAGAAACCAAACCCTGCGAAACTCTTCACGGCACGGCTTGTAGGCGGCCCTTTCGAGCCCGTCAAGCGGCAGAGCCTTGCCTCCGGCCAAGGTCGGTTGTACCCCGGGTTTCATGCGAGACGTCGACGACGAAGTGCGGCAGATCAAGAAAGAGATCGTCGAAAGCCGCGGCCTCATCATCAAGACGAACAACCTCGTCAATGCCCTTGGCGCCGACATCAAGTCCATCGCCAAGCGGCAAGCGGGCTACGAGCGGCGCCTCAACTGGAACAGCGGCGTGGCCATCGCCGTCATTGGTGTGCTTTCGTTCGTCGGCCTCAAACTGTACTTCGACGCACAAACGACGAGCCTTCGGTCGGACAAGGCGGATGCCGAGACCACCGCCGAGGAGCTCCGTCGGGACCTCGAGGACGAGGTGCGGCGTTCGTCGGACCGCGGTGTCGCCGCGGGCAAGGCTGCCAACTACTATGAGCTCATTCGTGAGCGAGACCGTGCGGAGGTCGTCCGGCAGTACCCGATGATGGCCAAGGAAGCGCTCTCTCCGGCCGAGGCCGCGATGTTCCGCGACTACGAGCAGCAATTCCGGCAAGACCTCTCGCTCGACGCGTATCAAAAAGGCTTGGGACTCGCCGCTGCCAAGAAGTACGAGGAGGCGATCGCTCGATTTCAAGAGGCGATGGAGCTCCACCCGACCGGTACCCATCTCCCGATGGTGAGGCTCAACCTCGCCTTGTCGCTTCGCAAGGGAAAGCGCCCCGCGGAGGCGATGGTCTACGCCGAGCAAGTGGCCACGCAGACGACGGACGCGGCGGTGCAGCCCGATGGCTGGTGGTTGGTGGCGCTTTGCGCTCGTGACCTCGGTGACCTGGACACTGCGCGAGCTGCATTGAAAACGCTGATCAACAAGTACCCGCGCTCCGCGCTTTCGCGGGATGCGCGCCCGCTCCTTCGTGACGTGACGCGTGAAGCGTACTTGGGGAAGCAAGCCGCGACTGCGCCGCCTCCTCCGCCGACGCAGTGATCGAAACGAACGATTTGCGTGTCGACGCTCTCGTCGAGGTGTGACAAGTTGCCTACATGCCCCGACCACGAGTTGCATTCGTAGCTTCAGGAGGCGCAGCGAAAGGCGTCGCGCACGTCGGCGTGCTTCGCGCAATGGAGGAGCTCGGCATCGAAGCCGACATCTGCGTGGGTGCTTCCGCAGGCGCCATTGCTGGGGCCTTCTATTCGCAGGGCTTCACGCCGTCGCAAATGATCGATTGGTTCCGCCCGTTCTGGCAGCGCGGCGTCGAGGCCCCTCCGCTCAAGGCCCGCTATTTTCTCGGACTTCCAAACCAAGAGCAACGCGAGAGCTTCGGGTACCTCACGAGCGGCCTCTTCTCGATCGACCGGTTCGAGCGCTTCGTCTCCGAGCAGCTCCCGACCGATGACTTCCGCAACCTCGACAAGCATCTCCTCGTCACTGCGGCGGACGTGGACGGCCGGGGCAGGGTCGTCTTTGGCCGGGGTTACCGGGAGGACGTCCCGATCAGCAAGGCGGTGGCCGCCTCGTCATGCGTGCCGGCTCTCTTTCGGCCTCACCGCATCGGTGACCGCTACTACATGGACGGTGAGGTCGTTCGCACCTTGAGCATCGACCTCGCGGTTGAAGCAGGTGCAGACGTCGTGATCATCTCGAACGTGTATCGACCTCACGTCGGCCGAATTGGGACCCCTTCGCTCGTTCATCAAGGTGGCCTCGCGGTTGCCCGGCAAGCGCTCAACACGATCTTGAACGAGAAGGAAAAGCGCGGCATCGACTTGATTCACCGGATGTATCCACAAGTCCAGGTGTTGGTCGTCTCGCCCGATCTCGGACGATTGCCCTTCACGTCGCGTCTGCACGCGAGAGCCATGCTTCGGCGCGGCTATCGCGATGCGCTTCGTACTCTTGCAAAGGCGAAACGGCGCGGCGTGTTCGAAGTTGCACCGAACGTTCGAAGCATCGGCAAGGCCTAGGCGCTTCCGCCCGGTGGCTGCGCTATGGGCGAGTCGATTCGATCGCCCAGCTCAAATAGGCAGCGCTCACACCGTCCGCTCGCAGGGCAAGCACTTCTGGAACGTCGTATGGATGGTGTTCCCCAAGCCATGCGACGACGTCATCGAAACGATCGCGGCAGCTCTTGATGAGTAGCTGAACTTCGCTGTCGCTTTCGAGCTTTCCCTGCCATCGATAGAACGACTTCACCCCGGAAATTACGTTGACGCACGCAGCCAGCCGCTGTTCGACGAGTCCTCTTGCAAGCTTCTCAGCGGCGTCCCCGTTGGGTGCCGTGCAGAGAATGACGATCAGTTCGGGCTCGGGCATGCTCCGCACCTCCTCAGAGCTGATGCACGGTGACGTCGAGTCCTCGGTCGATCACGGCGACACTGCGCTCCGGGAGCACGTGGTAGTCAGTGGGCGGAGCATCGACTCCGCTGACTACCATTGCGTATCGGAGGGGCGTGCTTCCGGTCGGCGGAGCTTGGTAGTCGTCCGGTGGGTCATGTAGTCCTTCGCGTTCGACGTACGTCATCGACGCACCCGATCGAAGCGCGTACATCGATCGTCCGTTCGTCAAAATGAAACTGAGGCTCGTGTCCGTGCCACCGACCTCCGCAGCAAGCCGCTCGACGAGCGTCACGGCTGCGCTGATAGCGGAGAGCGCATGCTTTTCGTTGATGTCGGGATTGTCGAGTTGACCTGCGTCGTGCAGCAGCGTCAGCACCGTGTGGAACAGGTACTCGCTGTCCGTTTGGCCGCGGATGTTACGGCGCAGGAAATCGGGAATCGTCTCGGCGAGGTTTTGCCGAATCGAATCGAAGCGCCCGATCGTGCCCTCGTGCGCGAAGAGCCAGCTCCTCATGCGAAAGGGGTGCGCGTTTTCCGCCCTGAAATCACCGACCGTGGGTTGACGGAGATGAAGCACCGCGCAATCGGAGCGAACGTCACCGGCAATGCTCTGCCAATCGACGAGCTCTCCCGGGCGCGTTGGGCGCTTCTTGTGAAGCACCTCGTCGCCAGCGTAAAAACCGATGCCCCATCCGCTCGCATCAGACGGCGCCTTCTCGCTGCGCAGAACATCTCGCTCTTGGTAGAGCGCATCCCGCATCCGGTCGGCGCGGTTGGCGACGTATCCGATCAGTCTACTCATTGCTCCACCATTCCAGAAAACAGTAAGTCGAGTAGTACATCATCAACCCCAGCTCCGATGTACCACGCAGCGAGATCCGCATCAACGAAGCGGGCCAGTTTGAAACCCCACAAGTCGGTCGAAGACACACACAAAAATGGAATGACCGATCGGAACGTGGTAGCGACTAGTATGTCTGCCGCCTTCGACGGCGCGTTGGATGAGTACATTCAGCATCTGCGAGTGGAGCGAGGGCTCTCGCGTCACACGGTGGATGGCTACGCGTCAGATCTCATCAAATTCGGCGGCTGGCTAGCCGACGATGGCGTCGTCCTGGACAAGGTCGACGAAGCGATCGTTGCTGGGTTCCTGGTGTCGCTGTCGCACGGCGGGCTCAGCGCTCGCACGCAGGCGCGTGCCCTGAGTTCGGTGAGGGGCTTCTTTCGCTTCCTCGTCGAAGAGCGGCGCGTCGCCCGTGATCCGACGGAGCTTCTCGAGGGGCCGAAGCTACTCGCCAAGCTGCCCGACATACTCAATCGCGAAGAAGTGCTGCGGCTGTTGCAGGCGCCCGCTGGCGACAAGGCAAATCGCGTTCGAGACAGGGCGATGCTGCACACCATGTACGCAGCAGGCTTGCGCGTGAGCGAGCTCGTCGACCTCGACCTCGGAGACGTCAACCTGGATGAGGGGTTCCTGGCGGTCCTCGGCAAGGGCAGCAAGCGGCGCATCGTCCCACTGGGCGCGCACGCCCGCGAGGCCATGACCCTTTACCTTGCTGAGATTCGACCCGCCTGGGCAGGTCCTTCGGAGCGTGCCTGCTTCGTCACCGCGCGCGGCAAGTCGATGACCCGCCAAAGCTTCTGGTCCATCGTGAAAAAGTACGCGAAAGCGGCCGGCATTACCAAGTCGATATCGCCTCACAAGCTTCGACACTCGTTCGCGACACATTTGCTCGCGGGTGGTGCAGACCTGCGGTCCGTCCAAACGATGCTCGGTCACGCGGACATCTCGACCACCCAGATCTACACCCACGTGAGCGGCGATCACCTGCGCAAGATGCATGAGCGCTATCACCCTCGTGGGTAATCTTCGCTGAGCTTGCCAACTTGTCGCTCGCTGGGACCGGACCCGTTATCCTGTCGGCATGTCGGCCTTCGACGTATGGGTCGTCCGCTTCGAACCGAGTGAGAGGTCCCCTGCAGAGCGCTTGCAAGAGGCGTTCGGGATCGATGCGCCCAGCGCAGCGACCCTCGCAGAGAACCTGCCCCGGATCGTGAAGCATGGTGTCACTGCGAAGTCCGCTGGCGAAATGCGCCAGGCCCTCGAAGCGATCGGCGCAGTCGTCGAATGTCGACCGGCCCGCGCCGCCAAGCCGACGGCGGCAGAGGACTCTCAGGCCGTCTTCCGCGCTCCGGACGCGGACTTACTCTCGACCGGCCGGGTGTCGGCCATCGATCCGTTCTCGCCGTCCTCCGACGCAAGTCGGCCGCGGATTTCGATCGACGGCTCGATCCCGCCCCTGTCGCGTCAAACCATGCCCGCGGAAGCCGAGCCCGAGGCACGCCGAACGATTGGGGCATCCTTGCTCGCGACGTCGAGGGTCAAGCAACGCCGGAAGTTCCTTCGCCAGGAGCTTGGCGCAGTCCTCGCGGGCGTCGCGATCATCTCGATCGGCGTGCTCTTCGGGAACTCGATCTTCCGAGGCGAGGCCGATTGGATCGGCATTGGCTTCGATGCGATCGGGATCTACTTCATCGGGGTCGGCGTCTTCGATTCCGTCAGGACGTGGAGGAGCTGAGCGCCGTGCGAATCTCTCTACCGAAAGTGATTTGGTTCGTCGCCGCGCTAGGACTTTCCTGGGGCATCAATCAATGGCGCGCCCAGGTCGCCGCTCATGGGCTCGAAGCGGCTCAGGAGGGCGATCGCGAGGCCGCCGAAGCTTGGGTGGAGCGCGCCCTTCGCGAAAGCGATTGCGAGCTCTTCGAGGCCAAGGCCTATCTATCCGACGATTCGACCCGACAGTACGTTCGGCGACCCGACTACGTCGAGACCTTCGTCGACAAGCTGTACGCCGGGGATGCGGCCGCAGTCGAGGTCTGCGATTCCGACGCCCTCGGCTTTCGATTCGCGCATTACTTGCTCGTGTCGCTGCCGGGTGACCGAGGTAAGCATGAGCAGCTCATCGCCGACGCCCAGAGCCTCGTCCGACGCGACGCCGTGGTTTATCGAGGTGTGACCTCCTCCGAAGTCGAAGAGATCGTCCGGACGTCGACACTGGTCGGGACGACGCAGGTGCTCGTCGATCTGCCCGTCGAGGCGAACTGAAACGCGTTTCGGGCGTGTCGTGGGTCTCGTGCTATAGCCGCCAGCGGCTCCGGCGATCAGCCGGACCCCAGCCGAGGCTCGACACCCCAAAAAGCCTCAGGAGGCAAGCACCGTGAACATTCACGAGTATCAGGCGAAAGAGCTGTACCGGAAGTACGGCATCCCGGTCCCGAACGGCATCCCATGCATGTCGCCCGAGGAGGCGAAGTCGGCAGCTGCGCAGCTCATCGAGGAGACCGGCAACGAGGTCGTCGTCGTCAAGGCGCAGATCCACGCTGGCGGCCGCGGCAAGGCGGGCGGCGTGAAGGTCGTGAAGGGCGTCGATGCTGCCGCCGAAGCCGCGAACGAGATCTTCGGGAAGACTCTGGTCACGCACCAGACAGGCCCCGAAGGCAAGCTCGTTCAGCGACTTCTCGTCGAGCAAGGTCTTGCGATCAAGAGCGAGCTCTATTTGGCGCTCGTCGTCGACCGCGAGAGCCGCCGCATCGCCATCATGGCCTCCACCGAGGGCGGGATGGACATCGAGGAAGTGGCCGCGAGCACGCCGGAGAAGATTCAAACCGTCTCCATCGACCCCGCGGTGGGCCTTCAGGGCTACCAGGTCCGCCAGTTGGCGTTCGCGCTCGGGCTCTCGAAGAAAGAGCAGCGCAACTTCGCAGGACTCCTCTTCAAGCTGGCCGAGCTTTTCGAAAAGGAAGACTGTTCGATTGCCGAGATCAATCCGCTCATCCTCACCGACGACGAGCAAGTGGTTGCGCTCGACGCGAAGGTCAACTTCGACTCGAACGCGGAGTTCCGCCACGCCGAGCTATGGGGCGAGCTTCGTGATCTGTCGGAAGAAGCGCCCACCGAAACCGAGGCGAAGGAAGCCGGGCTTTCGTTCATTCAGCTCGACGGCAACATTGGCTGTCTCGTGAACGGCGCGGGCTTGGCCATGAGCACGATGGACACCATCAAGTACTACGGCGGCGAGCCCGCGAACTTCCTCGACGTCGGTGGCGGGGCGAGCCAAGAGGCGGTCACCAAGGCCTTCCGCATCATCCTTCAGTCGGATGCGGTCCAGGGCATCTTCGTCAACATCTTCGGCGGCATCATGCGTTGCGACACCATCGCCAACGGGGTCGTCGCCGCCACCAAAGAGCTGGGATTGAAGGTCCCGCTCGTCGTTCGCCTCGAAGGGACGAAGGTCGACGAGGGTCGAAAGATTCTCAACGAGTCGGGCCTCGCCATCACCTCCGCGGCCACGATGGCCGAGGGCGCTCAGAAGATCGTCGAGCTGGCAAAGGGATAAGGAACGATGTCGATTCTAGTCAACAAGGACACACGTCTCGTCGTTCAGGGAATGACCGGCAGCGTCGGAAAGTTTCACACCGAACAGATGCTGGCGTACGGCACCAAGGTGGTCGCGGGCTGCACTCCCGGTAAGGGCGGCACCTCGCTCTTGGACGTTCCCGTGTACGACACGATGCGCGACGTCGTGAAACACACCGGAGCGAACGCCTCCGTCATCTTCGTTCCGCCTCCGTTCGCCGCAGACGCGATCTTCGAAGCGATCGACGCCGAGGTGCCGCTCATCGTTTGCATCACCGAGGGCATCCCCGTGATGGACATGATCGCGGTGCGACGCGTGCTCGACGCGCAGGACAAGAGCCGTCTCATCGGACCGAACTGCCCGGGCGTCATCACTCCCGACCAGTGCAAGATCGGCATCATGCCCGGCCATGTGCACAAGGCCGGTCGTATCGGTGTGGTCTCGAAGAGTGGCACACTCACCTACGAGGCCGTCGGCCAGCTGACCGCGCTCGGCATCGGGCAGAGCACCGCCGTCGGCATCGGTGGAGATCCAATCAACGGAACCGACTTCATCGACGTGCTGCAGCTCTTCAACGACGACCCCGACACGGACGGCGTCATCTTGATCGGAGAAATCGGCGGCAACGCCGAGGAACAGGCAGCCGCCTGGATCAAAGACAACTTCAAGAAGCCGGTGGCCGGGTTCATCGCAGGGCGCACGGCGCCTCCAGGCAAGCGCATGGGCCATGCCGGCGCGATCATCAGCGGTGGCAAGGGCACCGCTGACGCAAAGATTGAGGCTCTCGAGGATGCCGGCGTGAAGGTCGCGCCGACGCCGTCCGACATGGGTACCACACTACAGAGCCTTCTCTAAGGCGGGAGTAAACGATGTCTAAGCAACCGATGCGTGTCGTGGTCACGGGCGCCGCAGGCCAGATTGGCTACAGCCTTCTTTTCCGAATCGCAGCCGGCGAAATGCTTGGCAGCGACCAACCCGTCATCCTCCAACTCGTCGACATCCCGCCCGCAATGAAAGCGGTGGGTGGTGTGATGATGGAGCTCGAGGACTGCGCCTTCCCGCTTCTCGCCGGGATGGAGGCGAGTGACGACCCCGCCACCGGATTCAAGGACGCCGATGTGGCGCTCCTGGTCGGCGCACGCCCGCGAGGCAAGGGCATGCTTCGAAAGGATCTCCTCGAGGCCAACGGTGCGATCTTCACCGGGCAGGGCAAAGCCCTCAGCGACGTCGCGAGTCGTGACGTGAAGGTGCTCGTCGTCGGAAATCCGGCCAACACCAATGCCTATATTGCGATGAAAAACGCGCCGGGCCTCGACCCGTCGTGCTTCACCGCCATGGTGCGTCTGGACCAGAACCGCGCCATGTCGCAGGTCGCATCGAAGACCGGTCGCGACGTCACCGACATCAAGCGCGTAACCATCTGGGGAAACCACTCCGCCACGCAGTACCCCGATCTCTTCAACGCACAGATCGACGGGAAGAGCATCGCGGGCTTGATCAACGACCAGGCCTGGGTCGAGAACGACTTCATCCCCACCGTGCAGCAGCGGGGTAAGGCCATCATCGACGCGCGTGGACTTTCGAGTGCGGCTTCCGCCGCCAACGCCGCGATCGATCACATTCACGATTGGCACCTCGGCACGGCAGACGGCAACTGGGCCTCGATGGCCGTACCCTCGGACGGCAGCTACGGCGTGCCCGAAGGCATCATCTACGGATTCCCCTGCGCCTGTAGTGGCGGGAAGTGGTCGATCGTCCAAGGTCTGGAGATCGATCCCTTCAGCCGGGCGAAGATGGATGCCACGGCGACGGAGCTTCAAGAAGAAGCTGCAGCGGTCGCGCATCTGGTTTAAGCTCGCCCGGAAGCGTTCCGGGGGTGCCCATATGGAAAAGCCTAGGTTGGTCGAAGAGCACGAGGCGTGCGGAAAGCGCGTCGTCGTCGATGACCATCACATCTTCGTGCGCGAAGAGGGGCAGGGCGAGCCCGTGCTGCTGCTCCATGGGGTGCCGTCGAGCAGCTTTCTCTACCGAAAGATGCTTCCGGAGCTCGCGAGGCACGGTCTTCGCGCCATCAGCTTCGATTTCCCCGGGGTCGGCCTGAGCGACAAGCCCAAGGACATCGCTTACGACTGGCACGCACTGTCGAAGTGGGTCGGGGGCGTGGTCGACGCGCTCGAGCTTCCGCCGGTGCACCTAGTCCTTCACGACGTTGCGGGCCCGATCGGCGCCGAGTGGGCGATTCAGAACCCGCTCAAGGTGAAGTCGATCACCATCACCAACACCCTGCTCGATGTCGCGCACTTCACTCCACCGTTTCCAATGTGGATGTTTCGAGTGCCGGGCCTTCGGCACGTGGTCTTCTCGAGCATGAATGTGCCAACGATGTTGCGTCTTTTTCGCTACAGCGGAGTGAAGAACCCAGACGCCGTCGACGAAGACGTCTTGGCCGCGTACATCTACCTGCTTCAAAACAACGGCGGTCATCGGAGCTTTCTCGAGATCATGGACGGCTTCGATCTGTCCGAGGGGCACCGCGATTATCTCCGTGATGGGCTGCTCGCGATCGACAAGCCAATGCAGCTCGTCTGGGGGGAGCAAGAGATCGCGATTCCAAAGGCGCAGCTCCACTACATCAAGCAGGTCTTTCCGCTACGCGCGACCCACATGCTCGATGCCCGGCACTTCCTCCAAGAGGAGCATCCAGCGGTCATCTCCGCGCATATCGCCGCTTTCGTCAAGGACATTGCCGAGCAGCCAAAACGCGCTACAAACGCGCCGGATTAGCCCCGTAAACCGACATCGTCGCCGCGGGGGCCGAAACTTCAGAAAAGGGGAGCCACATGGCTGTCGAACGCACGCTCAGCATCATCAAGCCCGACGCAGTCGAGCAGAACAATATCGGGAACATCCTCGCCATGATTCAGGGCGCCGGTCTCAAGCTTCTCGGTATGCGCATGTTGCACCTGACCCGCGCGCAGGCAGAGGGCTTCTACGAGGTTCACAAGGAGCGGCCGTTCTTCGGCGAGCTCGTCGAGTTCATGACTCGCGGCCCGGTCGTGGTGAGTGCCCTCGAAGGCGAAGACGCCGTTGCCCGATACCGCGCGCTCATGGGTGCGACGAACCCCGCGGACGCTGAAGAGGGCACGATTCGCAAGGCCTACGGCACCGATGTCGGCGAGAACGCGAGCCATGGCTCGGACAGCGTCGAGAACGGCAAGCTCGAGGTCGGCTACTTCTTCCCCGAATACGTTCTCAAATAGCGATGAGCAACACGGCCGAAACCGAGCTGCGCCCGCTCATCGAGCAGGCGTTCGAAGACCGTTCCAAGCTAGCCGAGGGGAAGTACAAGAGCGCCGTCGAGCAAACCCTCGAGCTTCTCGACAAGGGCAAGCTTCGTGTCGCGACGCGAGGGGATGATGGCGAATGGACCGTCCACGCTTGGACGAAGCAGGCCATCCTTCTCTACTTCGGGATTCGCGAAATGGAGCGAGTCGAGGTAGGCGCGTACGAGTACTACGACAAGATTCCGCTCAAGAAGCATCTCGATGAACAGGGCGTTCGCGTCGTTCCCCCCGGCACGGTTCGCTACGGCGCGCACATGGAGCCGGGGAGCATCCTGATGCCGGGCTACGTCAACATCGGCGCGTATGTTGGCGCCGGCACCATGGTCGACACCTGGGCGACGGTCGGCTCGTGCGCCCAGATCGGCAAGGGCGTTCATCTTTCTGGTGGCGTCGGCATCGGCGGCGTCCTCGAGCCCCCTGGCGCCAAGCCAGTCATCATCGAGGACGGAGCGTTCTTGGGTTCGCGCAGCATCGTCGTCGAAGGCTCTAGAGTCGGCGAGGAAGCAGTATTGGGCGCGAATGTCGTCATCACCTCGAGCACGAAAATCATCGACGTCACGGGCTCCGAGCCCGTCGAGATGAAGGGCTATGTCCCTCCGCGCTCGGTCGTCATTCCAGGAACCCGCACCAAGAAATTCCCGGCGGGCGAGTATCAGATCCCCGTGGCCCTCATCATTGGCCAGCGCAAAGCGAGCACCGACAAGAAGGTCACGCTCAACGATGCGCTCCGGGACTTCGGAGTCTCGGTTTAGCGGCCCCGACAGGGTGTCGAGACCGGAACAAAACGATTTCTAATCATTGAACTCGGAGCACGTTTCGTGTTCCTCTGCGCCGATGCGCTATCTCATCCTTCTTCTCGCGCTCGGCGTTTTCGTCAGCGGCGACTCGTTCACTGCCCAAGCACGAGCGGAGGCCACGCATCAACTGCGAATCGCGACGCTGGCGCCGCGCCAGTCTCCCTTGGGGCAGGAGTATCACAAGCTGAAGCTCGGGATGCGGGAGCGCACCGGCGGGCAAGTGGACCTGAAGATGTACTACGGCGGCGTGGCCGGCGACGAGATCACCGTCGTTCGGAAGATGCGCGTCGGTCAACTCGACGGCGCACTCATCACCTCCACCGGTTTGTCGGCCCTGGTGCGCCAGGTCCTCGTACTCGAAGCGCCTGGGCTGATTCGCAGCTACGGGGAGCTCGACGCCGTTCGAGACGAGCTCGCCCCTGAGCTCGAAGCGCTTTTCGACAAGGCTGGATACAAGCTCGTGGCTTGGGGCGAAGCCGGTAAGACCCGCATCTTCTCGGCCTCGAAGATCGTCTCGCCGTCCGACCTCCAGAACGTCCGGCCATGGGTCTGGAAAGACTCCGCCACGATGAGGGCGTTCATTCAAGCATCAGGCGCCAACGGTGTGTTGCTGAACCTTCCCGAGGTCTACTCCTCTCTGCAGACCGGCATGATTGACACGGTGATCGCTTCGTCGGTCGCGGTGCTTGCGTTTCAGTGGCATACGAAGCTCAACTACATGGCGAAGCAGGCCGGCGGCATCGTGAACGGCGCGTTCGTGATCCGAAAAGAGCATCTGGCCACTCTTCCAAAAGAAGCCCGCGACTATCTCGACGAGATCGCTGGAGAGACCGAAGAGGCGTTCCGCGTCCACGGTCGCCAAGTCGACGACGAAGCGGCTGTCACCTTGTCGAAGCGCTTGAAGGTGGTGAACCTCTTCCGCGCGCAACGTCAGTGGGAAGAGGTGCAGTACAGGGCCCGTGAGTCCCTCGTCGGGCGCATGTACTCGCGTGCGCTCCTCAGTCGGGTTCAATCCGTGCTGAAGAAGTAGGGGCGCTACTCGTCTGGATTGTCGCGCGCCCAGCCATAGGCCGTGTACGAAGAGACCAAGTGGCAGATCCAGCCGAGGAAGCCGCCACTGCCGATCCACAGCCCTGGCGTGATGACCATCCAAACGAAGCCCCGCAGGAACTTGCCGTTGTAGAACTGGCCGAGGCCGGGGAGCACGAAGGACAGAACAGCAGCGGTACCAGGACGATCCATGCGGGCAAACTGTGTCGCACGCAGCCGCTGTCAAGTGTAGGGCGATCCACTCCGATTGCGTCCCCATCGATTGTCTGGCACCCATGACGGCCGTGAAGCTCTCGCCTGAACATCTCGCTCCGCCTGCCCATCCCGTGGCGCGCCTTCCCGAAGAATGGGCGGCGCAGTTGAAGGCGTGGGGCGAGCCTGCATACCGCGCGCAGCAGATCTTCGACTGGATCCATCGGCAGAGTGTTCTCGATCCGGCCGAGATGACCAACGTCCCGAAGAGGCTCCGCGAACGGCTCGAGGGCGAAGGGCTCGCCTGGCCGATACACGTGGTCTCGAGGCACGTCTCGGACGATGGCACCACCAAGCTATTGGTCGGCATGCCCGATGGCGAGCTCGTCGAGACGGTCCTCATCCCGCAGCTCGGCGATCCGAATGTCGTCACTCAATGCATCTCGAGCCAGGTTGGCTGTGCGATGGGCTGCGTGTTCTGCGCCTCGGGTGTCGCCGGCCTCAAACGCCAAATGAGCGACGCGGAAATCGTTGCTCAGGTATTGCTAGGACGCCGCGAGCTCGGACCCGACAAGCGCGTTCGCAACGTCGTGTTCATGGGCATGGGCGAGCCTCTGCACAACTACGACGCAGTGGCCCGGGCTCTCGTGCTGCTGACGCACCCGGACGGCCTCGACCTGTCCAAGCGCCGCGTCACCGTGTCGACGAGCGGCTTGGTCAAACAGATCGACCGACTCGGCAGCGACTTCGATGGGCAGGTGCAGCTCGCGATCTCCCTCCACGCGGTCCGCGATGAAGACCGCAGCGCGATCATGCCCATCAATCGCAAGCACGATTTGTCCGAGCTCACGAGCGCTCTGCGCCGGTACCCCATGTCGAAGCGCCAGCGCATCACGATCGAGTACACCTTGATCGAGGGCGTCAACGATTCGACACGCGACGCGAGGGAGTTGGTCGAGCTTCTTCGCGGCATTCCGGTGAAGGTGAACCTGATTCCGATGAACCCGATCACCGCTTCCGAGCTTCGTGCGCCTGACGCAAGCCACGTCACCCGCTTTCAAGAAGAGCTGACTCGTCGAGGGCTTTCGGTATTCGTCCGAAAGACACGTGGAGATGACGTTGCAGCGGCCTGCGGCCAACTCGCGTTTCACGGCGAGTCGCGCCGGAGCAAGTTGCCGCTCGCCTAGAGGCTTCCGCGGGCACGAAGCGCGACCACGATGTCGGGGCGCTCCTTGTCCATGTCCGCCGGCGTCTTGATCGGCTGAAATCGAGCGTCCGGTCCGTGTCGCTCGACACGCAGAAACGCCGAATCGAGAAAGGAAGTGAGTTCCCCGACGAGTCGCTCGAATTGCACCGCCGGTCTGCCATCGACCGTCTTCTCGACCGCGAACCAAGTCAGCGGAAAGTCCGCGTCGACCGCCGCCGCGTCCATCACGAAGGTGTTGGTGTTGAACACGGGAATCCGTTCCTGGTCGAAGTCCTCGGGAAAGCGAAAGGCTTCTACGATCTGAGCTTTGCCGTCGACGCGCGCCGGAGCGCCGCCCTTGTCGCCTCGCTCTTTGGGGGCCATCTCCGCCGTCAATGCTGCGCCCGCCTCGAGGTGTGCGCCGATGACGGCCGGGTCGAGGGTGGCCGTCAGATTGTCGACGTTCGACATCATCAAGGTGCGGCCACCGGCATCTCGGAACTTACGAAGAATCCCGGAGCGTCGAAGGGCAAACGTCAGGTCTCCGTGACCGGGCGCATGGGAAGAGAGGTGCCCGTCCGCATCGCGAAAGAGCTCACCGTCGGGCGTGACCCTCAGGGAGATGAACTGCGGAAAGCAGACAATGGGGCAGCGCTCCGTGCTGAGCGGCGCTGCCATGGTCTCGATCGCCTCGTGGGTGGCGAAGCTCGTCATGAGGTACACGGGGATGGTGGCTCCCGCTCGCTCCGCGACGGCCTGGATGTCCTTGAGCTTCAGCTCCAAGAACGACATCCCGTCCATAACCTCCACGGCCGCTTTCACCACGCCGCCAAAGCGGGTCGCCATGCCGCCTGCGAGAATCACCGCCGCGACCTCGCCGCGTCGCATCGCCTCCTCGCCCCGCTCGGCAAGAGCTTTGCGCACATCGCCGCCCAGAGGGGGAAGGGCGCGCAGATCGCCTTCATCCGGCGGCTCGACTCGACCCCGGATCCGGTTTTGGTCGGCACCGACCTGGCCGTCGACCAGGCGTTTTTTCAACGATTCGAAGGGTATGTCTTCAAAGCCATAGCGTTGAAGAAGTTGCTCGGTTGAGGCGTCAATGTCTTGTGAGTTCATTCGAACGGTCCGAAACCAAGCACTTTATCGTCGCTCTGTCGAGCAGGCCGCGCCCGCTCGGTCTGAGGGGGGTGACGAACCGCTTTGCTGCGCCTACAAGTAAGGGAGTCGTTATGTCTATCCATTCTCGGCGCGCCGCACTCGCGGCGTGTGCGCTCGCTCTGCTCGTCCCGTTCTCGGCTGCCGCCGACTACGGAAATGCGGCGGGCTATGGCTCCGATGAGGCGTCGGTCGTCTACGAGGTCTCGCATAGTGGTTACCCGAGCGGCGAAACGGGGCCCGCCGGCGAACCGACCAACTCAGCGAGCTCGACGGACTACGTCGTCATCGAGGTCGAGCAAGGCGTTCCCCAGGATGTCGGCGGTGAAACCGTGATTGTCGTCCAAGAGCCCGACCCGGTCGCCGCCACAGACGCGGCGCCTCCCCCAGCGCCAACGACCGTCGCCGTCGCGCAGCCCGCCGTGCTCTGTTCGGAAGGGATCTGGGTCGAGGGCCACTGGGCCTACGGTGACGGGCAGTACGTTTGGGTGGACGGTCATTGCGTGGTCGAGCGCGTGAACTACGTATTCGTACATCCGCGCTGGGACTACTACTCGAACGTCTGGTGGTTCGTTCCGGGCTACTACCGCCCGTGCGGAGTGTGGGTTGGCTACGGTTACTACCGGCCGCGGCACTGGTTTCCGCCCTATTATCATCCCTACTACCGGGGGTACCGGGGCGTCCCCGTGGGCCGAGGGGTACCTTATCGCGGTACCGTGGCCAGACCGGTGGGTCGCGCGCCGGTTCCAAGCGGGCGTGTTCCAACGCTGGGTCGGCAGCCGGGCTACAGATCCGCCGGAACGGTAAGCCGCGCGCCGAGCCGTACAGGAACGGTAAGCCGCGCGCCGAGCCGTACAGGAACGGTAAGCCGCGCGCCGAGCCGTGCAGGAACGGTGAGCCGCGCGCCGAGCCGTGCAGGAACGGTGAGCCGGGTCCCGAGCAGTGCAAGGACGGTGAGCCGTGTTCCGCCGTCCCGGACACCGACGCTCGTTCGCTCGACCCCACCGAGGTCCGTCTCAGTGGCGCGACCGAGTGGGTACGCGGGTGCATCCCGTACAGGGACGGTCGGGCGCACCGCGACGGGCCCGACTCGCTCCTCGTCCGTACGCCGCCCGAGCCTGGGCAGCTCCCGATCCGATCGCTTCAGCCGGCCCAGCACGAGCCCCCTGCGAACCAACACGGTTGGCCGAACGACATCTGGCGGCTCGCGAGGGGGGTCCTTCGGCCGACCGAGCATGAGCCCGTCGCGCCCGAGCTTCAGCCGCCCCACAGGCCTTGGAAGGCCCTCTTCTGGCGGTTTTGGTGGGGCAAGAGCCGCTCCGGTGAGCCGCGGCCGCTAGGCCGCTCGCGAGACGCTTTGCCCTTGCGGGGGGGCGAGGTAACCTTACCTTGGGTTAGTGTCTATAAGCCCCTAGGGTGCCTTTGCGTCGTCGTTATCGAGAGCCAGTCGTCATTGCCTTTGCGATCGCGTTAGTCGCGTCGCTCTCGGTGCATCTTCCCGTCTACGAGGTGCTTGGGGATCTGGCCGATCGGATCGCCGCTCAGTCGGAAGAGGAGCGCAAGAACCGCAAATACGAGCCGGTCGAAGTCGACTTCGAAGTGCCCAAGGCGGGCAAGTCCCAGTTGGCCCGCAAGAAGGCGCGAAAGAAGGCTGCGGAGAAGCGCGAGCAGAAGCCGAATCAGAAGCAGGTCGCGGCGGCGCAACAGCAGCCGCAACAGCAGCCGCAACAGCAGCCGCAGCAACAGCCCCCGCCACCCGATGCACCTCAGGCGGTCGAGCAACACAGCACCGACCCCGACGCGGTGCCCGACAATGCACGCTTCATCGCCGAGCAGAACAATCGGGTCGAAGAGGAGTCCGTCGCGCGGGAGCGCAACATGGTGCGCGACGATCAGAGACCCGCGCCAGGCCGCCAGCAGAAAGCGAGCGACACGCTCGAAGAGGCCGGCAACTCGAACGAGCAACAGGTTGCGGAGATGCGCAACAAGGACGGGAGCGACGCGCGCAAAGCGACCCCGGACGAGGCCCGGCGCAAGAGGCCCGACAAGGCGATCGACGCGGATCCGATCAAGGCCCAGCGCGTTACCAATCAAGCTCCGGCCGGCAAGACGGCCGACACCTCGGGTGATCGCGCCGCCGAGCAAGCTGACGACACGATCACCATCACCGACTCGGCCGGGACCTTCAGCATTCGCCGCCCGAGCAAGGCCAGCCAGGGCGGAGGGCAGCAGGCCAAGGGCCGTGGGCCTGGCGGCAAGGTTGCCTGGTCACAGTTCGAAGCCGCCGTCGGTTCAGAGAAACTCGAGCAGGACCGCCGCGCGTACCTCGCAGAGCAGAAATCGTCGCAGCGAGGGATCTCGCGGGAGAAGAGCTGGAACGAGTTCCGTGCGGCGATCGAGAACTACGTTCCGGGCGTGAAGCCGGGTGCGACCACGGCCCTCAATGCCGCGGCGTCGCCCTTCGCGACCTACATCGCAGCAGTGCACCGCCGGATTCACCAGGAGTATGCCGATCGATTCCTGAGGAGTCTGCCCATCGGAGGCAGCCCCTACCAAGACCCGACGCTCATGACAAAGCTGGAGATCGTGCTCAATCGCGACGGCTCCGTGCATCGGGTCGGGATCGTTCGCTCGAGCGGCTTGCTCCCGTTCGACTTCGGAGCGTTCAACTCGATTCTCCGCGGTCAGCCCTATCCACCGGCACCCTCGTCGATCTTGAGCGGGGACGGCCGCGTCTACTTCCATTGGGGCTTCTACCGAAACCAACGCCAGTGCGGCACGTTCAACGCCGAGCCGTACATCATTCCGAACCCGCGCGGGACCGGCAGCAAGGGCCCGACCGACGTGCCCGATTGGGAGACCGTCGTGCCCTCGGGTGCGCAGCCGACATGGCAGACCGGCGGCGGAGGGTCTCGCGAGGCGCCTGAACCCAAGGGACCGCCAAAGAAGTCGCCGCCCGCCCAGCCACGGGGTCAGGAAGAAGAGCAGCCGAAGGCTCCGCCGGTGCCGCCTGGCTCCGGCCTCGGATGAGCTTCGACGCCGAACTGGCCGAGCGAGTTCGCGCGGAGAGTTTGGAGCAGGGCTTCGCCCGCGTTGGTGTCGCGGAGGCCGCTCGCCTCGATTCGGAAGCCACGTATCTCGACGCGTGGCTGGCCGCCGGTCGACAGGGCGACATGGATTGGATGGAGCGGACCGCGGAGGTTCGCAAGGATCCACGGCATCCGAACATGCTCGATGGCGCACGCAGCGTCGTCGTGCTCGCCGCCCCCTACGGCCGTCGAAGCGACTACGCCGGACCTGCTCCAGCGCGGATCGCGAAGTACGCCCAAGGTCGGGACTACCACAATGTTCTCACCAAGAAGGCGCGCCGGGTCTCGGGCCTTCTGCAGGAGGCGGGCTTTGCCGCTCGCGTCGCCGTCGACTCGAAGCCGGTGTTCGAGCGGGCGTGGGCGGAGCGTGCCGGGGTTGGCTTTGTGGGCAAGAACTGCTGCCTCATCGTCCCAGGGCTCGGGTCACATGTCTTTCTCGCCTGCATCGTCACCAGCGCTGCGCTCCGGCCGGACGAACCGATGGAACGCCGCTGCGGCGATTGCACCCTGTGCCTCGACGCTTGTCCGACGCGCGCGTTCTCGGAGCCCAGGGTGCTCGATGCGCGCAAGTGCATATCGTACCTGACCATCGAGCACCGGGGTCCGATTCCGGAGGAGCACCGTGACGCTATCGGCGAGTGGATGTTCGGCTGTGATGTGTGCCAGGACGTCTGCCCCTACAACCAGGGCGCCCGGGACGAGGGCGCGCTCGAAGCGTTCCAGCCCGGCGAGCGATGGCGCGATCTCGACGCCGCGGACCTCCTCCGAATGGACGAGGAGACCTTCGCACGCTGGGCTCAGGGCTCTCCGGTGAAGCGTGCACGCCGGGAAGGTTTGGCGCGAAACATCGCGCTAGTATTGGGGAATCGAGGCGAGGCGGTTCATCTTCCAGTCCTCGACCAGGCTCGAAGGGACGACGCATCAGAGCTCGTTCGTGAGGCGGCGGGATGGGCCCACGAGCGACTCACTCGTCGTCTGGCTGCCGAAGAGTAGCCTCGAGCGCCTCGAGGAGCGGCTGAACCCCTGCGCCCGTTGCTGAGCTGATCGGAAAGACAACGAGGCCCCTTGGCTCGAGCGCTGCACGAACCTCTTCGTATGCCGACTGGGCCTCGGGCAGGTCGCACTTGCTCACCGCCACCAGCATGGGGCGCTCGATGAGGCTCTGGTCGAAGCGCTCGAGCTCGACCATCAGCTGATCGAAGTCCGCCACCGGGTCGCGCTCTGGGTCAGGGTCGACGCTGACCATGTGCAGCAGCACCCGGGTTCGCTCGACGTGCTTGAGAAAGCGCAGGCCGAGCCCCGCGCCCTCCGAAGCACCTTCGATGATGCCTGGGATGTCAGCGATGACGAACTGTCGATCGATACCGAGCGAGACGACGCCGAGGTTCGGAACCAGCGTGGTGAAGGGGTAGTCGGCCACCTTGGGTCGTGCCCGGGAGACGGTGGCGATGAATGTGCTCTTGCCGACGTTCGGGAAGCCGACGATGCCGACGTCCGCGAGCAGCTTGAGTACCAAGCGGATCTTCCGCCGCTCGCCGGCCTCGCCAGGCTGAGCGCGGCGGGGCGCGCGGTCGTGCGGCGTCGCGAACTTGATGTTGCCGCGGCCGCCACGGCCGCCCCTTGCGACGACCAGTTCCGAGCCCGACTCGCGAAGGTCCGCCAGGAGCTCGTCGCTCTCGTCGTCGAGGACCTGCGTGCCGACTGGAACTTCGATCCGTATGTCCTCGCCCGCCTTGCCGAATTGGTCCTTGCCGCGGCCATCTTCCCCGCGCTCCGCGCGCACGGTCTTGCGGTATCGCAGATCGAACAGGGTCGAGAAGCGCTCGTGCGCGACCAGGGTCACGCTTCCCCCGCGCCCGCCGTCCCCGCCCGAGGGCCCGCCAAGAGGGACGAATTTCTCCCGCCGGAACGCGACGCAGCCGTTGCCGCCGTCGCCTGCCGCCACCTCCAGTCTCACCTCGTCGACGAAGTCCACGGCTCGTGCCTACGTCGGGCGCTCTTCGAGGGCAACCGACTTCCGGCTCGAACTAATTGCGGGGATGCGTACACTCCCCATACGCACAGCGAGCTTTGATGACTAACGGTTTGGAAATCATGGAGTTAAGTGACCTCGCTCACCTTGCCCCGGCCGGCGGGGGAGGGGCTGCTGAGAGCACGCTCGAGGGGCGGCGAGTGCTGGTCGTCCACGGTGAGTCCTCCGTTCGCTGGGCGTATGTCGGCCTCCTCCGAGGTGCAGGGGCTCGCGTCACGGAGGCCCGTAACGGGGTCGAGGCGCTCCAGCTTGCATCGAGCGCGCGGCCGGAGCTGATCGTGGCGGCGCTCGATCTGCAAGGGCTCGACGGCCGCGCCCTGTTCGCCGCTCTTCAGAACGAGCCTGACCTCGCGGACATCACCGTGGTGCTGCTGGCCGATGGGGAGCCGCCGAAGGCGACCTGGGATACCCAGACGGGCTCGGCGCCGCTCGTCGGTGCTTTGATGGTCCTGCTCCGGGAGCTTTGGCCGGAGCCCGAGAACGGGGAGCCGGAGCCCGAGAACGACGCGTCCGACCGGGAGGACCTCCGGGCTCAGTCGACCGTCGCCTTGTATCGCGAGCCGGCCAATCGTACCCGGCGCTCGACGCATCCCGTCTGGCGAATTCACGCTTCGCCTGAGCCGCGAAGCCATGCGCCTCGATCGGGGTTTGACTGGGAGCTACGCGTGATGTCTCGAATATTGGGTGCAGGCTTTCTCACCCTCGTCGCAGCGACCATCGGCTTGATCGCTTGGCGGCTCGTCACCGCACCCCTAGGACCTGAGGCTCCGGAGAAGCTAGTCACAGCGGCAGAGCTCTCGCCCGGCGTCGACGTGCCAACGCCGAGCGCGGAGACGCCGGCCGTCGCGGTCCCCCTGCCGTCGGCGCCCGCCGCGCCCGCGAGCGGGGGGCTGTTCGAGTTCTCGGGTGTGCTTCGTCCAAGCCTCGATCCCGCTCTTGGTGCGGGGCCGGGGCAGGGCGTCCTCGAACTCTTCGGGCCCGCCAAGGTGCGCGTCGTCGTCGATGGGATCGATCGTGGATCGCTTCCCGTATCTCTCGTCGTCGATCAAGGGCGTCATCAGGTCCGTTACTCCGACGAATTGGGCTTCGCCGATCGCTTCTACTTCGTCAAAGCAGGGTCCACACGAAGCGCGCGAGTCCTCACCCGGCCGGGTGGTTTTGTTGACGCTCGCTGAACACGCGTGCTACCCGCACGAAGGTTGTTCGGGGGCGCGAGCCGGGGCGAAAACCGACCCCTGAGCCCGGGGAGGAAAGCGACGGATGCGATTGTTCTTGGTGGTTCTCACGACCCTGGCATTGGCGACTGGCTGTAGCCGGGGCGAGAGCAAATCGGACCCGTTCGCGGGACTCCAAACTCAAACCGACCTAGCTGAGCTTCGCCATCTTGCCGAGGTTCGCGATGGCGGCTGGTTCATCGACTTCGGGACGCCCGCTCAGGCCAAGTACACCGTCGGAGACTGGCGAAGCGGATGGCTTGCCCGGGGGGTCGACGGGGACACGAGCTACGCAAATGTCGGCATGCGCGGTCGCGTCTACTTTGGTGCCGACCGCCCGGAAGCTCTGGTCGCCCGAGTTCGGCTTCGTCCACATGGCACCCAGGCGCTTACGCCCTATCTCAACAACTCCCAACTCGCATCGATTCACCTCGGCAAGGGTGACGGCTTCGCCGAGTACGACATCGAGTTGCCGAAGGAGCATGTGAAGAGCGGTGAGAACTACTTGCTGCTCACCTTCGGCGGCACGGTGCCGATCGACGGACAAGACGTTTCGGTCTCGGTCGATTCCATTTCGATTCGCAATCAGCAGGATCTCGCTTCGGAAGCTCGTGCACCGGCGTACGGCACGATGATGGCGACGGTCCGACTCGGCGAGGAGGAGCGGCCGGCTGTCGCGCTCTCGCGACGATCGACGCTTCGGTACTATGTGGTGGTTCCGACTCACGGTGCGCTCGGGGTTGGCGTGGGTGCAGAAGGCGAGGGGGAGACCCCGTTCGTCATCGAGGTAAGTGTCGACGGTGAACCCAGCATCGCGGCGCTTGCTGGCACGGCGACTTCGTCGTGGTCGGATCACAAAGTCGACCTGAGCCGCTTCGCCGGACAGATGGTGCGGATCGATCTCCGGGGTGAGGGTCAGGGCCCTGGGCGTCTCGCTTGGAACGCCCCACGCCTGCTCGTACCTGAGGTGGCTCCAAACCAGCTCGAGCCGGCCAAGAACGTCGTTGTGCTGGTGATCGACACGCTGCGCGCCGACAAGCTTCGACCGTTCAACCCTGCTAGCCGAGTGAAGACTCCCGCCATCGAAGGATTTGCCGCCGACGGCGTCGTGTTCGAGCTTGCGCAGTCGCCGGAGAACTGGACCAAGCCCTCGGTCGCCTCGATTCTCACCGGGCTCCATCCGCAAACGCATCAGCAGAAGACGGGCGAGTCCGCACTCCCAAGCTCCGCTTTGCTCCTGAGCGAGCATCTTCAGAACCAGGGCTTCGCGACCGGCAGCTTCATCGCGAATGGCTACGTCTCGGATCGCTTCGGCTTCGATCAGGGCTGGGACGACTACAGCAACTACATTCGTGAAGGCGGAAGCACCGAGGCGAAGGACGTCTTCGAGAAGGCCGGCCAGTGGATTGAAGAGCACAAGGACGGGCGGTTCTTCGCGTACATCCAGACCATCGATCCGCACGTGCCCTACGACCCGCCGGGCGCATACCTGCGCGAGTACGACCCGAGCGAGTACAGCGGTCAGGTTCGGCCTCGCATGACGGGAGAACTTCTCGAGAAGGCGAAGCGACGCCCGCCCGAGGTCGTATTCGACGCCCGCGACAAGCGCCGCCTCGCAGCGCTCCATGACGGCGAAATCACGCAGCAAGATCATTTTTTCGGGGCATTCCTCGAACGCTTGGCGGGGCTTGGTCTCGAAGAAGACACGCTGGTCGTGGTCACCTCGGATCACGGGGAGGAGTTCGACGACCACGGGTCTTGGGGCCATGGGCACTCCGTCTACCAAGAGCTCCTACACGTGCCGTTGATGTTCCGCCTCCCCGGTCGCGTGCCTTCGGGAGGCAGAGTGAGCGATGCCGTCAGTACGATGGATATCTCCTCCACGGTCACCGACTTACTTGGCGTCGAGGGCATGCCGAGCAACGAGGGGCACCCCTTGGTCGGCCTGATGCTCGGTCAGCCCTCGTCGCATCCAGCGGTCGCGTTCAGCGACTTCCAGGACGACCGTCGCGTCATCACGACCCGACAGCAGAAGCTCATCCTGCGGGGAAACCTCACTTCGACGCTGTTCGACCTCCAGGCCGATCCGGGAGAGAAGACCCAGCTCGACGGCGCGGCATTCCCGATTGGGCGTCGATACACCCGAATGCTGCTCGGGCAGTTCCTCGGTGCGACCGATCGCGCGAACTGGTTGAGCGCCGAGCAGAACGGCGGTACACGCCTAGAGCGCGAAGAGGCGGAGATGGACGATACGATTCGTGATCAGCTCCGCGCACTTGGATACGCACATTGAACTAGGCATGACCCTCATCGAGCAAACTCCAGAGCGGTACTTGCGAAGCCCGCGTGTGGAGCCGGCTGCCGATGGGGGAGCGCTTCTCTATGTGCTCGCCTGGTCCGGCGACGAGGAATGCGTACTCCGCTTCAAGCTGTCGAGTGACGGCGCGTTGGACGGCGAGGCGTCTGCGACCGACCACGCCCCGGCGATCATGGGATGGGCGCCGGGCACACAGCATCCATCGGATGACCCGCTCAGCGAGCTTCGCGACGAGCACCAGGGCTGGACGGTGGAAGTCCGCCACGAGGGGGCGCGCTCGAGCGTCGTCGTCGTGCCGCCCACCGGGGGCGAGTTCATCGCTTGGACGGCGTTTGGAATCGCGGCTGCGCCAAGCATCCACACAGCACCGGGCGGTGCTTGGGTCGCATTTCATCACGATGTTCGAGAAGACACGGGAGTTCCCGACATCGCCAAGTGGATTTGCGTCCGCTTCGTCGACATGGAGGGCGGTGTCTTCGAGCCGGCAGCGCCGATGACCGGTCGCAACCGCGACCTCGACGGCGAAGAGCAAGGCTTCGAGTTTCCGACACTGATCGTTGGCAACGACGGAGCCGTGGACTTGTTCGGCCGGGGCTCACACAACATTTATCGCCAGCGTCTGAACAGCGATGGTTTCTCCGAGCGCGAGCCGATCGACAACGGTCACTGGGGTTGCCGGGGGCGTCGCGTGAGTACGGCGCTCCTGACGAGCGGCCAGGTTCTCACCGCCCGACGCGGGCGAAAGGGCATCGAGGTACAATCGTTCGATGCTCCGAGCGGCGGTGCACCCGAGCTGGTTCCGGCGCAGGTCGATGCCGGCGGTCGCGCGGGCGACCTCGGACACGCGGCTGCCTGGTCTGGCCCGCAGGTGCTCTTCGGAGACATCCAACAACACAGCGCGCATTCGGACGGCGTCGGGAGTGCCGACGAATCCTATCTTCGCGCGCGCTACCGCTATGGCGACGACTTCGCCGCGCTCACCGACCACGAGTCGTTCCTCGGCAAGCGAATCGGACCGGGCGAGTGGTCGTACCTTCAGGCTGTGACCGAGCACCACGACGATCCGGGCGAGTTCGCGACCATCGTCGCCTATGAGTGGACGGGCAAGGCATATCCAGGCCCCGGGCACAAGTGCATCTATCTGCCGGGCCCCGGTCTCCCGATCATCTCTCGTGACGAGGTGCCGGTCGGGCGCGACATCGTCCAACAGATTGCCGAGCAGGGCGCCTTTACCGGGCCGCACCACATCGGATGGACAGGGGCCGACGTCGAAGGCCACGACCCCGTCGGCCAGCCAGTCTGGGAGATCTGCTCATGCCACGGCTGCTACGAGCATCCCGATCACCCGCTTGGCCACCGAGGTGAGCTCAACGACCAGTTTGCGAAGCCGCTTCTCGATCGAGGCCTTCGGTTCGGGTTCATCGCCAACTCCGATAGCCATGGACTTCTCTGGCATCATGGCGAGTGTCGAAAGCGCGACCCGTTTCGTACTGGACTAACGGCCGTCATCTCGGCCTCTCGCACACGCGAGGCGATCCTCGACGCCATTCGGGCACGCCGCTGCTACGCGACAAGCGGCGCAAAGATCCTGCTCGACGTGCATGTCGCTGGCTTTCCGATGGGCAGCGAGCTCGACATCGAGGGTCCGGTGGAGGTGCACGTACGCGCCCTCGGCACGACCGACGTTGAGCGCGTGGAGCTCGTCACGCCGCAGGGCGTCGCCGCCAGCGAAACTCCAGGTTCGCCTTCGGTCTCGTTCGTCGGCGAGGTCGAGGCGTCCTACGTGTACTGCCGGGTGACCCAGACCGATGGCGAGATGGCCTGGTCGAGCCCGATCTTCTTCGGTCGCTAGGCGAGCAGCTCGGCGATCCGGCTCGCGGCGTTTGCGCGCGGCACCTGCTCTTGCGTCTGGTTCCGCAGGTCCTTCACCTGCACGACGCCGTTCTCGACTTCGGACTCGCCGAGGATGATCGCGATAGCGGCGTTCATCTTGTCGGCTCGTCGAAGTTGACTCTTCAGCGAGCCACCGCGGAGATCGCTCTCGACCCGAAGCCCCGCGTCTCGAAGCTCGCGGCCAAGGAGCGCAGCCTCGGGGCGGACTCCCGCTTGAGCGGAGACGACGAACACGTCGATGTGCCCCTCGTCGGCCTCGTCGGGCATCGCCATCAGCAAGCGCTCGAGCCCCATCGCGAACCCGATCGCCGGCGTGTTCGCTCCTCCGAGGCTCTGGACCATCTGGTCGTACCGGCCGCCGCCGAGCAATGCGTTCTGTGCGCCGAGACCCTCGCCCTTGCCGAGCACCTCGAAGAGTGTTCTCGAGTAGTAGTCGAGCCCGCGCACCAGTGATCCGTCAACGCGATAAGGCGTCCCGAGCTTGGTGAGCGTTTCTTGAAGTCCGTCGAAGTGCGCTTGGTCCTCGGCGCTCAGATGATCGGTGAGCGAGGGCGCCTCGGATGCGATCTCCGAGCAGCGCGGCACCTTGCAGTCGAGCACCCGAAGCGGGTTCACGTCCATACGACGCTGGCAGTCCGCGCAGAGCTCGCTCCGGAACGGCTCTAGATAGCCGAGCAGAACGTCGCGGTAGTGGGCCCGCGTCTCCGGACCCCCGATGGAGTTGACCAGCACCTCGACCTCGGTGATTCCGAGCCCGGAGATGAAGCCGACGACCATGTCGATCACCTCGGCGTCGACGTAGGGGCCCGGGTCGCCGAAGACTTCGATGCCCGCCTGGTAGAACTGACGGTAACGACCTTTCGCTGGCCGTTCGCGCCGGTACATGGGGCCGACGTAGTACCACTTCGTGACGGGCTCTCTGGCCTGCACGTTGTGTTGGATGTAGGCGCGGACCGACGACGCCGTGCCTTCGGGGCGAAGCGTCAGTGACTTGTCGCCGCGGTCCGTGAACGTGTACATCTCTTTTTCGACGATGTCGGTCGTCTCGCCGATCGAGCGAACGAAGAGTGCCGTTGGCTCTACAATCGGGAAGCGGGCCTCGCGAAATCCGTAACGCTCGGCGCGTGTGCGGAACGCGTTCTCGAGGCGATGCCACTTCGAGATTTCGTCGGGAAGGATGTCTTTCATCCCTTTTACCGCTCGCAGACTCATGGCCCCCGGTTACTCGATGAGCCTGCGGCAAGCAAGGAGCCGACAAGCGGTGTCCGGCCCCGCGCGCGTGTCGGCCGAGCTACTTGTCGAAGGTGACAAAGACGTAGTTGAAGCCGTCTTTGCCCTTTTTCTGGGTAATGGTCGGCGTCGAGTCCCGTCGCAGCTCGAAGACCATCGTCACGTTCTTCTTTCCGGTGCGCTGCACGGTGGCTCGCGTGACCGGCGTGTCGAAGTACTGTGTCTCGAGCGGCAAGAAGTTGGTCTTCAGGTGGACCTGGATGTCGTAGATCATCAGTTCGAAGCGGCCCTCGGACGGTTTGGTCGCAAAGCGGACCTGCTCCGACGTCTGCACGAAGAAGACGGAACGATCGTCCTTCATGATGAAGCCCGGCCAGGTCAGCATCACTGCGCCCTTGGGAATCTCTTCCACCTTGGGCGGCAGGTTCTCCGCGCTCGCGGACGACGGGTTCACTCCGCCGTAGCTATCGGCTGATGCGAGAGCCGGCACCGCGCCGAGCGCCATGACGAGCATCGCGATGATCGATGTCTTCCCCACGCCCTCAGGGTACGCGACCTCAGGGGTCGGGCCCAAATTTCGCCCGCAGCCCGCCAGATTTAGTGGGCGCGACCGCCCTTGAGCAGGTGCGCGACCCCCTCGCCGAGGCCCTCGAGCGTCAAGGGGAACATGTCGAACACCTGCCGGACGTAGTCGATCGTGTTTCCAGTCCAGTACCGCTGAGGCTCCGGGTTGAGCCATATGCTGCGATGGTAGTGCTGGCTGAGCATCATCAGCCATTGAAGGCCCTCGATGCCGCGGTCGTCTCCAAGGTCGAGCGAGCCGCCGGCCGCCAGGAGCTCGTAGGGCGCCATCAAGGCATCGCCCACGACGATGAGCTTGTAGTGAGAGCCGGTCTCGTGGATGAGGTCCCGGACCTTGATCGGTGCGTCGAACCGCTCGGTCTCGTAGACGTGGCCATACACGCAATTGTGGAAGTAGTAGGTACGGAGCTCTTTGAAGTGGCTCGACTTCTTGGCTGCCGAAAACAGCCGTGAGCAAAGATGGGCGAACGGGTCCATCGAACCACCGACGTCCATCATCAAGATGATTCGAGTGTTGTGGCGCCGGGGAGGGCGCGTCACGACCTCGAGCTCGCCACCGTTCTCGGCGGTCGCGTCGATCGTGCCCTCGAGGTCGAGTTCTTCCTCGCCGCCTTCTCGTGCGAAGGCGCGTAGCTTTCGGAGGGCGACCTGCATCTGACGTACGTCTAGAGTGAGGTCTTGGCGGTAGGGCCGGTAGAGGCGCGCGTCTGCGACCTTCACGGCGCTTCGGCCTCCACCTTTGCCTCCGATGCGAAAACCTTTCGGAGAGCGGCCGCTGTGTCCGAAGGGCGAGGTCCCGCCCGTGCCGATCCACTTGTTGCCGCCGTGGTGCTCTTCGTCTTGTTCGGCGAGGCGCTCTTCGAAGAGTTTGCGAAGCTCGTCGAGGTCGAGATTCTCGACGAACTCGCGCTGTTCGTCGGTGAGCTCGCCCATGTTCTCCTTGGCCTCTTGGAGCCAATCCCAGAGCTCGTCCTTGAGCTTCTTGCTTTCGACCTCGATGCCCTTGAAGAACGACAGGAACGCCTCATCGAATGAGTCGAGGTGCGCCTCGTTGTGGATCATCACCGAGCGGGCGACGTTGTAGAAGCCGTCGAGAGAGCTGTCGTGGAGCCCGGCCTTGAGCGCCTGTGCGAGCGCAATGACCTCCTGTGTCCCGACGGGGACACCGCGGCCGCGTAGCTCGAACATGAAGGGGACTAGGATTTCAGCTTCTCCATTGCCTGCCGCCTGAAAGCTGGTCAGCAAACGCGACGAGATCTTGTTCCTTCTTGAGCAGCGTGCCCAGGAAGGGAAGGTTTTCTTCGAGCTTCACGCTGTCGATGCCGGCCCTACGGAGCACTGCGATCCAGTCGACGAGCTCGCTCGTGCTCGGACGCTTGCGCAGGCGCCGCATCCCTCGGATTTCGTAGAACGTCTGTAGCGCCTGTTCGACTAGGCTCTGCTGAACGTCGGGGTGATGCACATCAACGATGGCTTTCATGAGCTCAGGCGTCGGGAAGTCGATGAAGTGAAAAACACAGCGGCGGAGGAACGCATCCGGGAGTTCCTTTTCCGCGTTGCTCGTGATGATCACGACGGGGCGCTCCTTGGCGATGATGTCGTCCTGTGTCTCGTCGACATGAAAGCGCATCCGATCGAGCTCATTCAAGAGGTCGTTCGGAAACTCGACGTCGGCTTTGTCGATCTCGTCGATGAGGAGCACCACGCGCTCCTTGGCGTTGAAGGCCTCTCCCATCGGTCCGAGCTTGATGTACTGCCGGATGTCGTTGACGTCCTTGTCCCCGAAGCGGGAGTCATAGAGACGCTGCACGGTGTCGTACACGTAGAGCCCATCTTGCGCGCGGGTCGTGCTGCGGATGTTCCAGCGCAAGAGCGGCATCGTGAGCGCTTCGGACACGGCCTCCGCCAGGAGCGTCTTGCCTGTGCCGGGCTCGCCACGGATGAGTAGGGGGCGCTCTAGAACGACCGCACAATTGACCGCAGACTCGAGGGCCTCACTGGTCAGATACGTCTCGGTGCCGGAAAAACGTTGAAAATCGTCAGTCATGTCGCGCGAAACTTAACATGGTCCTGCATTTTGGCGACCGCGAGCGACCTGGGCAGTGGCCTCCTGCAGGGCTGCAGCGAATCGAGGTCCCAGAAGCCGCGGGGTCGGGCTCGATGCTGAGCGGCTCAGGCCCGGTGTCAGCGCTCGGGTCGCGATCGAAAACAGCCCAGATTACGAAGAGTTAAGCAGCATGCGGGGGCGAGTCCCCCCTCCTTGACACCGCCGCGTCCCCAACGAATAGTAGCGGACCTCAATTGCCGGGGAGGACCCCTCGGCCTTCGTTTATCGCGTGAATTTCAATGTCAGCCTTCGTCCTAGAGATTCAGGACCTCGACGAGTCGGGGAAGGATTGGAGCTTTGCCATCGGCAAGGACTGGCTGACCTCTGCGCTCAGCGAGACTGAGTTCGGGCCCGGCGCCGAAGAGGGCCAGCTCGACGTGCATGCACAACGAAATGGCAACGATGTGCTGGTTCAGGGCCACATCAAGGCTCAACTCGCCGCCACCTGCGCTCGGTGCCTCAACGAGATGCCGCTCCCGGTCGACCTGGCGCTCACTGCGCTCTTCAGCCCAGAGCATACCCGCCCCGGCAAGAGCGACGAAATCGAAGTCCGGCTCGACGAAGTGAACCGGGACTACTATGGCGGGGCGGAGGTCGAGCTGGATCCGATGGTCCGTGAGTATCTTTTGCTCGAAGCTCCGATGAAACCGCTTTGCTCTGAAGGTTGTGAGGGAATCGCCGTCCCCAAGCACCTTCGACCTCCTGACGAGGTCTTTGGGGAGTCCGTGCCCGATGCGCGCCTCGCCCCGCTACTGAAAATCAAAGAAGCACTTACGAAGAACGAGGAGTGATCCCGTGGCAGTACCGAAGAGACGAACGAGCCCGATGAAGCGTGACCAGCGCCGGGCGCAGCATGACAAGATCACCGCGCCGAACGTGTCGCCATGTCCCAACTGTGGTGACGTGATGCTTCCGCACCGCGCCTGCCCGGCGTGTGGTTTCTACAAGGGCCGCCAAGTCACCAAGGGCAAAGCGGAAGAGCTCGAGTAGATCGTGTTCGACCTGGCGGGGAGAGTCGCCATCGTGACCGGGGGGTCGCGCGGGATCGGACGCGCAGTGAGCGTTTCCCTCGCAGAGGCGGGCGCACATGTGCTCGTGAACTATCGCTCGAACGAGGACGCCGCGAACGAGACGGTTCGGCTGATCGGGCAAGCGGGGGGCACCGGCGAGACGTTAGGCTTCGACGTCGCTGAACCCGAGTCAGTAGACGTCGCCGTAAAAGAAGCGGCCAAGCGCCACGGGCGCCTGGACATCCTCGTCAACAATGCGGGAATCTCGATCGACCAGCTCTTGTTGAGAGTGACAGCGAAGGACCTCGAGATGACCTGGGCGACCAATGTGAACGGAGCGGTGTTCTGCGCGAAGGCCTGCATTCGGCCGATGATGCGGGCCAAGTGGGGCCGCATCATCAACATTTCGAGTGTGGTCGCCGAGTCGGGGAACGCCGGCCAGGTGGTCTATTCTGCCTCGAAAGCGGCGCTTTTGGGCATCACCCGGACGCTCGCGCGCGAGTACGCGTCGCGTGGCATTACCGTCAACGCCGTCGCCCCAGGGTTTATAGAGACCGATATGACTGCAGATCTGCCGGATGCGGCCAAGCAGGGCATCATGGATCAGACGCCGCTCGGCCGGATCGGCCGACCCGAAGAGGTCGCGGCAGCGGTTGTGTTTTTAGCTAGCGAAGAAGCGAGCTATATCACCGGGCAAGTCGTCCGAGTGAACGGAGGCATGCATGTTTGAAGCGTGCATGACGGAGGAAACAGATGGACATCGCTGAGAAGGTCAAAGAAATCGTGTCGGACAAGCTCGACGTCGATCCTGCGGACATTCAGGAAGACAAAGACTTTGTCGAGGACCTCAAGGCCGACTCGCTGGCCATCGTAGAGGTTGTGTTGGCGCTCGAGGAGCAGTTCGAGATCGAGATCCCGGACGAGGACACCGAGAAGATCAAGACCGTCAACGACGCGATCCAGTACATCAAGTCCAACGCGAGCTCCTGAGCGACGCGTCGACCGTGTCGATCCTCCGATGAAGCGCGTAGTTGTCACCGGCTTGGGCAGCGTGAGCCCATGCGGCACAGATGTCGCCACCACTTGGGACAAGGTCTCGAAGGGTCAGAGCGGCATTGCGGCTATCGAGGGATTCGACTCGACCGAGTTCGCTTCCCGGATAGCCGGTGAGTGCACGGACTTCGATCCGCTGCAGCACATGGCGAAGCGTCGTCTTCGCGAATGCGCTCGCTTCATTCAGCTCGCAATCGTTGCGAGCGCGGAGGCGATCAAGAGCTCGGGCTTCGACCCCACGGATGAGCAGAAGGAGCGGGTGGGTACCTTCATCGGGGTCGGCTTTTGCGGCCTCGAGGTGTTCGAAGACACCTGCAAGACCTTGTTCGAGAAGGGGCCCCGGCGCGTCTCGCCGTATTTCATTCCCTCGGTGATCTCGAACCTCGCCCCCGGACAAGTCACCATCGACTGGGGCTTCAAAGGCCCCAGCTACACGCACACGAGCGCTTGCGCATCGGGAGCCCATGCGATCGGCGACGCGTTCCGCTGGATTCAGCGCGGTGAGATCGACGCCGCGATCGCGGGTGGCGCCGAGGCCGCAGTCACGCCGGTCGGGGTAGCTGCCTTTGCCTCGATGCGAGCGCTCTCACGACGCAACGATGAGCCCGAGCTGGCGAGCCGCCCATTCGATGCTGGACGCGACGGCTTCGTGATCGCGGAAGGGTCCGGCATCTTGGTTCTGGAGGAGCGCGACGCGGCCATCGCCCGCGGGGCAAACATTCTCGCCGAGATCGTCGGCTATGGGGCGACCTCGGATGCCCATCACATGGTGCAGCCAGCGCCCGAGGCGGAAGGTGCCCAACGCGCAATGAAGCTGGCGCTCAACGACGCGAGCATGACCCCCGAGGACATCGACTACGTCAACGCGCATGGCACCTCGACGCCGATGGGCGACGTGGGCGAGCTGCTCGCCATCCAGAAGGTCTTCGGGGCGCACGCGAGGAGCGGACTCGCGGTGTCGAGCACGAAGAGCATTACGGGGCACCTTCTCGGCGCTGCCGGCGGGCTCGAACCGTTGCTCTGCACGCTCGCCATGCGAGACGGGCTGCTTCCGCCGACCATCAATCTCGACGACCCGGACCCCGCTGGCGAGGGCATGAACCTCGTCCCGAACGTGGCTCAGGAGCGTCCCATCCGAGCGCTGATGAACAACTCCTTCGGCTTCGGCGGCACCAATTGCGCGCTGGTGTTCAAGGCGCCGTAGCGCTCCGCCTGTCGCGTCGCTGAGCCGGAGGTGCTAGAGCCTCTCACCATGGCGAACGTCCTCATCGTCGGCTCGGATCATGCCGGGCTCTCGCTCAAACAAGAGTTGGTCGGCCTTGCTGCCGAGCTCGGCTACGAGGTGCGCGACCTCGGCACGCACACCAGCGACTCCACCGACTACCCGGACTACGCGCATCAGGTAGCGAGCGCGGTCGCGGCCGGCGATGGCCTTGGCCTACTCGTCTGCGGCACCGGTCTCGGCATGTCGATGTCGGCCAACCGGCATGCGGGCGTTCGTGCGGCGCTCTGCGGTGACATCTTCAGCGCGTCGATGGCACGTCAGCACAACGATGCGAACGTGCTCTGCGTCGGTGCCCGAGTCGTCGGACCCGGCCTCGCCGCCGAGATCCTCAAAGCCTTCCTTGGCGCTGACTTCGAAGGCGGTCGCCACCAGCGGCGCGTCGACAAGATCGATCTCACGAAGTGAAGGTCGAGCAAGACGCCCGCTTCCGAGAGCAGCGCGAGCGCTACGAGCTCAAGTGGACCTGCGAAGACTGCGTCCTCTTCGACCCGAACTCCGGCTGCGCCCACGGCTTCCCGACTCACCGCCACCGCAGCTCCCGCTACGAAGACCCAAGCGCCGACCTACTATTCTGCAAAGACTTCGAACTCACCTAGGGGACACGCAGCCCCCCGAAAACCCCAACACTTCCCGCCACCTAGCAACCCAAACGCGCACTTTGTCGATCGCGCGGGGTTTTGCGGACCAATCGCCGCGACTAGGCGGCGAAGAACTGCTTCAGCACGTCGATCATCTTTGGCACGTCGGCCGTTGCGGCGAGCTCGCGACAGGAGTGCATCGAGAGCATCGGATTTCCGACATCGACGGTGCGAATGCCGAGCTCCGCTGCGGTGATCGGTCCGATGGTGCTTCCGCATCCCGTGTCGGAGCGGACGACGAAGCGCTGCGTCTGGACGTTGGCTTTGGCTGCCCAGCGTTCGAACCCCGCCCAACTTTCGCCGTCGGTCGCGTACGATTGATTGACGTTGATCTTCACGACGGGTCCGCCCCCGAGCAGGGGTTGGTGCTTTGGCTCGTGCACGTCCGTGTAGTTCGGATGAACGCCATGAGCCATGTCGGCGGAGATCAGGAACGACTTGGCAATCGCGCGGTGGAAGTCTGTCGCAGAGTCACCCGACAGGCGCTGAAGGCAACTTCGCAGAAAGTCCGATGCTGCCCCTTGTGCGCTTCGGCTTCCGACTTCCTCGTGATCGTAAAGCACCAGCCCGCGAGTCGCCTCGGCATCGCCGCCCTCAGCCAGCAACGCGGTGAGTCCGGCGTGACAGCTCGCGAGGTTGTCGAGGCGCGCGGCATGGATGAACTCCTCGGACGGCCCGCTCAACGAAGAGGGCTGCACATCGTAAGTCATCATGTCCCAAGCGAGGATGTCCTTCGCTGCGACGTCCCCGAGCTCAGTCGCAACCAGCTCTCGGAGCTCCGTCCCCTCGAGGCCGTCGAGCGCGAGGATTGGCGCCATGTGCTTCTGCGCGTTGAGTTTCAGCCCCTCGCTGTTCACCGTGCGATTGAGATGAATCGCCAGCGAAGGCACTCGAAGAAGCGGCCGATCGAAGCGTACGAGTCGAGCTGAGCCATCGGCGAGAAGCGCTCGCCCCGCGAGAGAGAGGTCGCGGTCGATCCAGGTATGGAGCAGCACACCGCCGTAGGGCTCGACACCGAGCTGCGCATAGCCGGATTCCTTGAGCTCGGCGTTGGGCTTGACCCGCAGATTAGGCGAATCGGTATGCGCGCCGACGAGACGAAACCCGGCCTCGGGCGACGCTGCCTGCCCGAGATGGAACGCAGCGAGAGACCCCCCGCCGCGGACGAGGTACACCTTGTCGCCGGGCGCAACGTCCCAGACATCCGCCTCCTCGAGCCGGCGATAGCCACGCGCTTCGAGGCGCGCGGCAGTTTCGGCGACGGCGTGAAAAGGGGTAGGGGAGGCGTCGATAAACTGGAGGAGATCCTGAACGGGCACGTTGCTCCTTACTTCGCGAGGGAGCGTACACCAGCACGGTGCACTTTGCCTGGAAGCTCGCGACCGACGATCGCCTCGGCAACCTGACCGGCCTGCCAGAGCTTGTCGAGGTCGATGCCTGTCTCGATGCCCATGCCGTGAAGCGTGTACACCAAGTCCTCGGTAGCGAGATTCCCCGCGGCCCCGGGCGCGTACGGGCAACCGCCGAGCCCCGCCACAGAGGAGTCGAACGTCGTGATGCCCATCTGCAGCCCAGCCAACACGTTTGCCAAAGCCGTGCCCCGGGTGTCGTGCAGATGAAGCGCGACCTGCTCGAGGGGAATCGACGCGGCGAACAGTTCGACGATGTGCTGAGTCTGAACAGGCGTGCCAACCCCGATCGTGTCCCCGAGCGACACCTGGTAGCAGCCCGCACCCAGGAGGTGCTGCGCCAGTTCGAGCCCCTTCACCGGATCGACCTCGCCCTCGTACGGGCAGCCCCACATCGTCGAGATGTACCCGCGCACCTTCAGCCCTCGTGCGACGGCCGGCCCAATCACGCGCTCGAAAGCTGCCAATGTCTGCTCAACGGTCTTGTTGACGTTCTTCAGGTTGTGGGTCTCGCTCGCGCTCACGAATACCGCGACCTCGTCGATCTTGGCGGCGGTCGCCCGCTCGAGCCCACGCTCGTTCGGACACAAGCACGCGTAGATGACTCCCGGTCGCCGCTCGACCATTCGGCAGACCTCGTCGGCGTCGGCCATCTGCGGAACCCACTTTGGCGATACGAAGCTCCCGATCTCGAGGCGACGAATCCCTGCATCCACGAGCGCGTCGATCAAGCGAACCTTCGCATGAGTCGCGACTTGGGCGCTCTCGTTCTGGAGCCCGTCACGAGGGGAGACTTCGTAGACCGAGACACGGCTCGGCAGGTCGGCGGACGCTGAACGCATGACGTTCATTTACAGCGCCTCGGCCCAGGTGAAAAGCCGCGGTCATCTTTCGGACAATTCGACCCCGTCGATTTGCATCTGCCTGGCCCCGATGGGCGTTCTGGTAGATACTCCGTGCCCAATGATGTCCTTAGCCGCATTGATGATCGCCACCCCGCTCTTCGGCCTGTCGCTCCAGGTCGACACCGCGATGCTCGAGGCGCCCGCCATGGCCATGGATCCCGGAGCCCTGTTCGCCGTCGAGGTCTCGACCGAGCTTCAGGAGCCCACCACGGCTGACCTCGTTCGCAAGCGCAACAAGATCAAGAAAGTCCACAAGTGGCTCGGCATCACCACCTGGGCGTTGACGACGCTGACCGTCGCGTCGGGCTTCGTCCAGTATTACAACCAGTACGGATGGTATCGAAGTCAGTCGACCAACCCCTGCGTTCAGGGCGATGCCTGGCCGAACCAAGGCCAATGTAGCGGCACACCCGTCGCTCACTTGACCCTGTCCACGCTCTCCGGTCTCGCGTTCTTCACCACCTTCGGCCTCTCCTTCGCCATGCCCGACCCGCTCGGTGTCAGCGAGGGTGACGGCAAATTCGCCCGCAAGCTGCGGGCCCACAAGGCCTTGCGCTGGGTGACGTTCGCGGGCTTCCTCACGCAGATTGCGCTCGGCGTAGTATCGGCAAATGGCGAATGGTTCGGGATAGATCGCGCCAATAACTACAATGCGCTTCGAGCTATTGCGACCGCCCACTTGGCCGTCGGGGTCGTCACCTGGGGCGCGCTCACCGCCCAGGGCGCGCTCTTCGCTTTCTGAGAGCCGGCTCACAGCCCGCCCGATTCCCCGGATTCCCTTGGTTCAGAGCTTGCCCCGGGGAGCGCCGCACCGCTAACATCTAAGGCGTCTGCGGGGTGGGGAGCTTAGCCTGCAGGATCCTTTGGTTTTTGGGGGTTTCATGAGATCACCGAAGGGTGCGAAAGTCCTTCGTAAAAAGCGCGGCCGGGTACAGATGTCGGGGCTGACCGTCGCCAACTATCTCGGGATGCTTTCCGAGAACCCATACGATGCGCAATTGATCGACGGCTTGAGGGAGCGGTTGAACGGCCCAGATCCGGCCAACGACGGGCATGACCCGTTGCGCTTGCTCGAAGCCGCCCGGGGTGGGCACGAGCGTCGGGGTGAGTTCCTGGCTGCCGCCTGGTTGATGGAGCTCGAGTCCGAGCTGATCGACGACGATCCGGACTTCCAGAAGATCCTCGTCAAAGAGCTGGGTCGCATCCGTCGCGAAGAGCTGATGGACGACCAGGGCGCGCTCCACGCGTACGAACGACTCGGAGGTCTCGACTCGGACGACCCAGAGGTGGCCCAGGCAGTCGATCAGCTGCTGCAGGTCGAGGAGAAGTGGCGCGAGCTTGCCGACCGATTCGTCGAAGAGGCTCGCGATGCCGCCGACCCGCGCCTAAGGACCTCGCTGCTCACGCGTGCCGCCTCGTTGATGTGGCAGTACGGCGGCCAGGACGCCTCGAAGGAGGCAGACGCCATTTTCGACGAGGCGCTCGCTGCCGATCCGTCGCACATGCGCACCGCGCGTCAGTATGCGCTCAGCCTCCGTGCCCGCGAGCGATGGGAAGATGTCGTCTCGGTGTTCATCCGCGCTGCGAAGGCCGCCCGGACGCGCGATGAAAAGGCTGGAGCTTGGCTCCAAGCCGCGCGCGTACTCCGAGGACCACTCGAAGACGCCGAAGGCGGTGCCGAGGCTTACAAGAAGGTGCTCGAGTTCTCTCCCACCGATGTCGAGGCCCTGAGCGCGCTGGTCCGACACTACACCGACCTCGAAGCCTGGGACGCGCTCGCCGAGATGTACGAGAGCGCGCTTCGTTCTCGACAGAAGCTCGAGGACGAGAAGGGCATGCTCCTTCAACTCGCGATGGTGCACTGGCGCTTTCGGGAGGACCCAGAGTCCGCGGAACCGTTCTTCGCGCGTCTCCGTAAGATCGACGCGGCCCACCCAGGCGTTCTCGACTTCTATCGGGACCAGATCGACGCGGACGATCCCGACGGTCGGCTCCTCACAATTCTCGGTGACGCCCTGCGCACCACGACCGACTCCGAGCTCCAGCTCGCCCTTGCCCGCGAGCTCGGCCATCGCGCCCAATCGGCCGACCGACCCGAGCGCGCCCTCGAGGCATGGAAGCTCGTCGAGCGTCTAGCGCCATCGGATCTCGACGCGCGAGTCGCGCTCCAGCAGCTCTACGAGCGCGGCGGGAAGTGGAACGCGCTCTCCGAGTCGATTCGCGGCGAGATCGATACGCTGGCCCCCGAGGCGATGGAGGAAAAGCTCCGGCTCCTTCGAGATTTGATCCCCATCTATCGAGACGCCTTACAGCTCGATTCGATGCTCATCCAGGTCTACGGGGAGATTCTCGCGCTGTCGCCCTACGACGAGGAGTCGCTCGATGCCTTGGTCGTGCTCTACGAGAACGCCGGTCGCTACAACGAGCTGATCCACGTCCTCGAGAAGAAGGCCGAGCTTGCAAGCGAGCCTGCCGACAAGGTCGAGCTCTATCTCCGCATCGCAGGTCTCTGGACGGAGCGATTCGGCAACATGAATCAGGCGATCGGGCCGCTCGAGCGCGTGGTCCAACTCAGCCCCGACCATGCCGAGGCCCTTGCCCAGCTGAAGGATATCTTCAACAAGAAGCGCAGGTGGGATTCGCTCTTGGCTGTCCTCGCGCAAGAGGCGGAACTGTGTGAGGACCCAGAGGCCCGGCTCGACAAGCGGGTCGAGATGGCCGAGCTCTGCACCTCCCGTTTGCACAACAACGCGGCCGCGATCGGACTCTGGAAAGAGATCCTTGCCGAGTCACCCGACCGCGCCGATGCCCTCGACACACTCGAG
>Ga0316193_10000106_pt1 | contig 43325 bp, 40 predicted proteins | sample MerIslsedime2_MG_FD_207735 | JGI IMG/M metagenome (GOLD analysis project Ga0316193, IMG submission 207735) | Coastal sediment microbial communities from Maine, United States - Merrow Island sediment 2 | ecosystem: Environmental > Aquatic > Marine > Coastal > Sediment | place: USA: Maine... | reverse complement strand
TACCAACGGGATGAAATCAAGCGCGAAGCCATCACTGTATTGGAGCGCCGGGGTTTGTTGAATACCGGTGATATGGCCATCATCACCAAAGGTGATCAGGACGGGATTTATGGCGTGACCAATGCAATGAAAATCGTTGAGGTGGGTCAGGTCGTGTAAAGGTTTACATTATTTTGGTAGAGCAGAATATGAAAGAAGTAGAAATCGACGGAAAAAGACTCATTATTTACGAGGATGGCAGTATAAGAATTCCGCACAAGGATATGCATCTTTGTTTGGATTTTATGGATATAGCATTTTTATACAATGAGTCGATGAAAGCTCTGAATGAAAGAGCGCCCGATAGTAAAAACACCGATCGAATTGTAAAAAGATCTAATATCAAAAGATTGTGGCAATTTGAGAAGTAAAGAAAAATACTTAATTGGAAAATCTATTCTAAAATGTCTAAGAAATCTTTTCTGAAAAAGTGCTTCCATGGTATCACCGGGATTGTTCCTGCCAAATATGGCGTCTCACAGGTAGATACGCAAAGCGTCTTGGCCCTGGGATAATCTTCCATAAATGATTTCAGACCTTTTAGGTTACCTGATTTAACAGTCGGATAGGATTTTATTTCAACTGCCCACAACACATCTTCGGCTTCTATGATTAAATCTACCTCGGCTCCGTGGGAGGAGCGCCAGTGATATATTTTATAAGGTTTCTCGGTATAATGAATTAGGCGGCAAGTTTCCAGTATGATAAAATGTTCAAACAGCAATCCATATGTGTTCGTTCCTTTAACAGAAGATGGGGAAATTCTTCCGTTAATGGCATTGATGACTCCGATATCAAACAAGTAATATTTGGGATGGATCGTAAGTCGTTTGCGGGCACTTTTCAGATACGGTTCCAGTTTTAATGCGATGAGGGTGTCTTCCAGAATCTGATAGTATCCTTTGATGGTGTTGCTGCTCACACCGGTATCGCGAGCTATCGTTGAAAAGTTGACGATTTTGCCACTCTGGTCGGCAGCAATATCCAGAAACCGGCTGAAGGCACCGATGTTCCTTACAATGGCTTCATCAAGAATTTCTTCTTTAAGGTATGTTTGCACATACGTTCTGAGCATTCGGAACGTATCTTCGAGCGAGGCATCAATTATTGGCGGAAGTGTTCCCCTGGTGATTGCATAATCAAGATTGAAGGTTGCGCCAAGTTCAACATGTGTAAATGGGTAAAGATAATACTGCCAGGCCCTTCCTGCCAACATATTCACGGAAGCTTTTTTTAGCTTCCGAGCGCTCGAACCGGTAAGAACGAAAAGAATTTTTTTGTCAAATTTCTCAATGAGATAGTGTACTTCATTTAAAAGTTCAGGACATTTCTGAATTTCGTCGATGAAAACATAAAATTTCATTTTTTCTTTCAATAGAAATTCGCATTCTGCCCGAATTTGGCTGGGGTTGGCCTTGTACTTCAGTAAAATATCGTTTTTTAATAGGTTAATTTCAATGTGCTCCTCTACGGAGAGCAGATGCTGCACCAGCGTGCTCTTCCCGACCTGCCGTGGACCAAAAAGGAATACACTATTTTTTTTGAATGGAAGATTTATCAATCTTGAAAACATATTTCAATTATACCGTGCAAAATTGAAGTGTCAACTAAAATTTATAGGGCACAACGGTGGTGTGGAACTACTGGACGACATTTCCCAGAATCCGATATCCATCGTATCTATTCTCTAACTCGGAAGCCTTGGTGCAGCTTTTCTTACCGGTATTTTCGGCTGCATGAAAGGTGTGTATTCCATGCAACAGCAGAGTGCTTGCCACACCCTGCGTTTTCGTAATCCGGGGTAATTCCGGAGCAGCGCCGGAGTTGCCCCTTTCTTCAACAACCCAATTCAAATTGCTCGGTCTGATATGTCCTTCGGATTTTCTAGAATGTGTGCTTAAGGATTGAGAGGCGAAATTCAGGTTGGAGGAATATGTTTTCAAAAAAGCTATGGCGATTGTGTTTACACGCAGTCAAAGGCCCATTTTTGCCCTTGCGCAGTTGAAAGCGCAGGCAGGGCGGTTTCAAGAATGCCCACAACCTTTCGATTGTGAATAATATGAAAACTCGCTTCTTTAATTTCACGGGCTCCAGCATCATTCAGTGCTAATCCGGTTATCATGAGCATATTCCTTAATTTCTGTTTGTCATAATTTCGGTGATAAAACAAATTATAGTTTGAAAATTAATATCTGTTTAGGCTTAGGCATTGAAACCGGTATCTTTTCTATGCCCATGTGAAGCAAAGAAAGAATTCAATTCTTAACCAAAAAACCATAGTGGATTGGACCAGGCTCTTTTGCCGCCGGCATCTTCGATTTCGAGACGTGCATATGGCCAGTCACAGGGAAGCTCGAATTCAGCCCGGCAGAAGGGTTCCTTGCCGAGGGCATGAATCCACTTGCCCGTCCTGCGCGGCCCGATCAGGCGTACATAGGTTACTGCCGACGTTTCTACGGTGACCTTATTATCGCCGTATTGAATGGTCTTGAACTCCGGACCCTGGGTTGCGTAGAAGTTGCCCTGCCGTATGCCTTCCAGAATATCTTGCCGGCTGCATTCTGCGGCATTTACCATGATCCAGCCGCCTTTCCAGTATGGCTGGTCGGGCAGGAAGTGGCTGTCGTCGGTAGCAAAACCGAGAAAATCAGGGTTATGGTTCAGCATGCCATCCCAGTGGGCGAGGGCATATCCGCTGCCGTTTTCACATTGGGAGGAATGATTGTAAATTTCCAGACCGTGGAATTTGTGGCGCAGACCTTCCTGGATTGAATTACCCGTCCAGTAAGGATGCGCCCAAATCAATACCGCACCCTGGGAATAAGCGATGCGTAAGGCCTTTAAAAAATTCCCGGTAAGAATCGGCGGCTTCAAAGAAGCCCCGATGACAAGCACATGGTAGTAGGTCCCCAGGTTGTCATACCCGTCCAACTCCACCCCATCGATGACCAACAGCGGCAATGTTTGCCGGTTGCCGTTGAGCTGCGGAAAGCACCAGTGATCGGTGATGGAAATGAAGTCAAATTTTTCTCCAGCATATTTTTGGACCAGCTCCTCGAGGATAAGATGCCCGTCTGAGCTGACGGTGTGCAGGTGCATACTGCCTTTGTACCACCGTCCCGAGGTTTCATATCGAAATCTAATTTTCTTTTTTTGCACTTGATTAAACGCCACTTGGCTTGAATTCATCGTTACCTCCTTGATTGATTCAGGGTTTTTTCCAGTCCTTAGTGCTTCGATTCGCAATGACAGTGACGTATTTTTAGCATGCGAATCATCCATAATGCTCACTCAGCACTAAGTCCTGAGTGAATAAATACGTTATCATATTTATGAATCGAAAGACTTCGTTAAGCGGTTCAGAGGTCAATGTTCCGGCTTGAAAAACCCGTAAAAGATATTAACCGACATGTTAAAAGACAATTGTTAGATATAATTGAGGATTCTGTTAGAAATTGAAAAACTGGAAAGGAATTGCGATGCAAAATTGAAATATACTTTGGTCCGGTTCGGCTGACCTGTGTGCTCGTAACCCGTCTCCCACAAAAAGCCCGGGCAAACAGGCAGCGGGGGGGAATAATTTATGACATGTTCCGTTTGATCTTCGACAATGCGATCAGAACATCGTCGCAGGTGAAAAAAATATCGACCCCCAAAGGGTACAGACCGGATAATTGCCACCACTGATTCCAAAATTTGTTCGGGACGCCCTTGAGGTCCAGCTGAACGGTGTTGTCGAGAAAGATATTGGAATATTTGTTGACCGCAGTCGGAAGAATGTCATCCACCTGAATAACGATCGTTGTTGCTTTGTCGGGGTATTCATATGGGTCGACCCTGAAGCTATCCAAAGCAGGCATGGTGGCTGGCTTGGTAATAATCGCAAAATTCGCCATGCAGGACTCGGTCACAACGCTGCTTTGGCAATCAAATTGGAGCCAGTGGATTGCCGGATTATTCCGATCGAGGTCCGTCCATACGGGTGTTTCATCATCGAGAAGCGTCAGGCAGATGGCGGCAGAAGCCGAATTTAATACATCCGGAGCTTGCGGATTTTCGCGGATTGTGACGAGTTGGCCGGGATGTTCCATGGCTGCGAAAATCGCCCTGAATGTTTGTGGTGATCCAAGGGCGGAATCATCAAATCCATGACTCCAGTATTTCAGAGCGGGCGCATCGTTCATTTTCATTTTCATCTTCCTCTTATAGTATGAAAAAAGCACTTTCTTTGAGAACCTTGAACATCATCCAATCTTTGAAGTAGGACCTTTATGTTAAAAGGGTGTGAGGTTGCCACTAGAAATTGATGAAATTGAAGAAATATAAAAGGAATGTCGGGTGCATTCAAAGAATTTATTTAATCTCGGTATGCGATATATTCCAATAAATTCTTTTCCATTGACATCTCATTTAACTTTTCAATAACATATTTCTCAATCAGATCGGCACTCGTATGACCGTTGGAACCAACGGTGCAGCTGATTGGCTTGAGAGTGGAGTACAATTAATCCACTGTAATACTGAAAGACATTGCGTCTTTCCAACCTACCAAAATCATATCTAATTTAAACATTCCTTAGTACGTTAGTAATATTTTTTTTGCTTTCTATGGCAAAACATTTTCGCCATCAAGCCACTAAATCACAGTGGAAGCCCGTCGTCCTGATTAATTACGGCGTGGCCAGTGAGTTTTCTGATGAACCCTCCATTACGATGCTCAAGCCGACATCAAGCCCGGAGGCCGGTTATCTGGAAGGTGATTTCTGGGTCATTCGAATCTTTGCCTGTTGTCCAAACTGTGCACCCGCGGGTCGAACCCTCGTGCAGGTCATGATCGAATCCGAATGGCAACCGTGGAAAGAAATCCGGGAGGATAAGGACGCTTACAACGCAGAAAAAGAAATGACAGCTAAGCAGGTATTGGAAATACTGAATGATGTGTGGCCCGGAACCAAGGATCAGGTTGAAATGACAAACGTGGCCACGCCTTATACCTGGTGGCGCTTTACCCGGAATCGTCAGGGTGCTTTTGAAGGTTTTGCCATTACCGATAAAATATTTACCAAAAGCGTCAAACGAACCCTTGCGGGTCTGGACAATTTCTTTATGGCCGGCCACTGGGTGGTGCCGGGCGGCGGGGTTATACCGACCCTGGTATCAGGAAAACATGCCGCCATGCTCCTGTGTCGTCGGGACGGCAAAGTGTTTCACACATCGTCTGAAGAAAAGTAGTCTCGGCCTACATCTTTTATTTTACCAGACAGACAAGATTGTTGACGCTCCCCCCGGCCTTCGAAGCACTTAAAAGGCTGGCCGATAGAATCTATGGGTTGAAAAATGGTGTCATTTATATAATAAAATTAAACTGTGTTGCGGATTATAATCACAAAACGAAACAAGATAGAGGGGGTTAAGATGTACAAACGAATCCTCGACTTGACGAAGCTTTTGAAAAAAAAGTCGTTTTTTCTTTTTGGCCCCAGGGGGACCGGGAAAACGACGCTCGTCAAACACACGCTTACAAAGGCCACCGTGATCGACTTGCTGGAAATTAAAACCTACCGTGAATATCTAAAAAATCCATCCATATACTGGAAGATACCTTGGTGGCCTTTCAGCTAAAGGCGTTTACAAAAACCCGTAAAAGAAAAGCGATTTCCCGCTCCAAGCTCTATTTTTTTGATGTCGGTGTAACAAATTCGCTGGCAAAAAGAGGTGAAATTATGGAAGGCTCGGAACTGTTCGGCAAGGCATTTGAGCATTTTATCCTGCTGGAGGTGAGAGCCTTTTTGTCCTATACAAGAAAAAACATCAGGATGTGCTATTGGCGATCCACGTCACGGTTTGAAGTAGACTTAATCCTGGACAATCTGTGGGGCGTTGAGATAAAAAGCGCAGCCTCGATTCAAGACAAGCACCTCAAAGGTATTAGGGCCTTGAAGGAAGAAGGAAATATTCAAAATTTTGCCGCCGTCAGCTGTGACCGATCTGAAAGAATAACACAAGACAACATTACCATCTTTCCCTGGAAACTTTTTTTGGAAAAACTATGGAACGGGGATATTATCTAAATTTTTGGGGTTCAGCTTCCAGACGGATGCCTCGCGCTTTCACCCCCGAAAAGCGATGAGGGCGAGGTGGAGCTGTCTTCCTGGACGTAGCTGAAGCCATCGTCGGCCCAGTCGAGGTTGTCCGGACTACGCAGACATAGTCGGGTCCGGGAGATTGCCCGGCGCCTGCGTCATCACTGTCATAGAGGATCTTGATGACAGCCGGAATACCGTCAATCTATTTGAGTGGCTTTTTCAGTATACCTTCGAATTCGATATCGATCAGGTAAGTCGTGCCCCAGTTGTCGGAAGGAAAGACGCCTCCAAGGCCGGTAGAGGCCATCACGATCTGGGTGCCGTCAACAGGGTTGCTTGACACATCCTCCGGTCGGGAGAATCGGAACGCCAATTTTGCTTCCGCAAGGCGACTGAAATTGAAATAGGTTGCCCTTCACTTTTTTCCAGCCTAACAAACTTTTAATTTCCAGCTAATCATTATCTAACCTATCGTCTCTAAAAACTAAGCTGCAAATCAACGCAGGGCAGCCTTTCTATTGCCATTTTGACTGAACTGCTTGGTCTGCTGTGTCCTTGGGATTTTGTAGAGCCTACCGCCTTGCTCTGCACCTCCTCCATCAGGGCAATTCTGGCTTGTTACCAGAGTTGCCCTGGTTTTTTTTCAAGTTGTGATTCTTAGACTTTCATTTTGATTGTTTTCTCGCCATACATTCCACTGAGCCAGATCCCCTTTATCCGATCACTTAATGAGTATTTCACATTGTTTTTCATCGAACTGTTTTTTCTCTCTCTAAATGATCATTTGCTTTTTTTTTAAATGTTTGTTCAATTTATTTTTGGATTGAAGGGTAATTGTGCTGAATTAGCAGATTATTAGGAGTAAACTAAAAATGAATTAAAAACATCGAAACCATGATAGCGTCGCTAATTTTTCGAGAGAAACATGAAAATTTTGACGCTTAACCGAAAATGTGGTAACTATGCGATATATATAAGGCAAGCGCTCGGTCAATGAGGTCTGATCGGTAGCAGAAGGCATTTACGTTTATGTGCGCAAAAGAATATTACACATCTGAATTCGCATGTTCGCAACGATATTCCGATAACTCGGTAGTTTTTGATGGAGAGTTTTCTTCCTGGAAAGATTATCTTGAGCTATCACTTTGCCAACGTTATGAGCCAGAAATATTGGTGAGGGTAAAACCAATATCGGAAAGAGATGGTTTTGAATTTATAGCGTTAAATAAGAATTCGGGTTCAGAGGAGCTAGTGAATCTTTTGAAGGAAGGATTTAGCCTTTTTTTAGAAAAAGTTGAAGAATACAAAATTACCGCAGGTATTATAGCGAGAGAGGTTTTTTGCAATAGCTCTAATGCCGTCGTCCCCGTTCAAATCAAATGCAGTAAGCATCTTCCGACAGATGCCACAAGAGAAATTCTGCTGGATGACAATCTGAACATTAGAGAGGTGTCTATCGTACTCAGAAGTGATCTTATTGATAGTGTATTCAAAGCTTACAAAAAAGAGTCCAAGGGTAGCAATGATGAACGGTTGGGTATTCTATGGGGGGTACTGAAACCATTGTTGCATGAACTTGGACATAGCAATTTACCCAGGGATAGATTTTTTGAAGAAATCCATCAGGTATGGTGTGATTGCGTGGCAATGAGAAATATTTTTTTTAGTAATAAAAGACAGAACGGTTATCTTGTGCCCAATAAGGCAGGCAAAACATACATTAAATTTTTTTCAGAAAGAGTGCTTCAAAAAGGAATAGAGGTATCGAAGGATGATATCTTTAGTCAGCCGTTTTTCAAAATGCTGAATCATCTGCACCGCCTCACCAGCGAAGAAATGTTGAGTAAGTATGAAAAAATGAAATTGCTTAAATTTGATGACTTGGCTGCTTCTGCAAAGGTGATTATCCAAGAATACCTTGACAATGAATACCTGAGGCCTTCTTTGGCAGAAATTATGTCTGGAATTCCTGAGGCTTACCGAGCTATGGAAATCATTTGGAAAAAAAAAGGCCCCGCAACGCCGCCGCCTAAAGTCGGATGCTATGGAATCGAGGACGAGGAAGATCTTTCCGCATGGAAAAAGGTGGTCGGAAAATTCAGAAAGATAGGGTTCGTAATTGTATGTCAGTTAGGTATTGGACAGTTTGGCCGCGTGTATGAGGCCATAAACCTGACAAATTCGAATTGGCCGGAAAGAGTGGCAGTTAAAGTCGATCGCATTTATAAAAAGAGAAAGGATGAAGCCATCCAAGTTGATGATGTGATGTTACAATTATCCCGCGATTTGAGTAATTCTCCTCATGTAATACGTATATATGACGCCGGTTTGTTATCGAAAAAGCGCACGTACCACGTTTTGCAGCTTGTTGCTGAAGGAGAAACTCTGGACGAGCTTCTGGGGATCGGAGGGGAAGAGCCAACTAGCCAACCCGCTAGTTTTAGCCAAGGATCCTCGCTTCAGGAACTTAGACAAAAGTTTCTTAAGCCCATCGGTCGGCGGCCAAAGAGAAAAAATCACCGTTTCTCCCGACCGCTGACACTTAATGAAACTATTAATGTTATGATTAGCATGCTCCTATGGGTAGAGAAAGTTCATGGCTTAGGATATGCTATCAATGATGTTAAATCAGGTAACGTCATGATGAATTGCCGAGGTCAAATAAAGGGAATAGATTTGGACTTTTACCAGATAGCTCCGCCGTTCCCGCAAGCGTTCCTGCAGGATTTCTTTTTGCTTTCATGGGTGTGTCTTCTTCTGCTAATAAATGCACCAAGAAAAGACCCCATGCCTCCAGATTTATTAAAGGATGAATTTGGAAGCGCTCTGCAAAATGGCCCTAATTTTTTGAAAGATGCATTATTGGAGGAATGGAAGTTTGTAGATTTATCAAGAAAAGATGCAAACCTATTTCTTGATTGTTTTGTTGATATTATATTCCGCTCGCGCTCCAATGCCTATGGCCCGAATCCAGATTTGTTCAAACAGGACATTGATAGACTACTTTATCTCAAGCGGCTTTTCTTTGAGCGAGTGATTGTATTGACCACGCCCGAACTGTACAATTAACCACTTAATTCAGATAGCGTTGATTGGTTGATTAGTAGATTGGTTAAGTGGTCGTAAATATGTATTTATCCCATCCAGATCACTCATTTGCTTACAATACCAATGCTATGCCTTCCTCTGTATCCTAACACAACATCCTTATGTTTTGTTCTTTAACACAATTCTAATAGTCTCTTAACCGTTCCCTAACAATCAAAGGCTATCATTTTTCGGAAAATAATCAGCTTGGATTGGAAGGTTACGGTATGTACGTATTACTTATAGCAATTTTGGCATTGTGGCTTTATTCGGTTTATGCCTTCGCAAACTGGAGATATTATTCCTGTATAAAAAAGGGCGTGGTTCTCGAAACCGTATTACATGATCGCCTGACCAATCTATTTCTCAGATGTACAGCAGGAATTACACTGGCACTATTTTTTTATATAATTTAACCTTTTCTTTATGGCCGGTCAATGGGTGGTGCCGGGCGGCGGGGTTATACCGACCCTGGTGTCAGGAAAACATGCCGCCATGCTCCTGTGCCGCCGGGACGGCAAGGTGTTTCACACATCGGCTAAAAAAAGTAGTCTTGGCCCGCACCGCCACGGTGCTTTCTTGAGCTCTTTTAGGGCCCAAGGGTGACGTAGCGATTTGATAATGATCACTGGTTATTATAAGCCTTAATAGCCGAATTTAGAACTATTTTTGCTTCTTCGACACCCGCAATACCTTTAGCTTCTACTTTTCCTGGTCCCTTATAGTTAGCAAACCATATGTCTATAATTGTTGATGTCCCTTTAAATTTTTTGTCGAGTTCCTGTATGTCATTAATATCAAAAAAAGGTGTCCCTGGTAGAACGGCTAACAAATTGTCGTCTTGCTCGCCACCATCCAAAAATTTCAAAATCCCAATTAGTTTTGCTTCAACCACAGAACCACGGGACACCATTTTACCCAGCACGAGCACATCTAAGGGGTCACCGTCTCCTCCCAATTCTTCTGATAGAAGGGTTTGTGGGACCATGCCATAATTTCCAGGATAACCAAGATATTTTACAATGCGTGGTTTTCCTTCTTTAAATTCCCATTTGAGGGAACCGTCTTTTTTGTCTACTTCCCACTTTGCGGCTGTCCCAGCAGGTATTTCAATCACAACGTTTATGGTTCCATCGGAATTAATGGGCTCGAAGTCTTTTAAAAGATTTTTACTATAATCGAAAGATCAAGGAATCGGATTGATACGGTCGCCTTGATGAAGAAAACCGGTTTTGACCATAAAAGAGTCCGCAACATTTTTTATGAGACATACAAATAGCGAAAAGATAAGAATAGCTAATTGTGAAGCGGCTCCTGGTAGACGACTATCGTGCAACGACATCTTCTCCCGCTGTGCGGGATTTCACCATGCTCACCGTACTTGCCTGCGGCAACCTCGACAAATCCCCCCCAATTCGCACGGCGCAGGGGGATATCGGCGATGGCGACATCTATTATTTAGGCAGATGGATGGTAAACACACTTCCTGCCCCGAGGGTGCTTTCCACGGTGACATTGCCGCCGTGGGCCTGGGCGATGTGTTTGACGATGGCAAGCCCCAGGCCGGTGCCGCCCAGATTACGGCTGCGGGCCTTATCCACCCGATAAAATCGTTCAAATAACCGCGGTTGGTGTTTTTTGGCGATGCCGATACCCCGGTCCTCGACAATGATTTTCACTTCCGCGTCTTTCAGGTTTCCTTCCAGATGAATGGTGCTGTTTGGTTCGCTGTATTTAATCGCATTGTCGAGCAGGTTAACCACCGCCTGCTCAAGCAGCGTGGTATCAAATTTGGCGGAAATTTGCTCGTCGCAGACAGGACGGATGGTGATATTTTTCTCTTCCGCTTTGGAACGGCATATTTGGATGGCGGACTCAAAAACATCCAGAATAATACCCTTTTCGATTTGGATGGTTTTTCTTTCGTCTTCCAGTTCGATTCTTGAAAGCGACAGCAGATCTTCAACAATGCAACTTAATCGGTCGACATGCTTTTGGATAATGCCTAAAAACCGCTCGGTTTCTTTCGGATGGTCTACCTCTCCCAGGCGAAGCGTTTCCACAAACCCTTTGATGGCCGTCAGCGGGGTTTTTATCTCATGCGAGACATTGGCCACGAAGTCGCGCCGCATATTTTCCAGGCGGCGCAGTTGGGTAACGTCGTTGAACACCACCAAGGTTCCGATGGATTCCTTGTTTGCATCCAGCAGCGGTGAGCTTTTCAGATTCAGGGTACTTTCACCGTTGAGATACACGATGATGTCATCTTCTTTTGGTTCCCTGCTGGAAAGGGCGGTGCGGACAAACTGCTGCAGTGCTGAATTGCGAATGACTTCCTGCAGGTCCCGGCCCTGACATATTTCGGGATCGCAATCGAAAAAACCGGCCGAAACCTCATTCATGCGGATGATCCGTTCTTCATTATTTACCGCGATCACGCCCTCCATCATGCTGGAAAGTACGGTTTCAAGTTCATTGCGCTGGCTGATAACGGTTTTAATGCGACGATCGAGCTGGGCGGCCATTTGGTTCAAGGCGTCGGCAAGGCTTGCCAATTCTTCGGAGTCCTTCATGGTCAGACGGTGGCTTAAATCGCCGTCGGCAAAACGGATGGCACCCTTTTTCATTTCCTCCAGCGGACGACTTATGCGGCGGGAGATCAACAAGCTGATCCAGGTGGCCAGCACTGCGATCAGAAGCCCGCCCAAAGCGATTTTGGTCTGGATCGCCCTGAGCTGACGTTTAATCGAGGTAATCGGCACCGACGTCCGGATTACCCCCAGGATGGTTTGGTTCTTTCGCAGCGGTATGGCAACATACATCATTTGCTGTCTCAGCGTGTTGCTGTAACGGATGGACTGGCCGGGATTTCCTTTCAGCGCCAAAGCAATTTCGGGGCGGCCGGCATGGTTGTCCATCAGATGGGGTGTTTCGCGGGAATCGCCGACAACCTGTCCTGAAGGGAGTATCACGGTGATGCGGGTGGCGGATTTCTTTCCGATATCTTTGCAGATGGCATCCACTTCAGCAGCATCCAAAGGCGCCAGAAGGGCAATGATCTGTTTTTCGACCAGAAGTGCGCGGATTTTTAAATCTGCTTCGGTTTGGTCCAGGAAAAAATGATGCAGGGAATTGGATGCATACCAGCTGACGGCTAAAAGAGAGAACAGGGTAATCAGCAAAAAAGGGGGGAACAGTTGCCAGATCAGTCGTTTTCTTCTATTCATGGGCTCTCTTTCATTCGATAACCGACTCCGCGGACGGTTTCGATGTATTTTCCGCAATCGCCCAATTTTTTTCGCAATCCGACGATTTGCACATCGACGCTGCGGTCGGTGACCGGATAATCATCTCCGTGAACTGCGTCCACGATCATGCTGCGGGTAAACACCCAGCCGGGACGTCGGGCAAGGAGATGAAGGACCTGAAATTCGGTAAACGTCAAATCAACCGGATGGCCATTGACCAGGACACTGCGTCTTCCGGGATGAATTTCGAGATTGTGAATGTGAACCACGTCGGTATGGTCATCCGGCGTGATGGCCTTGCGGCGCAGGGCAGTCCGCACCCGCGCGATCAGCACCCTGGGGCTGAAAGGCTTGGTGATGTAATCATCGGCACCCAGCTCAAGTCCTGTGACAATATCGGCTTCTTCGCCTTTTGCCGACAGCATCATAATGGGAACCTGCTCTGTCGCCCGGTTGCTTTTCAATTTTTTTGTCACTTCCAAACCGTCAATTCCCGGTAACATGAGATCCAACACAATTAAATCGAATGCTTCGACCCCTGCTTTTTTAAGGGCATCTTCGCCGGTTATCGCGCCGCTAACATGATATCCCTCCTTTGCCAGATTGTATCTGACCAGCTCTAAAATATCTTCTTCGTCATCGACGACTAAAATTCGTTCTCTTGACATGGTTTTTGGCTCACACGATTAACATTGCGGTGGGTTTTTGGTAATAAACAACATATATGGCCTTTTTAAGTATTTAAATCAACCGACACTATGAGACCTGTAAGTTAATAATGCGTTAGGGAATCCCCGACAACATGCATTGTTAGCATTTTAATTATGTTTCCGGTGTGAGGAAACTATTTCTTTGTTGTTATCATGAAGTTAGAAAAATGTTAAATAAATGTTAGCAAGGGTTAAAATCACCAAAATGCGTCAAATGATCCCCGGCAGTCTTATTCAGTTGCCGAGCATTTTCATTTTAGTACGTCTGTCGACTGAATGTTTACTGTAGTATTTCCTTATTTTATTCTTCAGGATTGACTCAATCGAATTTTATGATAGGTTTGGGCCGAAGGATCGTTGGTGTAGGAGATTCACCCTGGGATTCTGGAAATTACCTTTAACATGTCCTCTAAATTTTATCCCAGTTTTATTCGAATCTACGGGTATATGGTTTCAGGTGTCAGGGCGGAGGCACCCGGGAGTTTAATCCTGACACCTGACACCTGAATCCTTTTGGACGTCGGGATAAAAATGAAATCAAAATTTAAGTCCAGATGAGTCTATTTGAAAGTAACTTTTAACCCCCCCCAGATTTACCCTGAAAGCCGGAAAGGAGCGACCATGGCAGGCAAGCGTTTTATTGACTTAAGCATCAGCATCGAACCCGAGCTTCCCAGCGATCCACCCATGATGATTCCCAAAGTCGACTATATCAATCACGAAATGGGTGCCGAACAAATGAAAGAATTTTATCCGGGGGTCAGAAAAGAGCAACTTCCCGGAGGATTGGGATGGGCGGTGGAATTTCTAACACTGACCACCCACTCCGGCACCCACCTGGATGCTCCGTATCATTATCATCCCACCATGGACAAAGGGCAGAGGGCTTTGACCATTGATGAAATTCCCCTTGATTGGTGTTTTAACGATGGGGTCATGCTGGATTTCCGGCATAAGGCGGATGGCGAAAGAATCACAGTGCAGGATGTCCAAAGAGAATTGGAACGGATCAAGTACGAGATTAAGCCCATGGATATCGTCTTGATCCAAACCGGCGCGGATGCAGCCTGGGGAACCCAACAATACCTGGTGAAAGGCGCCGGGATGGACCGCGAGAGCACCCTGTTTCTGACCGCAAAAGGCGTAAAAGTCGTCGGCATCGATGCCTGGAGCTGGGACCGTCCCCTGCCTTTTCAAGCTGAAGAATTCAAGGCAAACGGGGATCCCAAAGTTATCTGGGAGGCGCACTTCGCCGGCATTGAGATCGGCTACTGCCATATGGAAAAAATGGCGAACCTGGCGGCCATCGGAAGACCATACGGGTTTACCGTATGCTGTTTTCCGATCAAGATCAAAGGCGCCAGCGCAGGCTGGACGCGGCCGGTGGCAATCATCGAAGAGTAGAAAAGAGCAGACTATCGCAGACAGCAGTTCGATTGTGTTTCAATATCGTCTGCGTCTATCCGCGTGCGTCTGCGGTTCATTTAATCTTTTTGTTTGAGAAAAAGGAGGCATAAAATGAAAATCCGGAAAAAAGTGTTGTTGATTGTCATGATGGCTGCCCTGGTTTTCAGCTTACCGATCGGTTCCGCCTGGGCTAAAACGTATAAGCTTACCGTGGTTGCCGGGCATCCTCCCATCTTTTTATGGGTCACCCTCTGTCGTGATTTATTTATTCCGGAGGTTGACAAGCGGTTGCAGGAAGCCGGCGGCAAAGACAAGATCATATGGAATCAGGCCTATGGCGGCACCATTGCCAAAATCGGCGGGGCCTTGGAAGCCATTGAGGAAGGTATCGCCGATATGGGTTTTGTAGGGACGATATTTGAAGCGCCCAAAATGCCGCTGCACAATGTGACCTATATGACACCTTTCGGTACCGGCAATATTTTTTATGTCGTGGATATCATGGCCGAGCTTCAGGCCAAGATCCCGGCCCTGGCCCAGGAGTGGACCAAACACAACCAGATCAACCTCGGCGGAGCGGCCCTGGACACTTACGGCAGCCTGACAAATTTTGCAGTCCAAACGGTTGATGATGTCAGCGGCCATAAAATTGCCGCTCCCGGCCCTTCGGCCAACTGGTTGAAAGGTACCGGCGGCGTGCCGGTGGCCTCAAACCTGAACGAATATTACAACGGCATTAAAACCGGCGTGTTTGAAGGCACCCTGACCTTTATGACCGCCGCATCCGCCATCAAGGTTTACGAGGTGGCGCCGCATATCTGCATGGTGAATTTCGGTGCCCAATTTGCCGGCGGTCTCAGCATCAACAAAGACGTTTTTGAATCCTTTCCGCCGGAAATGCAACAGATTTTCATCGACGTCGGCAAGCTGTACAATAAAAAACTGGCCGAGGCCCAGGCCGCCAGGGCGGACAAGGCGATGGCCGCAATGAAAGCCGGCGGTGCCACGGTCGTTTACCTGTCTGAGGACGAGCGCAAGCGCTGGGCCAATAAACTGCCCAACGTTCCCATGCAATGGGCTGATAATATGGAGAAAAAAGGTTTGCCCGGTAAAGCCATGCTCAAAGGCTATCTGGACGGGTTGCGCGCTCGTGGTGTCAAACTGGCCAGAGATTGGGATAAGTAAATCCTGACCCGGCCGTGCCGGGATTGACTATTGAATAATGAAGATTGAAGATTTGTGGTAGTCGCTCTCCGAGGCGTAGGCGTTACAACCCCTGCGAGCCGGAGGCTTCCCTCCGTCATTTGCTGGCCAGGTATTTACAAAATTGATCTGTCTGCCAATTCAATATAAACAGTCGAATCCGAGATTCGAAACTCGAAACAAATTCGAATGGCCGAAATATTAATGACCAAAACTCAAAAATGAAGTCCGTCATTTCGTAGTCGGAACATAAAAAAACGGTCTGGGCCAGGGATTTCGGTTTTCGAAATTCGGATTTCATTGTTTACAGAAACAGGAAAGAAGCATTTTGCCTGATTTAGCTCCAAAGGCCTCAAAGCAACGAACCCGCCCGCGCTGTCGGTTTTCATATGGATCGATCCTAATGGTCATGAACAGTATCGGCACCGCCTGGGTTTTTGTACTTTTGGTGATCATCAACCTGGATATCGGTGGGCGCGCCTTGTTCAACCATCCGGTTCGCGGGGTGCCTGAAATTGTGGCCCTGTCCATTGTGGCCTGCGTTTTTCTTCAGATTGCCCACACCCTCAAAGTCGGCCGGCTGACGCGCTCTGATATTGTGCTCAACTGGCTGCACACCCATCATCCCGATTTAAAGCACTTTTTGGAGGGCGTATATCATTTGGTCGGCGCCGGCCTGATGGCTATTTTACTCTACAGTAGCATACCGTTGTTTACCCAGGCCTGGCGCATCGATGAATATGTAGGTGCCCAGGGCGATTTTATGGCACCGGTCTGGCCGGTCAAATTGGTTGTCCTGATCGGATGCGCGGCCGGAGCCATTCAATTTTTCCTGATGGCGGCCGGCAGCTTTAAGAAAATGGCGGTTTCCGAAACCGTTAAAGCGGCATCCGGCGGAGAAGATCCGTGACGGACATTCAAATAGGGCTTTTATCCATCGTCGGCATTCTGTTCTTAATTTATGCCGGCATGCATGTTTCCATCGCCTTGATGCTGCTGTCGCTTTTGGGGGTCTGGCTGATCAAAGGAAATTGGACGATTGCCAGCAAGTTGCTGGCTTTGGCGGCATCGGACAGCATTTCCGGCTATATTTTCGGTGTGGTGCCGCTGTTCGTCTTGATGGGGCTGCTGATTTCTATTTCAGGCATCGGCAAGGACACCTTTGATGTGGCCAACCGTTTGTTTAGAGGTATCCGCGGTGGGCTGGGCATTTCAACCGTTGCTGCCAATGCCATTTTTGCAGCCGTCACCGGCATATCCATCGCATCGGCTGCTGTTTTTACCAAGGTTGCGGTACCCGAGATGATCCGCCTGGGTCACAAACCGCGATTTGCCGTCGGGGTCGTAACGGGATCTTCGGTCCTGGGAATGCTGATCCCGCCAAGCCTGTTGCTGATTCTATTCGGCGTTTTGACCGAAACATCCATCGGAGATCTATTCAAAGCCGGTATCATGCCGGGCATATTGCTTTCGGCGGCCTACTGCGGCCTAATTCTTTTAATGGCCTGGCGGTTTCCCGATTATGTGGGCCAAGTTACCGGCGATTCCGGTAGAATTGCGGCTATGCAAATGACCTTGGCCCAGGCGGTTTGGAAGCTGACGCCGATTGGTCTGCTCGTGGCCCTGGTGCTGGGAGGGATTTATGCCGGGTGGTTTACGCCGACCGAATCCGGCGCCGTGGGCGCTTTAGGCGCCCTGATTCTGGCGCTGGGCAAGCGGCAATTGAGTTGGGTCAAGCTCTGGCAGGTGCTGACTGAAACCGGACACGTCACGGTCGCCATTCTTTTTTTACTTGTCGCGGCAAATATCTATGGACGAATGCTGGCACTTTCGGGTATTACCGGGTTTATCGCCACCTGGATCAGCGAATCCGGCCTGGGACTGTATGCCATCCTGGCAATTTACCTGGTGATCGTTTTGCTGATGGGGACGATTCTCGACTCCACATCCATCATGATGATACTTGTCCCGCTGATGTATCCCATCATGCACGGTATGGGGGTTAACTTTGTGTGGTTCGGTTTGGTGACGGTAATTGCCATCGAAGTGGGGCTGATTACGCCCCCGCTGGGGATTGCAGCGTATGTCGTAAAATCCACCCTCGATGACCAAAGCATCACCCTCAATGACGTTTTTGCCGGTGCCTTTCCATACGTTCTGATTATGATCATGGTGCTGTTGCTGGTTGTGATTTTTCCGCAGATCAGTCTGGTATTGGTGAGATGATATTTTTGCCTCCGTATTAGACTATGAATTGCTTGTGAGAGACGTCATCTAATTTATCATTACTGTGGTGATGTATTTAGTGGCAAAAATATATGTAAAGACATAGAAAAGCTTTGTTGTATTCACCTCAAAAGGGAGACGCGCGCATAGGGACCCTCTCCAAAGCTTTCAGTTTTTGAAAGGAGGCCTGAAAATGGCTGACAATCCAATCATCGGTTTTAAGGTCGATCCTGCCGATATTGAATACATCGGGAATGATCTGCAACGCCCCGAGTGCATTCTAGCGGAGCCTGACGGCACCCTTTGGTCGGCCGACGCCCGGGGAGGGGTTGTCAAAATATCTCCGGACGGCAGCCAGGAGATTATTACCCAGACCTTCGATGGGTCGTTCCTACACGCTTCCGATGAAACCAGCCGTTTCACTGAAGGAACTCTGCCCAATGGGCTTGCCTTTGCGGAAAACGGTGACATTTTGATATCCAATTTCGGCACTGATGTTTTAGAAGTGATGACACGGGAGGGCCGAACCAAACTTCTCTATGATACCATTGACGGCCAACCCATCGGTAAAGTTAATTTTGTGCTGCGGGACAGTCAAAACCGCATCTGGTTGACGGTTTCGACTCGCATAAAAAACTGGATGAAGGCGATCAGTCCTAATATTTCAGATGGTTACATTGCGATAGCAGATGAAAAAGGACTCAGGATTGTCGCGGACGGATTTAAATTTACCAATGAAATTCGTCTGGATGCTAAAGAAGAATTCTTGTATATTGTTGAAACCTGCGGCCAGCGTATTTCGCGAATGCGCGTGCAACCGGATGGTTCCCTGACGGACCGGGAGGTATATGGCCCGTCTAAACTCGGCAAATACGGATTCCCCGACGGGATTGCCTTTGATTCATTCGGTAACCTGTGGGGGACCCTGGTGATGGTGGATCAGATTTTTACCATTACCCCGCAGGGGGATTTTCACGTCATCCTTGATGACACCAACGAGCAAACCGCCCTGGCCCTGGAAAAAGCCTTTGTCGAAGACCGTGCTACCCCGGATGACATGCTGGCTGCCGGCGGCACCATCGCCCCCTGGTTTGCCAGTGTCACCTTCGGCGGAGCGGACTTGAAGACCGTCTATATCGGAAGCCTCAGGGGAACGCGAATCCCCTATTTTCGATCGCCCGTGGCGGGATTGCCCATGGTGCACTGGAAATGGTAAATGAAAATTGACGATTGAATATTGAACATTTAAGGAATACTGCCATTATAATTTTGACAGTCTCGCAAAAGGTTGCATTTTCCATTTTCTGGATTTCCGCCTGCGCGGGAATGACGATAAGGCAATTCCTATCATATAGATAGTTCCCTTTTTCCCGAGTCAACGAATCACCGAGTCAACCAATTTACCTAAGTTTGCAGCAAAGGAGCATGAGAATGTCTGAAAAATTTATCGTCACAGCGGCACTGACCGGTGCAATTCACACCCCGACAATGTCGCCCCATTTACCGATTACACCCGATGAGATTGTGGAGGAGGCACGGCGTGCCGGAGAGGCCGGGGCGGCGGTTCTCCACATCCATGCCCGTGATCCCGAGACCGGGCAGCCTACAGCCGACATTGACCTTTTCGGCGGAATTTTGTCAAAGGTCAAAAGCAAATCTAACGTCATCATTTGCACCACCACCGGCGGCGGACTCGGCATGACCGCAGAACAACGGGTTTCCGTCGTTAAAGCATACAGCCCGGAGCTGGCTTCTTTGAATGCCGGTTCCTTAAACTTCGGCCTTTTTCAGGTGTTGGATAAAATTAAGGAATTTAAATTCGATTGGGAGTCACAATACCTTGAAATGACTGAAAATTTCATCTTTCCAAACACATTTCAAACATTACGTGAATTCAGCCGGTTTTTCAGTGAAGAAGGAACCAAACCGGAATTCGAAATCTATGATGCCGGCATGCTCAACAACCTGGCGCACCTGATTGACAGGGGTCATGTTAAAAAGCCGGTTTACCTGCAGTTTGTATTGGGAATCCTGGGCGGCATGCAGGCAACGGTCAACAACCTCGTATTTCTGCTCAACTCGACCAGGGAAATTATTGGAGATGGATTTGTCTGGTCTGTTTGTGCGGCCGGCCGGCACCAGTTTAAAATGTGTAATTTAGCCCTGCTGATGGGCGGCAATACCAGGGTCGGTCTGGAGGATAATCTTTATCTGGAAAAGGGCAAGATGGCCAAAAGCAATGCGGAGCAGGTCGAAAAAATCGTTCGGATCGGCAAAGAGCACGGCCTGGAACCGGCGACTCCGGATGAAGCCCGGAAGATTTTGAATTTGAAAGGAATTGACAGGGTTAATTATTAGAGAGTGCCGGGTTTTTTATCTCTCCACCATGAAAGCCGCAATGAGATCTATTTGTTTGCGGGATAATTCCTTGAATTGTAGACCAATGCCCAAATTGCCGTTCCACAGAATTTCACCGGCCATAGTCAACTGTCCAAGATTATTCGGCAATGAGAAGGCCAACTGAATCTGCTGACCGGCACTAAACACTTCGCCGGTTTCAATAAATGCGCCGGTGGGACTGATATCGAGCATAAAACCTACAAAGTTACGGCCATCAACCATATAGTCTGTGCTGATCATGCAAGACTTGCGGGCATGGCTCCGCAATGCGATCTCGGTTTCCTCCGCGCTATCCGAGTTGATCGGCTGATCCTGCAACCGATCTAAAAGTGTCAACTGTTCATCGTCGGACATCTTGCTGATTAGCCCGAGCAAGGTCGTAAAGAGGTTCCCTTTGAGCAGCTGCTGGAGCAGATTCCATTGGCGTTCTTCGGTCAAAGCCTTAATCTTCTCCGCCAGCCTCGGGGTGATGCCATTGCCGGCCGACGATATATGGTTGACAGTCATTGAAATACTCCTTCATCAACTTTTATTTGCAAAACCCACAATTGAAAAGGATTGCTGGCTTTTTTATCAACACTCCAATACTCTCTCCGATCCGTAGGCTCTACGAGCCGGAGGCCATCACGCCAGTGCTCCAAGGCCGAGACTTTCAAGAACATTTGGTAACCTTATAATTCCCTTTTTATGGGTCATATTTCCGCTTATTAATGAAAGGTTAACAGAATTTAGGGCATAATGTCAATGATCACCGATAACACCGCGACGGCGAGGGGCATGCGAAATTCAACCGTCCTCAAGCTCGAAAATATAACCCTGAGAGTGCGGAATACCTTTTTATTGGCAAATTCCAATTGGCAAATTGATAAAGGCCAGCACTGGGCGATATTGGGGCCCAATGGCGCCGGCAAAACCTCTCTGGTCAAAGCTTTGACCGGCGAAGTGGCTGTTGTGCAGGGAACTATCACATCTCCCCATGAGTTGACTCAGGCGAGTTGCGCAGCTTATGTCTCCTTTGAACAGCATCAGCGCCTGATTGAACGTGAGGAACGACGTGCTGAGTCCCGTTATTTCAGCGGCGATTTAAACCGTATCACCACGGTCTATGAAATACTGCTTGAAAGTTGTGCAGCGCCCGGTTGCAGCAGCGTTGATGTTGAGCAGATAGCTGCCGAACTGAAGATACAATCCTTGCTCGAGAGAGATTTCAGGGTTTTGTCTACGGGCGAAATGAGAAAAGTCCAGATCGCCCGGATATTGCTCAACTCCCCGGAAATATTGATTCTGGATGAGCCTTTCGACGGCCTCGATCTATCCTCCCGCATCGATCTGGCGCAAATCATTGATAACCTGATGGATGATAGCCGCACGGTGATACTCGTCACCCACCGCCAGAGGGAAATCCTGCCGAATATTTCCCATGTGCTGGCGCTGCGAGATGGAGAAATAATTTTTAAGGGCAAACGAAAGGACGTACTGACGCCACCCCGGATGAAACTTTTGTACCCATCATCTTTTAAAACTTCTTTTACCATGCCGGCCAAAGAAGAGGGCCGCATAGAGCTTAGCACCGCCGCATTTTCCGAGATTCTGGTTTCCATGAAAAATGTTACGATTAAATATGAAGATACGATGGTCCTGGACGATGTCAGCTGGACGATGAGAACCGGTGAAAACTGGGTTATTCTGGGACCGAACGGATGCGGTAAAACAACGCTGTTGAATCTGATCACCGGGGACAATCTCCAGGCATATGCCAACGAAATATACTTATTTGGCAAACGCCGGGGTTCCGGCGAGAGCATCTGGGATATCAAAAGACGGACCGGAATAATTTCATCAGAATTGCAAATACGATACCGCAAACCAATAACGGCATTTGAAGTGGTTCTTTCCGGTTTTTTTGACAGTGTCGGTCTCTATCGGGACTATACCCGCGAACAAAAAGAGACTGCAGAACAGTGGATGGACGTTTTGGGAATTGCCGACAAGTCGGATCGTGTCTTTAATCAGCTTTCTTACGGAGAACAGCGCATGCAGCTGCTGGCGCGCGCAATGGTCAAGACACCGCCGATCTTGATTATGGATGAGCCCTGCCAGGGACTTGATCGCACCAATCGACAGCGAATCCTGGATGCCATCGAGGTTGTCGGGCACCAAGGCAAAACGAATATTATTTATGTAACCCATTACCCCCATGAGATTCCCGCCTGTATGACCCACATGCTGCAGTTTGAAAAAACACAATCAGGAGGATACCAGCCCAGATCTCGGCGGTTGTAATGGTTTAATCATTCAATCATGCGTTTTGCGAGGTATCCACTTCGCTGCCCTTGGGCATATAGTAGGTTGGGTTAAGCGGGCAGTCGGCACAATTCATGTTGGGTTCGCCTATCTTAATGCACCTCAACAGTCTGAAATTGCAACAAAAATAGCGAACCCAAATATATTGGTTGCAAACCGTCGGCTTAACCCAACCTACGATTTAGCGTTTTAGCTCACGAAGTGGATACCCTTTTTCGCTTTTTTATCTTCAAATGAAGTATTATGGCGGAGTTAATTTTTGGAAAGGTCTGCCGGTGCGGATTTAAAAATAAGATCATCCATCGCCACAATCAGATCGCTGAGCCACTTGCCGCCCCGGCGATTTTTGGCCAGCGCTACAGCAATATAGCGACGTCCGTCATGTTCGATGATGGCGCTGTCTGAATGGTATTGCTTCCAGGTTCCTGATTTACGATAAATACGGGAATCCGGGTGAACTGATTTCAACCCTTTTACAAATTTATGCTCGATAGCCGGATTTGCAAGGATGGCTTTCATCTCTCGGCTGAGTTCAGGGGAAACCAGCCGTCCGGTTTGCAGCATGTAATAAAATCGGGCCACCTGAAGGGCCGTGGCACCATGGGACAGGTTATGAAGGGGGTCCCGTTTCCAGACGCCGGTTTTGCTGTACTCTTTGCCAACCCACAGGCCGCCGTTTTTTTCCGGGTCATAGAGCCGATAGCGGGACGATTGCAACAGATCGGCCAGGTAGGCTTTGCCGACCCGGTTGAGCATTTCAGTGGCCGCCCGATTCGATGAATTGCGAATCATGTGGGCCAGCTTTTCCCGGGTTTGCGTATCCAGGGTCATCTCGCCGTTTGAAACACGCTCAAAAGCCCCCAAAAGGATGGCAATTTTGGGCAAACTGGCGGCATACATCATTTCATTGGGGTTAACGTAGGCCATCCGGGGGGAAGAGGGATCGGTGATGTCGACCAATACGACACTCAGGGATTTATGATTGGTGGCCTTTTTGAGGTTCAGGGAGATCAAACATTTTTCCAAACCTTTTTGCAGGACCGGATCGCAGGTTTCGGACAGGTCCCCTGACAGCCTGTATGCATAAACCGGCCCGGCTATGATCAGGGTCAGAATAATAGAAATCCATATAAATCCGTTTATTTTTTTCATAACTACCACATTGTTACCTATATCAATCATAAAATCAAGTGAAAAATTGGATTAAAATATTTTCACCGAAATAAATCGAGCTGAGCGCCTTTGGAAATTCTGAATGGATCGTTTTTAAGAATTTCGTATTCCTCATCATCCGGTCCCAGCAGGATTTGGCCGTGCAGGGCGCAAAAGGATATGTAAAAGCCTTTTTGGAAACCACGTCTGAAGGCGTAATCATATTTGGCTTCTTTTTTCTTCAAAGATTTAATTTCTGCAGTGAGAATCTTGATAGATTCATCGGTGTAGATCGCATTCTCTAATGCGTCTTCGACAAAATCCTTTAATCGCCGGCCTTCTTTATCACAAAATTGCCGGAGCAGATCATACAGCCTGTCGTCAATTTTAATCGTAGTTGTGTTTTCACCTTTTGAAGAATGATATTTCATACTGAACTCCCCTAATGTACCTCAGCACCCGCCACTCACCGCAGATCGTTAAGGCCCCACACCTGTTTATAGCTGCAAGATCCTTGCTCCGTGGATAATTCTTAAGATATATAGTTGCATAAACAGCTATGACTCTTTTAAGACTTTAATAACTACCAGGGTCATGTCATCTTCGGGTTTAACGCCTTGCTGGAATAGATCCAGCGCCGTGAATACGGCCTGCAGAATTTTAGGGGCGCTCGCCGTGCCATTCCGGCGAATGATGGTTTGGAGAGAATCATTACCGAACATCTCACCATAGCGATTGCGGGCTTCCCGAATGCCGTCTGTGGCGATCACGATGATTTGTCCGGATGCAATATCGCGTTGCCCTTCGGTGTAATCGGCTTCCTCTAATATCCCCAACGGTAGACTGCCCCCGCCGGAGAGATCGTCGAAGCTATCGGTCTCAGGGTCATACGCAAGTGCGGGTTCATGGCCGGCATTCAACCAGTGCATGCGTTTATCCCGCCGGTCGATCTCGGCATAAAACATGGTCATGAATCGTCCGGAATCTTCAACATCCTTACAAAGCTGGCGGTTTACATCAGAGGCAATTTCTGCAATCCTGCCAAGCCGGGATGAAAGCTCGCGGATAATCGCGCGGGCCGTGGCCATGAGCAAAGCCGAGGGAATGCCGTGATCCGAGACATCGCCCACCACCACTCTTATTTTCCCTTCAGCGTGAGAATCGCCATCTAAAAAATCATAATAATCGCCGCCGGTTTCATCGCAATAGACACTTCTCCCTGCAATATCTAAATCCTTAACAGTCGGATTGACCTTAGGCAACAAACTCTGCTGGACTTCCATGGCCAGCGAAAGCGAATGGCGCACCTGTCGATGCTCTTTGTCCAATGCGGCCATCGCGCGTTCCCGTTCCTCCACGAAATATCTGAGCAGGATAAAAACGATGGCCGACACGCCGCCGATATTCATCACAAATGAGACCGCAGTTACAAGCGGCGGCAGGGCGGCATGTGAAACATCTCTTCCGCCGGTAAAACCGGAAAGGGCCACCAGAAGCACATAGACGATAAACCATGGTACCGAACGCATCGTTCCGGCGAACATCAGAGCGCCGATGGGTGCAAGAATCGCCCAGAGAATTACCGCGCCCGAGATGGCAAACCCACCCAGACTCCACTGCAGAAAAAAAGGTAGAAGGAGGATCAATATGAGTTGACTGTAACACAGGATGCCATAGCGTTTTGAATGCAAAAAGTAAAGGAGGCCGGCGGCGGATAGTACCGAATACGCCAGGGGAATGCTGCCGGCTAAAGGAAAACCCAAAGCGAGATAGGCACCCCCCCATAATACGCCCAGGACCGTATAGATGCCGGCCAGAAGGAGCAACACAACCTTGCGCAGCCGCAACTCCTCCGCATCGGTTGAAAGCCTGCCATCATTGGCGAGGCAGTATGACCATGAATGCAATCGGTTTAGAAATTTCCCAAGGTAGCTATTCAATTTTCCGGATCCAATGGCGCCATGCCGGATCTTCGCTTTCATTGATCTCACTTAAATGTCCATTTGCAGTCTCGGGACCGGCATCACCTCCGAGTCGATAAGGGCTGGAGATTCAAGCAAATATATTTTTATCAATGGCTTTTTCATAGGCCGCCTCGCGGGTTATCTCGCCTTCTTCTATGAGTTGCTTTAGATGCTGATCCATGCTCTGCATGCCGGCAGTCGAACCTGTTTGGATAAGGGAGTCAATCTGCGAAAACTTTGCTTCCCGGATCATATTGGCCAGCGCAGGCGACCCTATCAAGATCTCAACCGCAGCCCGTCTTCCTTTGTCGTCCTTGGTTTTTACAAGTTGCTGGGCAATAACCGCACGCAACGATTCAGAGAGCATCGCCCGGGTCTGACCCTGTTGATCCGCGGGGAAGGCGTTGATAATGCGGTCAATCGTTTTGGGAGCACTGTTCGTATGGAGGGTGCCGAACACCAGAATGCCGAGCTCGGCACAGGTCAAAGCTAACGCAATGGTTTCCAAATCACGCATTTCCCCGACAAGGATAATATTCGGGTCCTCACGGCTGGCAACTTCAAGCGCCTTTGCAAAGCTATTTGCATGGCTGCCGATTTCCCGCTGGGTAAAAATGCATTTTTTGTTGAGATGGACAAATTCAAGCGGATCTTCGATGGTAATGATGTGGCCGTCGCGGCTTTCATTGATATAATCGATAATTGCAGCAAGGGTGGTTGATTTGCCGCTTCCCGTAGGGCCGGTCACCAGCACCAGACCCTTAGTGAATTCAGCAATGGTTTTAACGGCTGGCGGCAGTTTTAAATCTTCCAGCGTTAAAATCTTGGTGGGGATAATACGAAATACCGCCCCAATACCGTGATGCTGGTACAAAAAGTTACAACGGAAGCGGCCGACATCATTTAACTCATAGGCCATATCAAAATCTCGATTCTTTTCCAGATAGGCCTGCTGTTCGGGAGAAAGTATTTCAAATAGAATTTTCAGATTTGATTCCGGGGTAAGAACCGGGTGTTCCAGCGGAACTAAATCCCCGCGCTGGCGAATTAGGGGAGGAAAGCCGATGACCATGTGTAAATCACTGGCCCCATTCGCCTTCATCTCTTTGAAGTAAGTATCGATGATAGCCATATTGCTAATTTCCTTATGGATTGGATGTGAGATGGCATCAGAAGATTTTCAACAGTCCCATTGAGTCGAAATTTCTAGGTTCCTTTTTCAACCTTGTCTTTTACAAATTTTTCAAAAAATTTCGGGTCGTTCGCATAATTCTGGGCTGCTTGAGCAGTAATTTTTTCTTCCTGGAGCAAAGACAGGATGCATTCGTCCATAATCTGCATCCCGGCGCTTTTTCCGGTTTGCATCATAGAGGGAATCTGAAATGTCTTTCCGTCCCGGATTAACTTTGACATCGGAACGGTTCCGACTAGTATCTCCGTCGCCAGCGCCATACTTTTTTCGTCCGCGCCCGGAATAAGTCGCTGGGTAATGACTGCCCGAAAAGCCTCTCCAAGCATAGCTCGAATCTGATTCTGTTCATTTGGGGGATACGCATCGATAATACGGTCAATCGTTTTGGGCGCACTGAACGTCGCCATGGTTCCAATGACAAGATGGCCGGTTTCAGCTGCCGAAAGCGCCATGGATATCGTATCAAGACTTCTTAACTCACCGATAACGATAACATCCGGGTCTTCCCGCAGCGCAGCCCGCAGCGCATTTTCGTAAGATAGGGTATCTCTGGCCAATTGGCGTTGATTAACGACGCCGCGTTTTTTTGGATATATAAATTCGATCGGGTCTTCAATCGTAAGGATATGGTGGGCTCTATTGGCATTTATATAGTCCACCATGCCTGCGAGGGTCGTTGATTTTCCTTGCCCGGTTGCACCGGTTACCAGGATGAGTCCCTGGTGGTTGTCGAGGACCTTGGTGACGACATCGGGCAGGCCAAGTTCTTCCAAGGTTTTAATTTCCGGTGGAATCACCCTGAAAACAGCGCTCAAGCCGGTGTTGTGCATCATTGCGCTGCCGCGAAAACGGCCAAGGTCCGATATTTCATAGGCAAAATCAAGCTGTTTGTCATGTATGAGCTTTTTTTTCTGCGTCTCGGTGAGTATTTCCAATATTATCCGGCGGGCGTTGTCTGGGGATAGCTTCTCGCTTTTCGATTTTATCAATCTTGCCAGTCGCCTGATTACAATAGGTTCACCGGGAACGACATGAACATCGGAAGCATTTAAACTTATCGCGGCTTTGAAAATTTTGTCTAAATGGGCCATAAGAATTCCTTAATGTTTGTTAAAACAATCTGCTTCTGAGTGCTGTTCAGGCCGTGCTGGCAAGCTCGGCCGGCAAAATGATTTCAATATTATCCCGCTGTACGTTCAGAAATGGGGTCGTAAGAATTTTATGGTTGTCTCTGTCCGATACATCGGCATCCGTAACTGCTATAAAAGAGCCGGCTTCGGTCAGGTAATCCGTTAAACGGGCTCCCCGGAAGAGCTCGATGACACCGGTGATCCGGTAATTCCCGGTAAAAATAGTAACTTTCATTTTGTCTTCGCGGTCGTTCACGATTCAACCCTCCCCATCATTATTTGCAGTTTTCCGGCTCAAAGCCGGACCGGTGACATAAGCTTTTCAAAACTTAGGCCCTATTTATTGAAATCACATCATGTTTACAAATGATTTGTGCCATAGCCAGATTAAATATTTTAGCCTCCGGCTCGGAGAGGAACCCTACCCGTCGAGAGCCTTCGGGTCGAATGATCGATGTAAATAGAAAAGACAGAGCGACACGCGGCGCAAGCGCCTGAGCTGCGCGAGCGATACCACAAATCATCAATATTCAATTCCCCGATAAATCGGGATTTACGCTTCGCTACAACCCCGCGAGCGGGATCTGCGCTGCGCTGCGACCGGCTGAGCTTGTCCTGGGTAGGCCTTAACTTCTATTCCTTCAGGAGAAACGAATACATCCAGCCCGGTCCGCTGCCAGGTTGCACGCGCCTGATCCACCGTATCCACTAGCGGTTCGCGACAATTGAAAGAGGTGTTGAGCAACAAATTGCAGCCTGTCCGGTCATGCCAGTCGGTCAGAAGTTTTAATACGAAAGGATCGTCTCCAGGACCGACCATTTGAGGCCGACTGGTTCCGTCCACATGGGTTACCCCCGGTACCTCCTGTACATTTGTCGGAACGATGTAGGACATATACTTGCTGGGCACCCCCCAGTCTCCAAGTACCATGGGCGCGAAGGGGCGGTACCATTCACGGTGTTTCACGTGTTCATTCAGACGATCTTTGCCGCCTGCAATTCGCGGATCCAGCAGAATGCTGCGATGACCCAGCGCACGCGGCCCGGATTCTGCGCGCCCGTAGCATAACCCGACGCTTTGGCCTTGCTCGAGAAACCCAATAATATCAGGAATAAAATCCTCGTTGATCTCACCGGCGTCCGTTCCCAGATAGGGGCTTAAAGCCATTGGAGTGCGGGGATTCTCAAGAATGTGGTGCCAGACGAACAGCGCCTGTCCCAGGCTTAAGCCGCCATCATGGGGCTGGGCGGCAACCCAGGTGTCTTCGAACAATCCACTTTGGTGAATGGCGGTGTTGGCAATGCAGTTCATCGAGCAGCCGCCCGTCATGATCAGTTGACGGGTCGGTTTCCACGCTTTCATCCGGGCGGCGGCTTCAAGGTAAAAATCAGTCGTCAGTTTCTGCAGGGAAGCGCAGACATCCTGGGCGAACTCATCGGTCGGATCAAGCATGAAGTCATTTTGCCGGCCGAATTTGTGACTCGGAAATGCGGCAAACGGGTGGTAAAGCATCTGCTGTCTGAGGGCAGTAACGATGTCTTCCCTCACAGAGCCGTAACTGGCAAGCCCCATGAGTTTGCCGGCGCCTTCCAGGCGATTCATGCCGAAATTGTATTCGCCAATTGAGGCCCACACCGAACCAATGTTTAACTGTAATTTTTTGTGTTCGTGACCCCAGCCGTATTCGATCTCATGTATTTTAGCGCCGCTGCCATAAGCCAGGGCACACATCCGGTAGTCACCCCCGCCATCGGCTGTCAATATCCCGGCTTCCTCGAAGCCGGATGCAAACAGTGCACCGGCAACATGCGCCAGGTGGTGATCGACGGCATATCCGTCGTACCAGCGGCCGAACAACCTGATGCGATGCTGACTGTAACGACCTTCAACCCCGCCGCACCAGCCGTCCAACATGTAATCGGGATATTCGCGATAGGTATCGCCCTCGAGCTGCCATTGGAACAGCGTCCCGTCCAGTGTGGGTCTCACCCAGGGGTTGATTGCGATGACATCAATGGTAGCGGGATCCCAGCCGTATTTTTCCAGTATGCCTTCTAGGTCCATCATGCCCTGATCGTGCTTTATACGCGAAAGGCGCTCTTTTTCGAGCACAACCACCGGTTTTCCATCTTCAAGTAAAGTGCAATTGGCGTCATGGCCGTAATACACTGATAAGATCCTCATCTATCCTCCAATTTTTTCACCGATCCCGCAACAGCTCCGCCCCGCCCTAATCATCAGTGAGCGCAATATAGGAGTTTGCACTCCCCATGTCAACCGGGCCTGTGACTTGAATATTGAAGAATGAATATTTTTGGATTTTGCTCCGCTCCTTCCATTGTATTTTAGGTCAGAATGATTTCCTGCAATATTTAATTGAATGTGAAACGCTGTCTATGTTATTTTTGAATCTTTCATGATAAAACTAAGGCTGTTATTTAGATAGATTGAAATCCTTTACTATTCATTTTTCAATCTTCAATATTCAATATATAAGGGTTTTGCCATGGCACGTTCAGACGTACATCCGATCCACCGATTCGAATCGTGGCAGGTTTGGCCCGGATCTTTTGATAACCCGCCGGTGGATGGTAATTTTCCGGTACCTGAAAAGACCGGCCTGGCCATTAATCAATCCACTCCGATTGGATCAATTGGATCCTGTTTTGCCCGGGAGATCAAGCGACGGCTTATTCAACGGGGATACAACTATGTGGCGGAAGAAACCCGACATCCGGCGGCAATCCATGCCAGCGCCGCCTGGGAAAGGGTGTACAACACATTTTGCCTGCGCCAGGTTTTTGAATATACCTTTGAGAACCGGCTACCCGACCTGCGCTGGTGGATTTCGCCACAATCCCAAAAAGTTCAAGATCCTTACCGCCGCATTATTTTATATGACAGCGTTGAAGCTGCAGAGACTGATTTTGCACAGCATCGGATTTACTCCCGACGCGCACTGCTGCGGACTGCGGTGCTCATTTTAACGCTTGGGCTGACCGAGATCTGGCAGGATCGTGTTGACGGGTCGGTTATCAGCCTGCCTTCGGGTCCCTATGTCAACGAGGGCGGGGATATGAGCCGCTATGAGTTTAAGGTAAGTCGCTACGCTGAAAATCTTGAAAACCTGGAACGAATTCATGCCATCATGGCGGAGCACAATCCTGCCTGCCAGCTGTTGGTCACCATCTCCCCGGTCAACCTGTGGGCCACATTTCGCAAAGATCTGGATGTCATCAGTGCCAGCTGTAACTCCAAATCCACCCTGCGGGCTGCTGCCGATGAATTTGCGCAGCAGCATGAAAATGTTCATTATTTTCCAGCCTTTGAAATGGCGACCATTTACCAGCCGCTCACCGGTCTGACCTATTTCAGCGACGGTCGGGAAAACTACCATGTTAACAAAAACACGGTGAAGTTCATCATGCGTCATTTCTTTAAGTTCTATGGCGAAGATGGTGGCACCGTTTAGTATCGTTTCAATATTTTACAATATTATTGCACAAACAACCAGCTGTCGGCGCCGGCCATTTTAACGCCCACGTTGGTAAACCATACCCTGAAATTTTGATCCTCTCCCTGATGATTCAATGACATCGTTAACGGGCCGACTTCACGGTGGTCGTCCCAGGTGGAGATTCGCGTGGGTTTTTCAGACCCTCCGCGTCTATACACCCATTGCGTCAGCCTGTATTGATCGTCGAGGTAGAGATCATACACATCACCGGGTGTGTATCCGCCGGTGGCCGGGTAAGTAACCACCACACACCGCGCTTTGCCATCGCCCATGGGGAGCCCTTGCCGGCCGATATCTTCTACTTTTGCATTCGTGTCCCAGGCAACATGATAGGGAAACAGCAGCCAGTAGTTGTCATTGATAAACCAGGCATCAATTTTCTTGAGCTTATTTGATTCAGTGCTGACCATTCCATTGCGATCGTAGGTGATGGACTCCTGATAATCGTCCCCTTTAAAGGTGACCCTGTCAATGTGCGGTTCCCAGATCCAGAATCGCTTGATCTGTTTTTCACCGATTTTCACGTTAAAAGTATATTGGATCTTTTCTACTTCGCCAAAATATTGAATCCCGTATGATTCGGCGATGTGTTGACGGGTGGTCCCACCCCGTTCTTGATTATGACCGGCACAGGCCGCCATGCTGACTGTCAGTAGAAATACCATAAAAATTTTAAGACCTGGGTTCATAACAGTGCCCCTCCTTTCCCATTAAAGATGTTTATGGATTCAGATGGTTACTTCACCTACCGAAAAAATCAACATTGGGGATGAATCAATTCTGCACAAAAGTACCGTTCTTCAGATCCTTAAGCGCCTGCTGGATTTCAGCTTGAGTGTTCATGACAAACGGGCCATATCTGGCAATAGGCTCTTTTAAGGGTTTTCCCGCAATCAGCAAAAACCGGGTATAAGTTTCGGTGCCCCGGGCTTCAAAAAAACCTGTGTCACCCAATACCACGAGCCGCGGGTGAGTGACCCATTCGTCTTTCAGCCGGCTGCCGACGCCAAACACGCCCTCGCCTTCGAAAACATAGGCAAATGCCGTATGCCCCGGTTCGAGGGGATAAGAAAAAGACCCCCTGGCAGGGATTGAAACGTCTAGGTATGTCGGGTCTGCGAAAATGTCGGTTACCGGACCGCGAATACCGTCCACTTCGCCGCTGATCACACGGATTTTAACGCCATCCTCCCGATTTATTTCCGGAATCCGGTTAGAGGCAATATTTTGATAGCGCGGCCTGGTCATCTTAAGACTGGCCGGCAGATTTACCCACAGCTGGAATCCCACCATTTCTCGCTGACAGGGCTGAGGCATTTCCTCATGCATAATCCCACCGCCGGAGGTCATCCACTGGACGTCTCCGCCACTGATACTGCCCGCATTTCCCATACTGTCTTTATGATCGACCTCACCCTCTATCATGTAGGTCACCGTCTCGATGCCCCGGTGGGGATGCATGGGAAAACCTTTGAGGTAATCGTCAGGATTTCTGGAGCCAAAATGATCGAAAAGCAAAAAAGGGTCAAGATGATCCAGGGTTGCGGTCGCAATGCTGCGTTTGAGCCTCACGCCGGCACCTTCAATCACCGGCTGAGGTTTTATAATTTTTAAAACTTCTCTATATTGGTTACTCATAATATATCCCATTAACTGATGTTTAGAAATTCAAAGCACGAAATCCGAAACTCGAATTTTAACCGCCAATAGGCCCTTAAATACATTTTTAGCGTGCTTGCTGCCCTTCAGGGGCCACTTTTTCGGAGTTAGTCTCGGAAAAAGCTTAGATCCTATGGTTAAGTGCAGTCTTTATTTGACCTACAATTAGCCTGTTAACTTAGCAGCAATACTTGCCACATGCTTCCCCTGAAAACGCGCCGCTTCCAGTTCATTCTCACTAGGCATTCGGGAGCCATCCCCGCCTGCAATCGTCGAAGCGCCGTAGGGGGTACCGCCGCTGACCTCATCGATTCGCATTTGACCCTGGAAAGCATAGGGCAGGCCCACAATGACAAATCCCTGATGCAGCAAGGTGACATGAAAGGTGAGAATTGTAGATTCCTGGCCGCCGTGCTGGGTGGCGCTGCTGGCAAAGACACTTCCCACTTTGCCAATCAATGCACCCTTGGCCCACAGCTGCCCAGTGGCGTCCAGAAATTGGCGCATTTGTCCGCACATATTGCCAAAACGGGTAGGGGTGCCGAATATAATCGCATCGGCTTCCGCCAATTCATCGACTGTGCAGACCGGAATATGAGAATAGGTCTTTTGGGCGTCAACAGCCCCCATTTTTTCAAGCACCTCTTGTGGGAGTGTCTCCGGAACACGCAGAATTTTGGCTTCTGCTCCCGCTACCTCCTTTACGCCCTCGGCGACGGCTTCCGCCATTTTAAAAATATGCCCATAGGTAGAATAAAAAACGATGAGTGCTTTCATGATAGATTCCTCCTTAATGTTAAATAATTTAACATTAAGCTAATATAAATCCCGCATCTGTCAAGTGGCCTTATACGGTAAAAATATGCCATCTTCACAGTCCTCCTCGGCAATCAGTTAACAAGACCCATTTGAATCGATCTTGTCAACGATATCAAACCGGGAACGGAATTGTCGCAGTGATGTTTATAGGGGCTAAGGATTCGATTAAAATGCCGACAGGCGCCATTGGAGTTGGCGATAAATAGGCCCTTATCGGCCTTTTTCTGACAACATGTTGTAAGAAAATGAAGTGTTCAGGTGTCAGTGTTCGGGTGTCAGGGAAAGGAAGGTTAGATACTGAAACCCCTGGCCCAGACCCAACCTTGTATGAATCTGGAAGATAGGAAAATATTGGAATCTCTTGCAGCGAAAAGTGCGAATCCGTCATATCGCACTCTCCGAGGCGTAGGATCTACGAGCCGGAGGCCAGGGCGGGCCGACACCTGAAACCTATATAAATAATCAGCGTGCCGGCTGCCCCGAAGGGGTCACTTTTTCCGAGCGTAGTCTCGGAAAAATCTTAGCCCCTTGACCTCATCCATTTAAGAAAGGTTGCGGGACTTTTTAATCGGGATGATTTGCATCGGCGATCCAATTCCTTGGATCGCAGCCACAGCATACCATACTGGCCATCTTGAATATAATCCAGCATTATATCGCTGAATGCATCGGGCCAAATGTACCTTTCACGGGTGGAATCGTTTCGGATACCCGGGCCAAATTCTTTAAACACCGCATCACGCAAGGCTGTGAAATTGGAATAACCCTTGGTCCAGACGGTAACCGAGTAGAGCTGTTCCTGCCAGAAGGAATAAATGACGGATTCCATTGCGGTATCACCGATTTTGAAAAAATCTCTTGGTCGTACGTATTCGACAACGTCATCCAAATCCGAAACGGTTTGTCTAATTTTCAAACCATCCACACTGGCGACCATGCGCCCCCATTGCAGATCACAAAACCCATCCTTCCGCAGGGCGGAACATGGCTGTGATGGAATGACTGCCTCGGAAGCGTTTGAATCCGTCCGGGCGGTATCCTCCGCTTGACCCCGGGTGAGGTCTTCGGCTGACTTGCGGCTGATCCTTTTCAAATCGTCCTTTGCTTTATTTTTGCGAGCAATGCTTTTATTCCGATCATCCGAATCGCTTTCAATGCGTGAAATTTTGCTATGAGGGATGCCGGCCTTTACCCCATGGAAAATGAAGCATAATTGGTCACCTTCCTGCCAGGTCTTTGAAACCTTCAGCTCTCTGCCGTTTTTCAAAACTACGGTGTCTGCGAAAGCCGTGGAAACAATAAAAAGAATGAAACTAACCACAGTCAATATGAATTTTTTACCGGATTTCATACTTTTAAAAGATTCAGCAGTGTTTGTCGCTGGCTGATGATCCAAGTAATTGCTATTTTGGTCACAGCTTATGATTGAGGAGTATAAGAAGGTGTCTCAAAGCATTCATACGGCCCGACGAAGAATTACTGGCTCACAACAATTTCCACTCGTCGATTTTTTCGCCGTCCCCGAGCGGTGTCGTTGGAAGCCAGCGGACGATATTCACCAAAACCCATGGTTGATAATCTCCTTGGATCAATGGAGGTTGTCCGGAGCAAATATTCGGCGACCGAACCGGCACGTGCCATGGACAATCCCAGGTTGGAGCCGAACAACCCTCCACTTAAAGGGATGTTGTCGGTATGGCCGGCTATGATGATCTCGCCCTTGGTTTGGCTCAGGACCGCGCCTATTTTTTTTAACAGAGGCCTGAATGCCGGGTGCAGCTCAGATTTGCCGGTGTCAAAGGTCGTCTCGCCCATCATGCGGATGGTTACTTTATCTTCCCCTATCTCTAGTTCAACAGCACCTTTCAGCTCTTCATATTCATTTTGTATTTCATCTATAATTGGTTTGAGAGCCTCTTCTATTTTTTTAACCATGACCGCCTGGTCGAACTCTCTGGCGATCATTTTCTGACCCTTCGGGGATTCAAAAACCGGTTTTTCTCGTTGAATTCCAAATGCTTGTGCCATTGACCCCGAAACCATTCTGTATTTTTTACGGTCCATTTCGGAAAAAGAGAGCAAGAGAACAAAAAAGCACATCAGCAAGCTCATCAGGTCCCCGAAGGTTACTACCCACAGAGGCGCACCCTCCTCTACTTCCTCTTGTGGTAGCCCTTCTTCACTCACTATGCGCTAGCCTTTTTTTTTCCATTTGGCACAACCTTTAAGCGGTCTTTTGGTGATAGATGAATTTTTAGCGTCTCCTGGAACACCATGCCGGATAAGCCCCGGGCAATGCCCAGGACGGCATCAAGGATCAGATTTTTCGAAATTTGTTCCTGTTGGCTTCTCAAGGCAAGTTTGTCGGCCAGGGGCAGACAAACCAGATTGGCTATCAGCGCGCCATAGAGCGTGGTCAACAGTGCTATCGCCATGGCCGGACCGATGTCTTGAGGGTTCGCCATATTGGCGAGCATTTGAACGAGACCGATGAGGGTTCCAATCATACCGAAGGCTGGAGCCGATCCACCCATGCCTTTAAAAACACCTCTTCCGGTCGAGTGGCGCTGGATAGTCAGATTAAGGTCTTTCTGCAACAATTCCTTTATTTGTTGTTCGTCAAACCCATCAGCCAGAAACTGGAAAGCCTTGGCCGCAAACTCGTCATCCGGTTTTTCACTTTCCAGCGCCATCAAGCCCCTTTCCTTGGCGACTTTAGCGACTGAAACCATTTTTTCCATGATTTCTTCCGGAGGATCAATCTTAACCGTAAACGCCTTCATGGCCACTCTGATGGAATTGATGATATCTTCCATGGTAAATTTGATAAAACTGGTGGCAATTGTTCCCCCAACAACGATGAGCAAACCCGGAACGTTAATGAAAACTGAAAAGGTACCCCCGATCAGGATAGAGACAACAATCAGGATCGTTCCGCCAACCAGGCCTATAATAGTTGCAATATCCATCTAGTCAGTCCCTGAATATTTTGTATGCCGAATCCGACATTTGAGCTTTTATCCAATTTAAATTTTTTCAGATCGCCGGAAAAAAGATCGGGATTTAAGGTTACAAGTTGCTTTGGTCATATATGATTAATTACCAGTAGTATCGGCCTGCCATGTCAAAACTTAAATGAAAAATCGGATATTCCGACATAACCTTAGGCTTTCTTATCAATTGGAAGGGTTTAAATAGAGAAAGGATCTGATTTCGTTATGCAAATTAGGAATTCAGAGTTGACACGGGTAGCCGTTTGTTTATATTACCTGAATCACAAGAATATTGAGTTAATGAAGACTGTGGGCAGAATTTCACACTTTACAATTAAGGGATAGATTATGAAAAACCTGCTGGTTGCTGTTATAAGCCTGTTGTTATTCTACCAGTCCGCTGCGGCGGATGATAAAAGTGAGGTCGAGAAATTATTAAAGAAAAATCTCGACGCAGTACTTACCGTTTTGCAGAAAAAAGATCTTGAACAACAGGCAAAAAATAGAGACATCGTTGACATCGTCACGCCCATGTTTGATTTCGAGCTGATGGCGCGGCTGTCTTTGGGGAAAAAGCACTGGCCCGAATTGTCCCAGGAGAAAAAAGAGAGATTCACAGAACTTTTTATCAAACGTTTGAAGGCGTCATATCTCAAAAATTTCACTCTGTATACAGATGAACAGCTATTTTATGAGCCGTCCGTTCAGGTGAAGAAAAAAATCCATGCCCCGACTTACCTGGTCTCTAAAGATAAGAAAATATCCATCCTGTACAAGTTTTATAAAGCCGAGAAAAACTGGAAAATTTACGATTTAGAGATTCAGGGTGTCAGCATCATCCGAAGCTACCGGTCCCAATTTAGCGGTATTCTAGAAAGTGGAACAGTTGACGATCTTCTGCTGAAACTGGAGAACCCGGCGGATAGTTAATGTCTTGCAACTTTTACACCCATCTGTATTTTCCCTTAACTCATTTTGCCAAATTGCGCTAAAAAGGGATATATTCCAACAGCCTAGTTTAACTATTGTGATGGAGACCGTAATTCGCTGTGTTAACAAGATTTTACGATAAAATCGTCCTGGAACGACCGCGACTTATCTTATTGTGCCTTCTGGTGGTGATTGCTTTTCTTGGATACAAAGCGAAGGATTTTAAACTGGATGCCTCGACGGAAACGCTGATTCTCGAGACCGACAAGGACTTCAAATATTCACGAATTATTAAATCACGTTACGGGGGCCATGACTATTTATTGATGATCTATACCCCTGCCGACGATCTATTCTCAGATCTATCGCTGGCACAACTAACACGCCTGCGTGATGATTTAAGGCAACTGAACGGTGTGTCATCGGTCATTTCTATATTGGATGTCCCCTTGCTGAAAAGTTCGCCTGAGCCTGCCGGGGAACGTGAACCTGCCGCCGGTATCCAAACGCTCGAATCGCCGTCTGTAGACCGCCGGCTGGCCAAAATAGAGTTCAGCAAAAGCCCCCTATACCAAAATCTGCTGATCAGCCCGGATCTGAAAACCACGGCCTTGCAGATTAAACTCCACACGGATGAGCGTTTTCAGGACATCCTGACCCGCCGCGATCTTTTGCGAATAAAACAGGCTGATGAGCCGCTTACGGCAGCTGAGTCAGCTGAATTAAAAAAAATCACCGAACAACTCGAGCAGCTCCGGGGAAAAAACAAGAAAACCAGGCATCAGGATATTGCAGAAATTCGTGCGCTTATGGACAACTACCGCCGGGATGCAGAGTTGTTTCTGGGCGGGGTCGGCATGATCGCAGACGACATGATCAGCTTTATTAAGAGTGACCTGAAAGTATTCGGAATCGGGGTCCTGTTTTTTCTGATCGTTACCCTGAGCATTATTTTTAGAAGTTCGCGTTGGGTTTTATTGCCGATGTTCTGTTGCACTTTTTCGGCGATTGCCATGATGGGGCTTCTGGGAATGTTCGGCTGGCCGGTCACGGTGATTTCTTCCAACTTCATCTCTTTGCAACTCATCATCACGATGGCGATTACGATCCACTTGATCGTGCGCTACAGGGGCCTGGCACTCCATAACCCTGGCGCCGAACAGCGGCAACTTATCCTGGATACCGTCCGTTTAATGGTGACTCCCTGCCTGTATGCCGCCCTGACGACGATTGCCGGTTTTGGGTCGCTGCTGCTCTGTGACCTGCTGCCCGTCAAAACCTTTGGCTGGATGATGATTGCCGGGATTATTGTTTCCCTGGGGGTAACCTTTCTGCTTTTTCCGGCCGGGTTAATGCTGGTGCATAAAGAAATTTCCCAAGCCAGACAGGCGCCAAAAAGATCACGCTACGCATTGACATCATTTCTGGCCGGATTCACCGGAACCCACGGCAAAACGATACTGGTATCAAGCGCGATCCTCTTTGGCATCAGTCTTTTCGGGATTTCCAGACTGGTCGTTGAAAACAGCTTTATTGATTATTTTAAGGATACGACTGAAATCCATCGAGGTTTGAAGGTCATTGATCAAAAACTGGGCGGAACCTCCCCGCTGGATGTTATCATTGACCTTGATGAACCCGAAAGATCTTCCCAAGTTCCGGCCCCCGGAATCGATGCGAAAAGCGACAATGAATTTGAAGAGTTTGAAGAGTTTGAAGAGTTTGGCGAGTTTGACGAATCCGAGAGCGCAGAAGATGATGGCAGATACTGGTTTACTGCCGACAAAATGGCACAGATCACTAAAATACACGATTATCTTGACAGCCTACCCGAAACCGGCAAGGTGCTGTCGCTGGCAACGATGCTGAAGATCGCTGAAGACTTCAATAGCGGTCAACCGCTGGACAATTTTCAATTGGCCCTGTTGTACGGCGAACTGCCCGACACGTTTAAAGCCATGGTTTTAAACCCCTATGTATCCGTGGAACATAATCAGGTTCGCTACGCTATCCGTGTCAGGGATTCCGACCCCTCTTTGCGACGGGATGAATTAGTGAAAAAAATCAAATATGATTTGATCCACAAGCTGGGATTGAGGGAAGACCATGTCCATTTAACCGGGTTGCTGGTGCTGTACAACAATATGCTGCAAAGTCTGTTTGAGTCACAGATCCTGACGCTGGGTGTGGTTGTCATTGCACTGATGGGGATGTTCCTAATCCTGTTCCGGTCGTTTAAAATAGCCATGATTGCGATTACACCCAACCTGCTGGCGATTGGCACCGTGCTGGGTGTGATAGGCTGGCTGAACATTCCCCTTGACATGATGACCATCACCATCGCAGCGATCAGCATGGGCATTGCCGTCGATAACACCATTCACTACATCTATAGGTTCAGACAGGAGTTCAATGTCGAGCACAATTATGGTAAAACTATCTTTAACTGTCACGGCAGCATCGGCAATGCCATGTATTACACATCGGTGACGATTATTATCGGGTTCTCAATCCTGGCCCTGTCCAATTTCCTTCCCACTATATATTTTGGCCTGCTCACCGGATTGGCAATGCTGATCGCCTTAATTGCCTCCCTGACGCTGTTGCCCCAGTTGTTAATCGTTTTCAGACCGTTCGGGGTTGGAACTGGAGAGCGCCGGAATTAATTTTCGCTTCCTTCTGTAAAGATCACATCATATCCTAAACGAGAAATCATTTGGGATACGGCACATCGAATGGTTTGATTATCGTCAACGACTAATATCTTTCGACAATTGACTTCCATTTTCAGCCCCTCCTTTAACATGGTTTTTCGGTTCATGCGCCAGGATCCGAATTCTTTGGGCGCTAGTTCACTCGTATCAAATCTACTTAAAAAGCGAAGTGGGATGCATTCTCTCCAGTGAACCCAAGCCTGTCCGAGTGTTTATTGAACATTCCGATATTGTTATTAAAAGTCTGCAGACCAAAAGATGGATTAAGATTTTGTGGCCGAAACATGAGGTAAAGACGCTGGATTATTTTACGACCGGAAAGCCTTCGGATTTCCAGGTGCTAATGCCGTTTGCCATGTGATAAACTTTTTGAAATTTCAGTTTCTTAAATATTTCGAGCGACTTTGTTGACCGGTTTCCGGTGCGACAATAGATCAGAAAGATTTTTCCCTTATCCAACCGGCTTAATTGATCCGCGAATGGTTGCGAGTAGAAATCAATAAGGATGGCGCTTTTAAGATGACCGGACTGAAATTCACCCGGGGTTCGGATGTCAAGAATGGTAAAATCGCTATCCCCCTTGTGGTTATCGATTAGATCTGCCGCCTCTTTGGCTGAGACCGCTGTGATTCGGGTGCTGTCCTGGGCATTCAACGGGGGTAATACGAGCCCAAGACATATGACAAATATCGCAATTGCAAATATTATAAGTTTCTTTTTCATATCATCTTACCTTCTGAACAAAATCTGAAATTTAATTGCCGATTTAGTAATTTAGACATAATTACCATAATGATCATTACATTTTTTTCAAGTCAGGGCTGAGCTGGCCTGAAAAGTTTACCCGCCTTGGAGGGCGGCCGGGCTAATCAAAAAATAAACATAGGAGTTCACCGCGGAGATCGCAGAGAACGCCGAGAAAAAAATTTCAAATAATCTCTGCGTACTCAGCGATCTCTGCGGTGAGATACTTTTTAAAACGGCATCGGATTTTATGTAGTTTCATATGAGCGCCGCCGCTGGTCGCGAGCGTCCAGTCTGATCATCAATAAACCGTGCCATTTTGGCGTAGTTTCATTCGAGGCCTTTGACCGATGCTCATTATATAAGTTAATTTTCCATGACGGGAACATCTACCTGTAACCTTTTATTTACAAATCATCGTCTGCATTGTATAAAATTTCTTCCTGAGCTTGTTTTTTTTAAACATTTATATTCATCCATTTTGAAAAGCTTGTCTTTGCGAAAGGTTTTGCAATGCAATATCTGCCCGGCCATGATCCCGTTGTGGCCCGGATAATTCGACAGGAAGAATCAAGAATCGAAAACACCCTGGACCTTATTGCGGCTGAAAATCATGCGCCTCGGTCGATTTTTGAAGCCCAGGGATCCATTTTCAGCACCAAGGCGGCGGAAGGGTATCCGGGAAACCGTTTTCATGCGGGTTGTATTTGTGCTGATGAGCTGGAGAGCCTGGCCATAGCACGGGCAAAACGTTTATTCGGCGCAGAGCACGCAAATCTGCAACCTCACAGCGGCGTCTCGGCCAATCTGGCGGTTTATTTCTCGGTCCTCAAGGTTGGTGACCGAATCCTGACCATGAAGTTGTCCCACGGCGGGCACCTCTCCCACGGCGATCCGTCGTCCATTACCAGCAAATGTTTTCATTTCAAACATTACGGCTTGAATCTCAAAACCGAACGAATTAATTACGAAGAAGTCGAGGAACTTGCACGATCATTCAAACCCCGTATGATTGTGGCCGGTGCCAGCTCATATCCCCGGTTGATCGATTACGAAAAAATGGCGCGGATTGCCCGCAGTGTTTCAGCCTATTTTATGGTGGACATGGCCCATATTGCCGGACTGGTCGCAGCCGGCGTGATTCCCGGTCCGGTTCCCCATGCTGACTTTGTCACTTTCACCACGTACAAAACACTTAACGGGGGGCGGGGTGGGGTGATATTGTGCCGGCAGGCGCACGCCCAAAAAATCAGCAAAACCATTTTTCCCGGAGCCCAGGGCACCCCCTCGCTCAATCTACTGGCCGCAAAGGCGGTGTGTTTCAAACTGGCCCTGGAACCGGAATTTAAAGAGCGACAAAAAAAGACATTGGAAAATGCAGCCGCTTTTGCAGCCGGATTCGAAAAGAAAGGCTATCGGATTGTATCCGGCGGAACCGACAACCACCTGGTGCTGGTGGATTTAAGGTCAAAAGATTTGACCGGAGACCTGGCTGAAAAAACACTGGAGTCGGTGGGAATCATCGTAAACCGCAATATCATTCCGGGTGACCCCAGGAGACCCGACATCACCAGCGGTATCAGAGTCGGCAGTCCGGCTATTACGACCAGAAGGATGGGCACGCAAGAAGTTGCCCAAATAGTTAATTTGATGGATATCGCGATGCTAAATAACCGAAATCATGATGTTCTCGAGCAGGTGTCGCAAGAGGTTGCCGATTTGTGTTTGAAGTTTCCGGTTTATAAAGGGTAAGGTTTAGATATGATGCGTTTGACGCCGCCAAAAAAATAGCAGCCAATG